>Ga0209164_1001043_pt1 | contig 42272 bp, 42 predicted proteins | sample MTBNYHSulfiMetaG_FD_187458 | JGI IMG/M metagenome (GOLD analysis project Ga0209164, IMG submission 187458) | Enrichment culture microbial communities from rom New York Harbor, USA that are MTBE-degrading - MTBE-NYH (New York Harbor Sulfidogenic)... | ecosystem: Environmental > Aquatic > Marine >... | reverse complement strand
GTATTTGGGTAAGCTGTGAATATGTTCGCATGAGTGCTCCTTTGATGTGGATGTTAGAGAGGTGCTCATCTTACCGCAGCTTACCTCTCTTTCACCTTCAAAGTTGCACTTGATAGTTGAATTCACCATAAAAGAAAACCCTCTAATTATTATTAAGATATTAAAGGTCAAAATTCACCATTGACAAAAAGAGTACGGTGCTGTAAGATTCTTTAGTCCCCTAGGGGGGGACCGTGAAAATGGAAGATAAAAAACAAAAACTACACAGAATTCGAATCATCAGAGGACACATTGAAGCCATCGAACGCATGATCGAACAGGACGCATACTGCATTGATGTAGTCCATCAATCCCTTGCAGTACAGAAGGCTTTAAAAAAACTGGATATGGCTATTATGGCAGGCCACATACAAAACTGCGTGATCGATCAAGCCAGGAGTGGTGATTTTAAAAAAATCACAGAAGAACTCATGGCGATTTACCAATATAAATAACTCATTGATAGAGGTAAACACACACTACACTATGGTAAAGAAGACCTACATTGTCAATGGAATGCACTGCTCGGCTTGCGAGATCAATATTGAGAGAGTGATTAAGAAGATCAAAGGCGTAAAAACAGTCAAGGCAACCTTGCGCGATTCGAAGTTAACCATTTCGGCTGATTCTGCCAGAGATATCCCATCGCCATTCCAATTGAATTCATACCTCAAAAAATATGGTTATGAGATTCTGCCCGAATCTGGAAAACATCCACAGGCACAAAATAATATTAAAGATTACATCCTGGTTGGTATCAGTTTCATAATATTTGCAGCATTTTTCCTTCTGATCGGCGGATCGAAGTTTCTCTCTGGGATCTATGTGAGTCCTGAATCCAACGCTGTTTCATTTTTTGGATTTGGACTGGCTGCCGGAATTTCAAGCTGTGCTGCGCTGGTTGGTGGATTGTTACTCACAGTTCAAAATCATTGGCTAAATAGCAATGAAAATCGACCTGAAAGTAAATATCTGCCCTTTGTTCTCTTTAATGGATCAAGATTGGTCACATATGCAATTTTGGGCGGAATCCTGGGATTGTTGGGCAGCGCGATAAAGATCTCGATTACCGGTTCGGCGATCTTGACGATCGCGATCTCAATCTTCATGGTTTTGGTCGGCATGCAAATGCTGGGCGTCAAACGGCTGCAGGGGATTTCGTTAAATCCATTCCGCCGTGTATTTAATAAGGGTTACGAAAAGAGCGATTCAACATCCGTTTTATATCCTTTGGCAATGGGTGCCATCACTTTCTTTGTCCCTTGCGGTTTTACCATCATTGCCCAAACACAAGCCATCGGCACGGGTAGTTTTCAAATGGGCTTTTTGTCTCTTGGCGCGTTTGCCCTGGGTACTTTGCCTGTACTTGCCTTGATCAGCTTTACTAGTGTAAAACTTCACAACAATCCCAGGTTCTCTCACGCATTTCAGCTCTTCTCAGGTTTGTTGGTGGTATTTTTCGCACTTTTTACCATCAATGGGCAAGCAGGCATCCTTGGAATACCCCAAATTTCCAATGTAATGGCTGCCAGCCCGAACGATGAAGAGCTGTGGGCACCAGAGATTATTAATGTCCCTATCCCAACAGACGATATGCAAAACTTCCAGGTTATGCAAATGGAAGTCAGGGGATTTGAATATTTCCCCAAGGTCATCCGCATCAAAGCTAATATGTCCACGCAGTTCGAGATTACGGATAACGGATCCATTGGGTGCGCGCGGGCAGTGTATCCACGGGGTCTATACGATCAGATCATTCAGCTTCAACCAGGGTTAAACACAGTCGAATTCACATCTCCAGAACCTGGTACTTACCATATCTCCTGTTCGATGTGGATGGTTGAACCCATCACAGTGATCGTCGAATAAAAACCGCTATAAAAGATTTTTTGGATGGAAAAAAAGGTATTAATAAATAATAAATTATTAATAAAAATAAATAAAAAGAAAGGAAAGAAAATGTCAAAAGTCACTTATTCAGTACCGGCAATTCACTGCCAACATTGCGTTCACACGATCGAAATGGAGTTAGGAGAGCTGGACGGTGTAGAGACAGTCAAAGCAGATTTCAACGCGAAAACTGTGGAGGTCGAGTTTGATGAACCTGCCAGTGAGGACTTGATCATCGGAACGCTAAGAGAAATTGAATATCCACCCGAGGTGAATTAATTTCATGAGTACATCCAAGCAAATCATTCTGCCCATCAAGGGGATGACCTGCGCCAACTGCGTGGCGACCATCGAACGCAATCTGAAGAAGATGGATGGCGTCGAACAAACTGCCGTTAACCTTTCTTCGGAAAGAGCGACGGTGGGATATGACCAGGGAAAGGCATCTATCAATGACCTCGTAGAGCGCGTACGCCGGGCTGGATATGATGTGGCTATGGCCGACGCTGAATTCATCATTCAGCGTTTGGCCGACGTCACCGATGCGAGCAAGATTGAAAAAAGCCTAATGCTGGTAGATGGCATCACAGAAGTGCTCATGAACCCCACGTCGGGCAAGCTCATCGTGAAATACATTCCGACATTGGTCAGCCAGCTGGACATCCGCAACCTGATCAAGAAAACCGGATTTGAAGCCGTTGTTTTAGGCGATGTAGCTGAGGATGCGGAAGCCAAAGCGCGCGAGGAAGAGATCAGGAAGCAAGGGAAATTGCTCATAACAGGCATCATCTTCTCGCTGCCCCTGTTCCTGCTTTCCATGAGCAGAGATTTCGGCTTGATACCGCACAGCATCGGCATGCAGGACTGGTTTAACTGGATCCTGCTTGCATTGGCAACGCCGGTGCAGTTCATCGTCGGTGCGCAATATTATGAAGGTGCCTACAAATCCATACGCAACGGCTCAGCTAATATGGATGTACTGGTGGCGCTTGGAACATCAGTCGCGTATTTTTATTCGCTTCTGATCGTGTTTGGATTATTCAACGGCCATGTTTACCTGGAGATCGGCGCTGTGATCATCACACTCGTCCGATTGGGAAAATTCCTTGAATCGCGCGCCAAAGGATTGACCAGTGAAGCCATCAAGAAGCTCCTCAATCTCAAGCCAAAGACCGCTAATCAATTGGTGGATGGCAAAGAGGTAGAGGTGCCTGTTGACGAGATCAATGTTGGAAACATACTGATCGTCCGGCCGGGGGAAAAGATCCCGGTGGATGGCGTTGTCACGGATGGCGCCACTGCTGTCGACGAATCCATGCTTACTGGAGAATCACTGCCTGTACAGAAGAAAATTGGTGACGCAGTTATTGGAAGCACTTTAAACAAAATGGGCATGATCAAGATTGAAGCCACCCGGGTAGGCAAGGAAACCGCTTTGGCGCAGATCGTTAAACTGGTCGAAGAAGCCCAGGGAAGCAAGGCGCCCATTCAAAAATTGGCGGACCAGGTATCAGCGATCTTCGTCCCTATTGTGATCCTAATCGCGGCAGCAACTTTTATTTTCTGGTACTTTATTTCGCCGAACATTCCTGCGTTTGGCAGTGAAGATTATCTGACGCGGGCATTGATCAATATGGTGGCTGTGCTCGTGATCGCTTGCCCATGCGCGATGGGCATGGCGACTCCCACCGCTGTCATGGTGGGGACCGGCAAAGGGGCTGAGAACGGTATTCTTTTCCGATCCGCTGACGCGCTAGAGCGAGCCGGTAAGATCTCATCGGTCATCATGGATAAAACTGGTACGATCACCAAAGGTCAGCCTGAGGTGAAAACGATCATTCACCTGGATTCAAAGATGACTGAAGATGAATTTTTAAGGATCGCAGCCAGTGTCGAGAGGGGCAGCGAGCATCCTCTGGGTGAGGCGTTGATCGCTGAAGCTGGGAATCGAAGTATTGAACTGATCGAACCTGAAAAGTTCACAGCCGTTGCAGGCAAGGGTGTTCGAGCGACTATTGACGGAGGTGAAATCCTGGTGGGAAGCCCTCGCTTTATGCAGGAATCCGGCATTTCCATCAGTCTTATCGAGAATGACCTAAAGAAAATCGAAGCAAACGCTGAAACTGCGATCCTTGTTGCAACAGAAACCAACCTTCTTGGCGCGATTGGCATCGCCGACAGCATCAAAACCAATTCACAAATAGCTGTACAAGAATTAAATAATATAGGCCTGCATACCATAATGCTCACCGGTGATAATCAACGCACGGCGAAGGTAATAGGAGATCAGGTCGGTGTCAACGAGGTTATTGCCGAGGTACTTCCGGGTGATAAAGCCGAAGTGGTTAAAGAACTGCAGACTGTGGGTAAGGTTGTAGCCATGGTGGGCGATGGTGTCAATGATGCTCCTGCATTAGCTCAGGCAGACGTAGGGTTAGCCATTGGGACCGGAACTGACGTGGCTGTCGCATCAGCTCCGGTAACACTTATGAGCGGTGACTTGACCGGTGTGGTTAAAACAATCAAATTATCCAAGAAAACATTAAGAACCATTAAACAAAACCTTTTTTGGGCGTTCATCTATAACGTAATCCTTATACCTGTCGCAGCCAGTGGTGGGTTGAATCCGATGCTGGCAGGGGGCGCGATGGCTTTCAGCAGCGTTTTCGTGGTCACCAACAGTTTACGTCTGGGGCGAGCCCATATTTAGAAGAAGAATAATAAGCGTAAAAACCTCGCATGGTAGAATTGAAAAAATCCCACTGTGCGAGGTCTTTTTTAATATGACAAAGAATACCGATTTTCAAGAAAAAGCGATCAATACCATCCGTTTCTTATCTGCGGACGGTGTTCAGGCAGCCAATTCCGGCCATCCCGGGCTTCCGATGGGAGCTGCGGCAATCGCCTACACTATATGGATGCGGCATTTGAGGGTAAATCCCACAAATCCGCAATGGACCGATCGAGACCGTTTCATTCTTTCTGGCGGACACGGCTCCATGCTGATCTACAGCCTTCTCTACCTTACTGGATTTGACCTACCACTGGATGAATTGAAGAATTTCCGCCAATGGGAGAGCAAAACACCTGGTCATCCAGAGTACCGCGTGACTCCTGGGGTGGAAACGACTACGGGCCCACTCGGGCAGGGATTTGCGAATGGCGTCGGTATGGCGATCGCCGAAGCCCACCTGGCTGCAGAATACAATCAGTCGGGCCAAAAGATCGTCGACCACTATACTTATGCAATTGTGACGGATGGCGATCTGATGGAAGGGGTTGCTTCCGAAGCGGCATCACTTGCCGGCCATTTGAAGCTGGGCAAGCTGATCTACTTGTACGATGACAACAAGATCTCCATTGAGGGCTCTACAGACCTCGCGTTTACGGAGGATCGTGGCAAAAGATTTGAGGCTTACGGCTGGCATGTATCCTATGTGGATGATGGCAACGATGTGAATGCCATCGATAAAGCCATTGAAGCCGCTAAAAATGATGACCGGCCGTCATTGATCATTTGTAAAACAAAGATCGGTTATGGATTACCCACCAAGGCAGGCACGGAGAAAGCCCACGGCGAGCCGCCTGGAGAAGATGAGCTCCTGAAAGCCAAACAGAACATCGGATGGCCGACCGAAGAAAAGTTCTTTGTACCGGATGATGTCTTGACGCATTTTCGGGAGGTCAAGAGCAAGGGTGAAGCACTGGAAAAAGAATGGGACACAGCATTTTCTGCGTATAAACAATCCCATCCAGAACTGGCTGCAGAGTTTGTCCGCCGCATGGCTGGAGATCTACCGAAAAATTGGAGCAGCGGGCTGAAGCAATACACGGCAGATGCGAAAGGCAATGCAACGCGCAACTCTTCCGGGCAGATCCTGAATGAGGTCGCTAAAATGCTTCCAGAGGTGATGGGAGGATCGGCAGACCTGGCACCTTCCACCAAAACATTGCTGGACGGCAGCCCATCCTTCCAATCCGGCAGCCCCGAAGGCAAGAATTTGCGCTTTGGCGTTCGTGAACATGGAATGGGGGGTGTGGTCAATGGAATGGCATATCATGGAGGCTTTATCCCATATGGAGCGACCTTCCTTACGTTTTCCGATTATATGCGCCCTTCCGTTCGCATTTCTGCTTTGTCGCACTTAAAAAGCGTATGGGTTTACACACATGACAGCATCGGGCTTGGAGAGGATGGCCCCACACATCAGCCGGTCGAACACGTCATGTCACTGCGATTGATACCCAATTTGACGGTTATCCGCCCTTGTGACGCCAATGAGGTCCGTGAGGCATGGATTGCCGCAATCGATAGCGATAACAAACCCACCGCTTTGGTGCTCACCCGACAGAATGTACCCATACTCGATAGGGAAAAATTCGCCAAAGCGGAAGAATTACATAAAGGCGCTTACGTACTAGCCGACCTGGGGAAAGGAAAACCCGAGATCATTCTTATGGCGACCGGCTCAGAAGTTGATCTGATCGTCAAAGCAGGTGAAAAACTGGCTGACGAAGGCGTGAATGTGCGTTTGGTTTCATTCCCGTGCTGGTCTTTCTTTGAAAATCAGCCACAATCTTACCGAGATGCAGTACTTGATCCGGGTATTGAAAAAAGGATCGCTGTGGAAGCGGGCGTTACCATGGGATGGGAACGCTGGGTTGGACCTAAAGGCGCGATCATGGGTGTAGACAAATACGGCGCGTCAGCTCCTTATGAAAAGATCTATGAAGAGTATGGCTTGACAGCTGATCTTGTTTATAAAAAAGCAAAAGCTCTCTTAAAATAGGAAAGGACTAAAATGCGCATAGTTGTATCCACTGATCACGGCGGATTTCCCTTGAAGGAAGCAGTGGTTGAAACGATCAAGGAACTTGGGCATGAGGTTATCGATCTTGGCCAATTCAACCAAGACCGCTCCGATTACCCTGATTATGCGGAGAAAGCTGGCCGTTCGCTGATCAGGGGGGAGGCAGATCGAGGTGTGGTCATGTGCGGGTCGGGAATTGGCGTAGCCATCACCCTGAATAAAATGAAGGGTGTGTATGCCGGACTGTGTGAGAATACTTACTCTGCTCATCAAGGCGTTGAACATGACGATATGAATGTGCTGTGTCTGGGCGGGGTGGTGACCGGCACGGAGCTGGCTAGAGATATTGTACGCAGCTTTTTGAACGCGCAGCCTCTCAATCAAGGCCGCTATCTGGAACGGATCAAGAAATATAAAAAGATCGAATCGGAATTTTTCAAATGAATAATAGCATTCAACTCCATGAGATCGGCCAATCTGTATGGCTGGATAATATCGATCGGCGCGTACTGATCAATGGTGAGATGAGCCGAATGGTTGAGGAAGGTCATATCTGGGGAGTAACATCCAACCCATCAATCTTTCAGAAAGCCATAACCTCATCTCAAGGATATCAATCCCGTATACAGGCGATGAGCTGGCTGGGGTTGAACGCAAAGCAAATTTATGAAGGTTTAGTTGTCAGGGATATCCGTGATACTGCGGATATCCTTCTGCCTATTTATGAAAAGACAGGTAGAAAAGACGGGTATGTAAGCATTGAGGTCGATCCTGACCTGGCTGATAAAGCTGAGGAGACCACCACTGAAGCTGAGAGATTATGGAAGCTGGTGGACCGCCCAAATGTGATGATCAAAATTCCCGCTACAGACGCGGGAATTTTTGCTATCCGGGAAACTATTGCGAAGGGGATCAATGTAAACGTAACGCTTATCTTTGCAGTCAACCGGTACAAAGAAGTGATCGACGCTTACTATTCAGGATTGGAACGCCGAACCGACACAGGAATGGAAATCTCCGGCATCCACTCGGTGGCATCATTTTTTATTTCCCGCATTGATGGCAAAGTGGACAAAATACTGGGAGAGATGATCGCGAATTTTCCAGGAAATGAAGAAGAATTATCCGTCAATTTTGGAAAAGCGGCTATCAATAATGCACTGATCGCTTACGATGAATTCAATAAAAGTATAAGGACCGACCGGTTTAACACTTTGCAAAATAAAGGCGCCAATATTCAGCGGCCACTATGGGCTTCCACAAGCACCAAGGACCCTAAATATTCTGACATTTTGTATGTGCAGGAATTGGTGCTGCCTGACACGGTAAACACGATGCCAGATGCGACACTTTCTGCATTCCTGGATCATGGGAAAGGGGTGTCTATTGATTTTGGTGAGGCGGTTGAAAGAGCCAGAAAGCAACTGGATTTTCTCGATTCTATCCAAATCGATCTAGCAAAAGTAACAAGGGAATTAGAGCGAGAAGGAGTAATGGCGTTCTCGAGTTCACAGGAAAATTTACTGAAAGATATCGAAGGTTTCCGTGCAAAGTTTTTCCAAGAAATTCCCACTTTTTCGAAAAATCTCGCGACTGAAATTGGTAATTTGCAGAAAAGCAACTTCGCAAGTCGATTGTGCGCTCATGATGTAGATTTATGGCCGGCAGAAAAAGCTGGAAAAGAAGAGATCGCCATCCGGTTGGATTGGCTTGAAGCGCCCATTCAAGATCTGGAAATTGTTAATCGAGTGACCGAACTGCGGGAAGAATTAATCAAAGTTGGTTTTACTCACGCGGTAGTGATCGGAATGGGCGGATCCTCCCTTGCACCAGAAGTTTTTGGAATGCTTGCCAAAGAGTATGGAATAACCGGCGGGCTTGACCTCTCGATTTTGGATACCACATCCCCCGATCAAGTCATGGAAAAAAGAAACGAGATACGGCTTGAAAAGACAATTTTCTTCGTGAGCAGCAAATCCGGCGGAACATCCGAGATGGATGCGTGTTTTCGGTACTTCTGGAAGGAATTGGAAGAATTGGGCGTCAATGATCCTGGGGGCCATTTCATCGCGATCACTGATCCCGGAACTGCATTGGAAAAATTGGCCAATGAGAAGAATTTTAGGAAAAGCTTTCGAGCGAATCCGAATGTCGGTGGACGATACTCTGCGCTCATAGAATTTGGACTTATCCCTGCAATGGTTGCGGGGATCGACGGTGAAAGGCTGCTTCAGTCTGCAAGAGATATGATGATCGATTGCACGGATCAGTCAAGCACCATTACCAATCCAGGGATTCTATTGGGAACACTTCTGGCGACCGCTTATGAAAGTGGAAGAAATAAACTCACCATCATCGCTGATCCACCGCTGGTTCCGATCGGCGCATGGATCGAACAACTGATCGCGGAAAGCAGCGGCAAGGATGGCAAGGGGATTCTGCCTGTTTCAGATGAGCCGTTGATGGACCCTCCGAATTATGGCGAAGATCGATTTTTCGTTTATCTCAATTCTGATAACAGTTATCAGGAATTTACTCAATCATTGATCGAATACGGACATCCCGTGGTGAATTTTTACATTGATGAAATTTATCAACTTGGAGCGGAATTTTATCGGTGGGAAATGGCGACCGCAGTTGCTTGTTCGTTTATCGGTGTGAATGCTTTCGACCAACCCAATGTACAACTAAGCAAAAACATCACTAAGGAGATGATCTCAGAATATAAAAGAAACCGGAATATTCGGGAAGGGAATCCTGTTTTCCATAATGATCTAGTCTCTATTTATGGTGAACACTTGGGTTTGGAAAATTTTAATGATGCTTCTACCATTATTCAAAACTTTTTAAACCTTGCTGGAAACGATGGTTTTATCGCGATCAATGCATTTGTTGCTCGAAATTTCGCCAACTTAACCAATTTACAAACTTTACGCGAGAAAATCTTAGGGTCTACTGGATTGGCAGTCACCCTGGGATTTGGCCCCCGTTTCTTACATTCCACCGGTCAGCTTCACAAAGGCGGCAAGAATAATGGGTTATTCATCATCATCACTTCTGAATCTGAAAGCGATATAGATATTCCCAATGAGGGGATGACTTTTGGCACATTATTGCAAGCACAGGCGATCGGTGATATGCGCGCTCTTCAGCAGCAAAACCGCCGCGTGATGCGCATCCACTTTCACAAGAACAACTTTGAAAAAACCGATCTCAGCAAATTGATAAGCTCTTAATCGCGCGACTCGGTTTCGTAGACAGCCATCGACAAAGCGCCCAGAATTCCGGAATCGTCCTTCAATCGCGGGGGTACGATATATTCGCTGATATTCTCTTCCAATGAACGAGACTTGATATATTTATTCAACAAGGCGCGGGCCTTTTTGTGGATGATCGGAAACAGGTGCCGGTGGTGCATCACGTCGCCGCCCAGGATAATGATCTCCGGAGAAACGGTATAGATCAGGTTGGCTAACGCATGGGCGATATACTCTCCTTCCAGTTCCCATCCCATGTGATTGACCGGTAGATCATCTGGGGAAAGATTCCACCGCGCAGTCATGGCAGGGCCGCTTGCGAGCCCTTCAAAGCAGTCGCGGTGATAGGGGCAAACACCTCTAAAAGGATCTTTGCGGATATCATGCGGAATGGAGATATGCCCAAATTCCGGATGGACCAGCCCATGGATCAATTTCCCATTTGTAATGATACCGGCTCCAATGCCTGTGCCGATGGTGATATAGGCCAGGTTGCGAATGCGATTGACTGGATACAAATAGAATTCGCCAACAGCAGCTGCATTTACGTCGGTCTCCAAAAAAACATTGACATCCAATGCTTTTTCAATCTCACCCTTGATATTAAAAAACTCCCAACCCTGCTTGGGAGTTGAGGTGATAAATCCAAATGTTTTGGAATCCGGATTCAGGTCCAGCGGTCCGAAACTGCCCACGCCGATCGCTTCCAATTTAGTTTCACAATCCGGGATTTCATCCTTGAAAAACGCAACGATATCCTGAAGAGAATCTTTCGGATTTAATGTTGGGAATACTTTTTTCTTAAGTATGGTTCTGGTATCTTTCGCGATCAAGGTCGTGAATTTGGTACCCCCCAGCTCTACAGCGCCGTAACATTTCTTTGTCATTTGGTTAATATTCCGCGTCGGTTATAATTTTGAGGATGTCTGATCAATACGTATCTTTATTATAAAACCACTGTTTAAAGAATAAATACTTAAAAGGAATTGTCTGATGGATATCTTCGAAAAATGTATTAACTTTACCCAAGCGCGCGAAGCGATAGAAGGCGGATTTTATCCTTACTTCATTCCCCTGGATGAAAACGAGGGCACGGAAGTTGAATACGAGGGCAACCGCCTCATTATGTGCGGTTCCAATAATTATTTAGGCCTCACTACTCACCCCAAAGTAAAACAAGCAGCGGTAGACGCGGTGAATCGCTTCGGCACCTCCTGCACCGGATCCCGTTTCCTGAATGGCACCCTAGCGCTTCATGAGCAATTAGAGTCTGAATTGGCGAAATTCGTCGGAAAAGATGAAGCGCTGATTTTTTCCACGGGAATGCAGGTGAATCTTGGTACTATTAGCGCACTGGTGGGCCGCGAAGATGTTGTGATACTGGATAAAGACGATCATGCCAGCATCGTGGATGGAGCGCGGTTGGGGTATGGGAAGATCGAACGATTCCGCCATAATGATCCAGAACATCTAGAACGAGTGCTTAAATCCATTCCTGATGAATTGGGTAAATTGGTGGTTGTGGATGGCGTTTTTTCCATGGGCGGCGATTTGGCAGCCCTGGATGTCATCGTACCTATGGCTGAAAAATACGGCGCGCGCGTGATGGTGGATGACGCCCACGGCATGGGGGTTACAGGCGGTGGTAAAGGCACAGCGGAAGAATTCGGCCTGACTGAGCGGATTGACCTGATCATGTCCACATTCTCAAAATCATTTGCTTCTCTGGGTGGATTTATTGCCGGGAATGATGATGTGATTCACTACATTAAACACACCGCAAGGTCGCTGATCTTCAGCGCAAGCATCCCTGCAGCGAACGCCGCGGCCGCATTGGCAGCGCTGGAAGTTATCCGCAGCGAGCCAGAGAGAGTTCGCCGTGTGAACGAGATTGCGGAACGCGTGCGCACAGAACTGCGCGGGATGGGTTTCAACGTGGGTGAGTCGGTTACACCCATCATACCGATCATCATTGGCGATGATACCAAGACATTTATGTCGTGGAAAACGCTCTTTGAGAATGGCGTTTTTGTCAATCCAGTGATCTCCCCTGCTGTCCCGCAAGGATTGCAATTGCTGCGGACCAGTTACATGGCCACCCATACGGATGACCAGATCACGCGAGTTTTGGAAACTTATCAAAAAGTGGGTAAGCAAATCGGGATCATCTAAAAATGAGCAGCCCTTGAAACTTCAGGGGCTGTTTTTTACCAAGTGACTGGAATCTGGGACCATTTGACTTTTTATAACTTTTTAGCGCTCATTTAACTCAATTTTCTGCGATGCTTAGAGCAACGTTGGAGGATGTATTAATGAAAAATCAAGTGAAATCAAGTTTATTGCGTCAGGGTGTGGCGCAAATTGGGATCATTGTTAAAGACCTGGATGCGACTGTCAAACGATATTATGATGTCTTTGGCATCGGCCCCTGGCACTTTTATACCTATCAAAAGCCATTAGTAAGAAAGATGACATATCACGGGGAACCGGCAGATTACAGCATGCGGCTGGCGCTTTCCTATTTCGGACCCATGCGCATCGAGTTGATCGAGCCGGGGGAAGGGGAATCGGTGTATCACGATTTTGTCAGAGAGCATGGCTATGGAATTCATCACTTGGGATTGCTTACAGGGAATATGGAAGCATCGCTGAAGGAGGCCGGGTCAGTGGGAATAAACATGATCATGGACGGAACAGGATTCGGCCTGGTCGGGGATGGACATTACGCATATTTGGATACTGAGAACGATTTTGGTGTGACCCTGGAATTGATCGAACGACCGAAGGGCAGATTGCAGCCCGAAAAAATTTATCCTCCGGAATAGGCATTGGATATAATTTCATAAACAATACTCTTGTTGGAGGAATTGATGAAACCATTGGTCGCGATCACGGGGGCAAGTTCGGGGATAGGCGCAGCCACCGCAAAATTATTTTCTGAAAAAGGCTACCCATTGCTTTTAATGGCCAGACGTTTGGAACGCATGGAAGAACCATGCTATCCCGAATCTATCTGTAAGAAAGTGGATGTTCGGAATGTTGAGGAGATACGAGCTGCGGTAAACGAAGCACAGGAAAAATTTGGACCGGTGGATTGCATGATCAACAACGCTGGCGTCGGATGCCTTGACGATCCCTGGACTCAGTCGCTAGAGGAATGGGAGCGCATGGTGGATATTAATATCAAGGGCGTGATGAACGGCATCCATGTGGTCCTGCCCGGCATGGTGGAACGAAAAGGCGGGACGATCATCAACATCAGCTCCTTGGCTGGAAGGAAACCATTTGCCAGACATATGGCTTACTGCGGAACCAAATTCGCTGTCCACGGCATCACCGAGACCCTGAGATTGGAGGTGGCCAAATTCAACGTGCGGGCGATCGTGATTGCCCCGGCATCCACAGAAACCGAAATTATTTCTCACACAAGTAACGAAAAATACCGTAATGATTGGAAAGAGAATGCCGGTGATCTGCTGGATCCTTTAGACGTTGCTGCTTCCATCGCTTATGCTTATGAGCAACCCCAGCGGGTGTGTGTGCGTGAGATCGTAATCTGCCCGACGACACAGCCTGATTAAAGCGGAATATCCATAGATCAGCTTAGATAAATACTGATAAACATAAAAAAAGTCCCTCTTGTTTTTACAAAAGGGATTTTTTCTTAATTGCTTGAGCAAATGATCAAATTAAAACAAGCCCCAGTCAAAGCCGCTGCCTTCTTCCATCATGGTCTGATTCCAGACCTCCGTGCCATAGGTGATCTCCGCAGGGATCCCAGTGGCATCCTCAGCTTTTTTCCGTGAGGATTCCATGAGCATGGGAGCATAGGGACAATAGGGCGTGGTGAGAATCATCACAATGTCCAGTTTGCTATCTCGTAATGTTACATTGCGTATGAGTCCCAATTGGATGACATCCATGCCAATTTCAGGATCGCGCACAGCACGGAGTGCATCCTTGATCTTCGCGCACATCTCGGGATGATCTTTTTCAGCATCCCACGAGAGTAGGTTTTTCGTATCTTCAGCCATTAAATGGTTTGTTTGATATGGAAAGCACAATGATTGTCGCTTCTGCGGATGTGGGTGATATCCTCTTCCGATACTGAAAGAAGGTTGGAAATCAAAGATTTATCGAAAAGACAAATCTCTGGATGATCTTTTCCGATCTGGTAAAAAGGACAAGCGAGTTCCTGGATCTCGTAGCCCTCAGTTTTGCGCGTCCAATCGAGTTCATAGCCCTCTTTTTCCATGACGTTTTTTAGCAAAGCCAATCTGTCTTCCAGGTTTAGAGATTCAAATACGGGTTGATATTCCTCAGATAATTTATCCGCCATACCCCTGAATAGTTTTTTTACTTCTGATTCTGGGAGTGTTTCCTTGATCTGCTCGATCAAATTATTTGTCAGCCGGTAATAGCGGGTGGGAAATTTCTCCAATCCCTGATCCGTCAGGTAATACACCAGTCTAGGCCTTCCGACGCCATGCCTTTCTTCATCCGCAGATACCAGATTGGCAGCCTGCAGATTGGTCAAGTGATGACGAACAGAAATCGCATTGATCCCCACCGCTTCAGCAATCTCAATGATCGTTGAACGAGGGTTGGATGCCAGAGTTTGAAGGACTTTTTCTCTTGTGCTTTTCATAATTATTTTTGTTTTTTATGATATTTCTGATAAGTATAACATAGGCGATGTTCCTGTCAATATTATTAATTATTATTATAAATATTGACCATAAAACGCCCGCGTGGTAAAATCAATTTGGTCATATTTAATAATGAATAATATGACATAAATCATTAATACTGGAAAAGTAAATGTCAAGCTTGGTCATTAAAAACCTCAATGTCAGTATTGAAAACCAAAAAATTCTCAATGATCTAAGCCTTGAAATTCCTCAAGGGGAAGTGCATGCAATCATGGGGCCGAACGCAACCGGAAAATCGACACTTGCATACACTTTAATGGGACACCCACGCTACCAAGTCGAGAGCGGTTCGGTACGTCTTAATGGCACAAACATACTGGAACTCACACCGGAAGAAAGATCCAGATTAGGCATTTTCCTGGCATTCCAATATCCAGTTTCCATACCTGGTGTAACCGTCGCCAACTTCCTTCGAACAGCATTGAATTCGCACAGAAAAGCTGCAAATCCTCTTGATAAAGGAATACCGGTGCCCGAGTTCCGAAAATTAATGATCGAAAAAATGCAGCTGCTTGAAATGGATCATGCGATGGCTGGCCGCTACTTGAATGAGGGATTTTCCGGTGGTGAAAAAAAGCGCGTTGAGATACTGCAAATGGCCTTGCTGGAGCCAAAAATCGCTATTTTGGACGAAACTGATTCGGGTTTGGATATTGATGCCCTTAGAATCGTTTCCGAGGGCATCAATACACTGAAGAATCCCGAACTAGGGATTTTGGTTATCACCCATTACCAACGTATACTGAATTACCTCAAGCCTGATGTAGTTCATGTGATGGCAGAAGGCAGAATTTTGAAGTCTGGTGGTCCAGAGCTAGCCCTGAAACTGGAAGAAGAGGGCTATGAGTGGATTCGAACAACCGCCACAGTTTAGAGAACGACACCCCTCTATTAAAAAAATGAATAAAGAGATCAATACTGATTTCATCGAAAAATTAAATACCGGTCAATATGGGTTTAAAGATCCTGAAAACTATGTATTTAAGACACAAAAAGGGCTCAATCGCTCTGTTGTCGGGCAAATTTCCGAGATCAAGAAAGAGCCACAATGGATGTATAAATTCCGGCTTAAGTCTTTGGAGCAATTCGAAAATATGCCTTTTCCCTCCTGGGGGCCTGATCTGAGCGGGCTTGATCTGGAAGATCTTTATTATTACGTTCGCCCATCCGAGGAGCAGGAGAGCAACTGGGAAGATGTGCCGGAAAATATCAAAAATACTTTTGACCGACTGGGGATCCCGGAAGCTGAACAGAAATTTCTCGCAGGTGTAGGCGCACAATACGAATCCGAGATGGTTTACCACAATATCCAAAAGCATCTGGAAGCCCAAGGCGTGATATTTCTCAGCATAGAAGAAGGATTGAGACAACACCCTGAAATCTTCCGTGAACATTTTGGAAAATCCGTACCTCCAAGCGATAACAAATTTGCCGCACTGAACTCTGCAGTATGGTCCGGTGGATCTTTCGTGTATGTTCCACCCGGTGTCCATGTGGAACTGCCTTTGCAGGCATATTTTCGGTTAAATATGGCCAGCATTGGACAATTTGAACGCAGCATCATTATCGCGGATGAGGGTTCTCAGGTGCATTACGTGGAAGGCTGCACAGCGCCCACTTATTCTCGGGATTCCTTTCACAGCGGCGTGATCGAGATCTTCGTCAAGAAAAACGCTCGTGTTAGATATACGACCATCCAAAACTGGTCAACCAACGTTTACAATTTAGTCACCCAACGCGCGCTGGTTTATGAGGGCGGAACGATGGAGTGGGTGGACTCCAATCTGGGATCCAAAACTACTATGAAATACCCATCCTGTTATTTGATGGAACCCGGAGCGCATGGCGAAATCCTTTCCATGGCTTTTGCCGGGACCGGGCAGACCCAGGATGCAGGAGGAAAGATGCTTCATCTTGCGCCGCGAACTTCAAGCAAGATCACATCCAAATCCATCAGTAAAGGCGGAGGGAGATCCTCATTCCGCGGCTTGATCTTTGTGAAAAACGGCGCGATCAAGTCAAAATCAAATGTTGTATGTGATGCCTTGATCCTGGATAGCCTTTCACGTTCAGACACTTATCCAACCATCGACAGCGTGGAAAACCAGGTGTCCATTGGGCATGAGGCGTCTGTCTCCAAAGTCAGCGACGATCAGCTTTTTTATCTAAAAAGTCGCGGTTTATCGGAAGAGGAAGCCACCACTATGGTCGTTTCCGGTTTTATAGAACCATTGGTGAAAGAATTGCCCATGGAGTACGCGGTAGAAATGAACCGCTTGATCCAACTTCAAATGGAAGGTTCGGTCGGATAGTGGCGCAGAAACCTTCCACTTTCAATTATTTTGAACCCGTGGATCAGATCGCGGCAGCTCAGATTCAGGAGGTCGATCAGATAATTGATCCCGATGTTAGGGATTTTCGCCAAGGCTTCCTAAGTAAATATGCCGAGATTCCTCAAATCGATCCGAAACAAAAAGATTGGAAAAAACTGATCTCGCAAAAAGCGATTCAGAACTTAAGATTAGCAGGAAAACCGACCATCAAAGAATTCGCAAGCACTAAGTTTCCCGGCGGTCATGGAGAATATTCTGGAGTGGCAGCCATTGAAGAAGAGCACCTCAGCTATTGGATCCGTGACGACATTCGAGACAAGAATGTTCGATTCTGTCATTTTGACGATGCGATAAAAGACCATATTCTCACTAATGACCAGATTACGCAAATAAAAACCAACCTGGGGTTTGACCGTTTCAGCCTGCTCACACTTGGGGCGTCGAAGCATTCCTTATGTATTTCCATTCCTGATGAACTAGCGGTGAAAGAACCCTTATTGATCCGGGTTACCAACCAGAAAACGCCAGTGATCATGCCGGTGATTATTTTTGTTAATGCGGGAAAACATTCGAACATTAAAATGATCATTGAAATCTCATCTCAAAGCAAGGAATTGCCCGGGATGATTCTCCCAATTGAAATGCACGTGTTTGCCGAAGATTACTCAAGCATAGACGTTCTAGAAAATCAAAAATCCAATTTGAAAACGCATATTTTTTCCCAACAGAAATTCTTACTTGGAAAAGACGCTTCATTGAATTACTTTCTCATTGAACGCGGCGGAGAAATCGTGAAACGAAATTTCTCAGTGCACCTGAATGATGAAGATGGCTCTGCGGTAATCAGTGGACTATATATGCCTAACGAAAACCAGAAATTTATTATCGACACGCACCAAATTCACTTAGCCTCAAGGACAATCAGCAATTTGCTTTTTAAAGGCGTCTTGGAAGGCAGTTCTTATTCACTTTGGAAAGGAAATGTGTATGTTGCCAAAGATACCCAAGGGGTTGATGGCTATCAATTGAATAACAACCTCATGTTGAATCCATCAGCACATTCGGAATCTATCCCCGGCTTGGAAATCTTAGCTGATGATGTGAAGTGTTCACATGGCGTTACGATCAGTGATATTGACACTGATCAGCTCTTTTATCTAAAAAGCAGGGGAATTGATGACGGAGCAGGGAAAAAATTAATTGTGGATGGATTCACACATGATGCCATGCGGCGAATCCGATCAGATGAATTGCGAGGTTACGCGAAAAAAGAACTTGGTTTTAGCGAGGAATTTTGATTTTGAAATCCCTTTATGCTAAAATCCATTGATTAACTTGTTTTAGGAGAGATTTTTAATGGCAGATATTCCATTCATGCGACCCCCAGACCTGAATGTCGCTTATAAGGTTGGAGAAACGGTTGAAGCATTCTGCGACCATGACAAAGGTGAGGAGCGTATCAAAGGGTGGCTGAAAGGCACGGTGGTACAAATTGACGGCAAAATGGTCGCCGTACAATTCCGCACCAGTGTGTATCTAACGGACGGCTGGATGGTCCCTGATCACATATTGTGGTATCCGGAACACTCTGCCATGCTTCGCAAGAAAGAGAAAGCAGCAAGAAAATAATCCCAGAATGAGTGATCTGTCACATTTTACAAATATTAGGTCTGATTTTCCCATTTTCCAAAGAAAAATCCACGGAGATAAGGATCTAATTTATTTGGATTCTGCTGCAACATCACAAAAGCCTTATGCCGTGATCCAGGCGATGAATGATTACTACACATACGGAAATGCCAATATTCACCGTGGTATTCATGAATTGGCTGAAGAGGCGACCAGTAATTATGAATCCGCCCGTGCTCGAATCGCGAATTTCATCCATGGTGAGAATCCAAATCAACTCGTCTTTACACGCAACACGACCGAATCGATCAATCTTGTGGCAAACACCTGGGCGAAAGCCAACCTGAAATCGGGAGACTTGGTCCTGCTGACTGAAATGGAACACCACTCCAACCTTGTGCCCTGGTTCATGCTGGCTGAAGAAAAAGGTTTGAAGATCGAATTCGTTCCGATCACGGATGACTTTGAACTGGACATGGTGAAATTTCTTGATCTACTCAACAAAAAACCAAAATTAGTGGCTTTCACCCATATGTCCAATATGCTTGGGACGATCAATCCAGCCGAAGAAATTACCCAAATGGCCCATAACGCAGGCGCTTTGGTATTAATCGATGGCGCTCAATCGGTACCTCATTTTCCTGTCGATGTCCAAGAGATCGGCGCAGATTTTTACGCCTTTTCCGCACATAAGATGGTGGGACCGACAGGCATCGGTGCGCTGTTTGCGAAAGCAGAATTGCTGGAATCCATGCCGCCGTACATGGGGGGCGGGGATATGATCCGAAAAGTTACATATGAAGGATTTTCCACTAATAATATCCCTTATAAATTTGAAGCCGGGACTCCCGCGATCGCGGAAGGGATCGGATTTGGCGCTGCTGTTGATTACCTTGAATCGGTTGGTATGGATCATGTTTTTGCCCACGAAAAGGAAATGACGAGGTATGCCATCGATGTGTTGGGGAATGTCCCGGATCTCACGATTCATGGTCCGACGGCGGAGAAAAAGGGCGGGGTGATCTCTTTCTCGTTCATGGATGTGCATCCTCACGATATATCACAGATCCTGGACGCTGAGGGGATTGCTGTCAGGGCTGGTCACCATTGTGCAATGCCGCTGCACAGAAAGCTTAACCTGGCAGCCACAACACGCGCTAGTTTATATTTATACAATACGAAAGAGGAAATTGATACATTGGCGGAAAAGCTTGAAGATGTCCGCCGCATCTTTTCATAAAATATGGACGACCTTTATCGTGAAGTTATCTTAGACCATTACAAGAATCCAGGACAGAAAGGGCATCTGGAGGATAGTAATTTCGCATTTGAAGATGAAAATCCATTATGCGGCGATTTCATTCATATCGACATAAAAACCGATGAAAAGGGCGTGATTACAGATGCGAAATTCGATGGCCATGGCTGCGCTATTTCGATGGCATCGGCTGATATGCTGTTGGAGTCATTAATTGGAAAGACGATTGACGATGCAAAACAGTTGAATAAGCAGGACATTTTGGATCTTCTGGGGATCGAACTCAGCCCGGTTCGATTGAAATGCGCGCTGCTTTCATTGAAAGTCACAAAAGCGGCGGTATATGAGTTAAAAGAAGCCAGTGATGATCTGACGGAATGATTTATCCCGTGATTCATCCATAAAAGTAAGAATCCCCTCTGCGATATCGGCTGGATGCCTATTCGCCGCGGGGATTTCCGAGTTTGGCTCCTACAAAACTCACCGCGAAGGTGGTGGCGACCTAATGGAATGAACTAATTTGAAGGATCCGATAAATATATATTTCTATTTGTTCAGATTTCCTCGATAAAAAAACTCCGGGAAACCGGAGTTTTAATTTTGGGCAAATTTGCCGACCATACGCAAGATATCGAATCCTTCAGCATACGGCCTTTCACATAAAGCTCCATTACGGACGAGGATTGATCGGGTGAGCTCCTCCCCGAAATAATAAATATCCTGATATGTCTTGTATGCAGCGAGTGAACCTACTTTCTTTTGTACATCCTTTTCTGATACTTCAACCAGGAAGGTAGGGAAAAAACCCTGGCTGCTTCGGATCACATCAAAACCAAAAACAGAAATTCCACGGAAGGCGCGCAGTGATTCACCAGTCACCACGCTATGATCCTGGTGAAGGTCCGCCTTGGTATGAACAAAAACCATGTCCGGTTGATGCTTCTTTTTCAGGTCAAGCAAGAATTCAAGGACTTCCTGGCGGTCATGCATAAATCGGCGGGTTTCAAATTCTCCAACAATCACATTATCCTTGGAGACACCCAAGACAGCCATGCTGTCATAATGCTCTTTGATCAGGTTGGTCAGTTTCGGGTTCTTCTGGTTATCCGATAAAGTGATGCAGAAAACTTCAGTGGATGAAGCAATATTTGAGATCAGTGCGCCGCAGCCGAGCTCAATATCATCCGGGTGCGCCCCGATGAAAAAAATCTTTTTTCCAAAAAAAGTGAGACTATTACTCATGAGGATTATTTTATAGCGAGGATTCCGCCCACTACTTTCGTCATAACGATCTTACCATCTTCCTTGATCCTGCGGTCAGATACCGCTGTGATCTTTTTCATAATGTCCTCAAACCCTTCTTGTCCGGAAAAGAAATCAGCCCATAACTTACGATCCTCTGACAGAGACGCCCTTGTGTAGGCAAGGAAAGGTTCAGCCGTTTCAAATGTCAAGGGATTTTCGAAGATCTTCAACTCAACTTTGGAGAAGGTGTTTTTTACCGCATCCATGATCTCCGTGCTGTAACGAGAGCTGCCAGGCATGGGGGGGATCACCTTGCCGGTGGCTTCACGGATTATGTCATAGAATACCTGTTTATTTTGCGGCATCGGGCCGGTGGTGAACAAGCGTCCGCCGGGTTTGATCACTCTGTGCATTTCCTTGATAGTGAAGGGGATATCTTCAGCGTAATAGATGGCAAAGCAGCAGGAAATGAGATCAAACTGGTCATCCTCGAAGTCAAAGGCTTTATTGAAGTCGAGGTTATCAAATTGGATATCGTATTCTTTTTGTCCTGCTACCTGGATGGCTTTTTCCAGTAATTCCTTGGATACATCGACACCGGTGATCTTGCAGTCACCACCTAATTCTTCGTAAAAAGAAATGCATTGCTTACCGGCTCCGCATGCAACATCGAGAATTTTCATTCCCTTTTTTAGGGGCAGGACGTCGATCATCCAATCATCGATATTTCGACCACCGAATTGATCGTGGATGTTGATGCGTGTAATTAGGTCTGATGTGGTTTCTTGGTAATTTATTTTCATGATTCCTCACTCGAAATGATTTGGTTTATAAGTATATGGGTAGGAGATTCCCTGTCAAGGAAGAATTTCAACAAATTCGTGGGAGCATTTCACCGCTGAGCATATCCACGATACGAGTGCCGCCGATGCTTGTTTTCATTGTCACACGGGGTGTTACTCCTGATTCTGTAACGCGTCCGATGATCACTGCATGCTTTCCCAATGGATCGGCATGGAGGGCGTCGATCGCAGCCCGCGCCTGATCTTCCGGTAGGATGATGATCACCTTGCCTTCGTTGGCGATGTACATCGGATCAAATCCGAGAATCTCGCAAGCGCTGCGCACTTCCTGCTTTACAGGAATGTCGGTTTCGACAAGTTCAATCGATACTTTACTCTGCGTGGATATTTCGTTGAGTGTGGTGGCCAATCCCCCGCGAGTCGGGTCGCGTAAAACATGCACATCCGGGGCGGCATTCAACACACATTGGATGAGATGGTTTAAGGGCACCACATCGGAGGTGATCGTTGTTCGAAATCCAAGCTCATTACGAGCCGCGAGCACCGCGATGCCGTGATCGCCAATGGATCCGGAGATGATCACCGTGTCTCCCGGATGTGCAAATTCGCCGCCAATATTTGTGCTTTCTTTGACAAATCCGATGCCGGTGGTGGAAATAAACACTTTATCAGCTTTTCCTTTTTCGGCTACCTTGGTGTCCCCGGCAATGATTTGAACGCCTGCTTCCTCAGCGGTCTGCTGCATGGATGCTGCAATGCGCTCCAGATCGCTGATCGGGACGCCTTCCTCAATGATGAAAGAAGCAGTGAGATAACGGGGTATTCCCCCGGACATGCTGATATCATTTACCGTGCCGGAGACTGCAAGCCGCCCGATATCTCCACCCGGGAAGAAGAGGGGATTGACAATATGACCATCAGTCGATACAACGATCCTTTGCCCTTTCAATCCATTATCCAATTGAATATCCGCGAAATCATTGCCGCGAATTAGAAGCGGGCTTTGGAAATGCTTTTGAAAAACGGAACGTATGAGGTTGAGCGTCATCCGCCCGCCGCTGCCATGGCTCATCACAATGGTTTCCCTATGAGATAAAGGCATGGGGCACGCCATGCTCACAAAATTTGAAGCGGGAATGGCTTTATTTTCTTCCATATCGATAATAAGCGGCACAAGCGCCTTCCGTGGAGACCATCGTAGCGCCTAATGGATTCTGGGGCGTGCAAAGAGTGCCAAATGCAGGGCAGTCAAATGGTTTCTTCAAACCTTGAAGGATCAAACCCGAGATGCAGATCTCAGATTCCCTGGTTTGAATGTCACCGACATCAAATCGGATTTCCGCGTCAAATTCGCGAAATGCCGGAAGCAATTTCCAACCGCTCATAGGGATTTCGCCGATACCTCGCCACTGCCTGTCACATGGCTCCAAGGTGTCCCAAATGATCTTTTGCGCAGCCAGGTTGCCTTCACGGGTCACTACCCTGGGGTATGCATTGACGACATCCACGGTGCCTGCCTCGAGCATTTTCACCGTCTCATAGATACCCAAGGTTAAATCCAGGGGTTCAAAACCGGTTACGCTGATCGGAACGCTGTATTGTTGAGCAATTGGTTCGTAATCTTTATATCCCATGACCGCACAGACATGACCGGCTGCAAGAAAACCCTGAACACGATTATCGGGCGAACCTAAAATTGCGTGCATCGCGGGAGGTACACAGACATGAGAGACCAAGATGGAGTAATTCGTGACATTTAGTTCTTTGGCTTTGAGCACACTCATCGCGTTGGATGGAGCGGTAGTCTCAAAGCCAATAGCGAAGAAAACTACCTCCCGATCCGGATTCTCACGAGCCAACTTGAGCGCTTCCATAGGCGAGACCACCACGCGCACATCTCCGCTGGCAGCCCTCACCGAGAAGAGATCTTGCTGTGATCCAGGCACGCGCAGCATATCGCCGTAGGAGGTGAAGATCACATTTGGTTTGGATGCGATAGCGACTGCCTTGTCCACCAATTCCAAAGAAGTTACGCAAACCGGGCAGCCAGGCCCATGGATCAGTTCGATCTCATCCGGCAGCAGCTCGTTTAACCCATACTGCATAAAGGCGTGTGTCTGCCCGCCACAGATCTCCATGATCGCCCAGGGACGGGTAACTGTTTTCCTGATTTGATCGAGATTCTTTTGGACTAATTCACGACTGCGATAATCATCGATAAAGTTGTTCATTAATTTATCTCATTTATATAATTGTGGATTGAAGTTGTATCAAAAAGGCAGCGCTGATGCCATTTTCCGTCATTCTGAAGGGCTTCAGCCCTGAAGAATCTCGACATTCTTAAATCTCTATTGAAATTCTTGCCAAGATGCTTCACTTCGTTCAGTATGATATTATTTGGAATCGGGGAGAAAGTTCTTTTTAATAAAGCTCTATTTTGACTCATTTTCTTCCTGGTCTGCCAGCGCATCGATCTGCGCGAGAATGTCCAGTGTTTCCTGGGCTTCCTCCTCACTGAGCGTGCTGATCGCGAAACCGGCATGAACGATCACGTAGACACCCACTTGGGCTTCCGGAACCGCTTCAAGACAAACATCCATTTCCACGCCGTTAAAATCGATCTTACCCATGCGGGTATTATCGTGTTCAAACACTTCAAGTATCTTTCCGGGAATACCGAGACACATATTTTATTGCCCTTTCATTAAATAATTGGCTGCCAATGCCTGCCCTAATGCGATACCGCCATCGTTGGCAGGAACATCGCGATGCACCATGACTTTAAATCCATTTCTTTCCAGATCATCCAGCGTATTTCGAATAAGAAAACGGTTCTGGAAGACACCGCCAGAGAGCGCTACAATTTTACATCCTGTTTCCTGGTACAAGGAGTCGCTGACCATGAGAACCATGTTGCGAATCGCGTTATGAAATTTCGCCGAAATGGATCCGATACCGAGTCCACTCCGGAGGTCACTGACTATTTGCGTTATCAGTGGTCCAATCCAAATCTGATCCTCAGACACTTCAAAACAATATGTTTCACGAATGTTGGGATCGATCGCGTTCTCCAGTTCGATCGCAGCTTGCGCTTCGTAATTGACCGACCGGCGCAAGCCGATCAACCCGGCAACAGCGTCGAAGAGCCGACCCATGCTGGAGGTTTGCGGACAGTTGATATTCTTTTCCAGTTGTTTTCTCAGAATATCCAGATCGTCAGGATTGTATGATGAGATCGCGGGGATATCGGGCGACCAATCCAAGCCGGTCTTCCATAAATAAGCTGCTGCGATGCGATCGGGATTGTGGGTGGCTGCGTCACCGCCGGGCAGAGGCATGTATTCGAGATGGTATTTCCTATCAAACTGCGCATAGCCGCCATATAGAATCTCGCCGCCCCAAATTTTTTCGTCCAGACCATAACCCGTTCCATCCAGGCAGATACCGATCACCGGATCTGTCGATTCCCAATGATTATCCGCCAGCACCGAAGACAGATGCGCGTGATGGTGTTGAATGGGATAGAGAGGTATGTTTTCGGCGCAACTTCGCTCCGCAGCATAGCGGGAAGATAAATAATCCGGGTGCATATCGCAAGCGATCGCATCCGGTTTCACCTTGAAAATATGCTCAAAATGGGGGATACCCGTTTCAAACGCGCTCAATGTTTCCAAATTTTCCATATCACCGATATGATGACTGAGAAATGCGTAATTCCCGCGCGTCAGACAGAAGGTGTTCTTTAATTCCGCGCCGGTCGCAAGAATATTTTCCAAATTTTGAGAATATCTGATCGGCGTTGGTGCATAACCGCGCGAGCGTCTGAAGAAATAGGAATGATCATTTAACTCCATGATCACCGAATCATCCAAACGGGTTTCGATATCACGATCGCTCAATAGGAACCCGTCTGCGATTTCCGCCAATTCCTGCCTGGCATCGCCGTTGGTGTATACGATGGGTTCATCACTGATATTGCCGCTGGTCATAACCAGGACATCGGGAAAATCCTCACCCTTTTGCATCAGCAAATAATGAAGAGGGGTGTATGGAAAGATGATGCCCAATGTATTGACATTTGGGGCTATGGCACTAGGCAAGTCAATTCCTGGAAGCACATCCAGTATCACGATAGGCCGTGAGCGTGAATCGAGAAGGGCTTGTTCTGACTCCGATACATGGCAATATTTTCTTGCGGTGTCAACATCCACCACCATTAATGCGAAAGGTTTATCCGAGCGTTTCTTTCGAGATCTAAGTAAATCAACCGCATGGGGATTGGTCGCATCGCAAGCGAGATGAAATCCGCCCAAGCCCTTGACAGCAATGACCTTTCCTTCTCGAAGATATTGACGGGCAGATAACAAAGCATCCTCGTTCTCTAGATTGACAAAAGATCTTTCCTTAGTCTCAAACCAGATCTTTGGACCACAATCCGGGCAAGCGACCGGTTGTGCGTGAAAACGGCGGTTCAGAGGATCTTCGTATTCCGTTTTGCATTTATCGCACATTTCAAATGGCGCCATAGTTGTTAAGGGGCGGTCATAGGGTAAATCACGAATAATGGTAAACCTCGGCCCGCAATTGGTACAGTTAATGAAAGGATATCGATAGCGTCGGTCCGAAGGATCATTTAACTCAGTCAGGCAATCCGGGCAGATCGACACATCTGGTGAGACGGGAATAAATTCTCCCTCAACCGCTTCGCTGGGAATGATCGTGAAATCCTGGAAACCGTCAACCGGTATATCCTCCACCAGAAATTCATCAATATTGGACAGGGGAGGAGCCTGATCTTTGAGATTTTGTAAGAAACTGCCCACCGCTTCAATTTCTCCGGTAGCAACAATATCCACACCCGCGGATGAATTTCTTACCCAACCTTTCAGCTGGTACCGTTTGGCTAGTGAGTACACAAAGGGTCGAAAACCGACCCCTTGCACTATGCCATTAATATGGATCTTTCGAGCAACGATCATTGATGGAATTATTTTTCGGCGAACCTATCCGATAGCCATTCAATCCAGCTGTCGAACCCTTCTCCTGTTTTGCATGAAAGAAGAAAGGTCGGGATTCCGGGATTGAGCGCCTGGATTCCCATGCGGAAATATTTCTGATTGAAATCAATATAAGGCAGTAGATCAGATTTATTCAGGATCAGCGCGTCAATCCCCTGATAGATGCCTGGATATTTATATGGTTTGTCATCTCCTTCAGGTATGCTGGCGATGACAACATTGAAATGCTCTCCTAAGCGAAAAGAAGCCGGGCATACAAGGTTGCCCACATTTTCAATGATCAGAAGATCAATACCCTGTAAATCCAGATGCTGGATACCCTTTTGGACCATCATGGCGTCCAAGTGGCAATTTCCGGCAGTATTAATTTGAGTGACGGGCACGTCCAACTCGCTGACCTTGTCCGCGTCAATAGTAACGGGTGCAGTATCTCCCTCTATTACAGCGATACGGAATTTTGGCGCCAGATGCTGGATGGTTTTTAAGATGACGCTGGTTTTTCCAGCACCCGGAGATGCCATGATATTCATGCAGGTCACACCCAGAGAATTTAACGCTTTCTGGTTTTCTTCCGCTATACGGTCATTCGCGCTCAGGATATTTTCAACGATCTGTACTTTACTTGTCTGCATCCGATTCTCTGCTTATTTTTCTATTTCTATACTATCCAGTAAAAATTCACGGCCGGAGAGGATCTTGAGGTTCATTGATCCGCATTTTGGGCAAGGGATTAAATCACCGCTCATTTCAAATTCGTTACTGCAATCTCCACATTGCATAACCGCTTTTTTCTTTTCAAATATCAGAAGGGCTTTTTCGCAAACGGTATTCTCGCTGACCATATCCCAGTAGAATTGGACGCTTTCATCCATCACACCGGATAGTTCTCCAATGACCAGATTAAGCGAGGTGACCCGTTTGGCTTGATTCTTCTCCGCGTATTCGCACGCTGTTTTGAGGAGGGACTCAGTGATCGATAACTCGTGCATTTTGGAATATTATACTATTAAGATAAAAATACTATAAATATGACATTATTCAAGAAAACTCTTCTTCAACAGGGAAACTGCCTGTGCACTTAAAACCTCTGTCTGCGCAGTCAGTACTCGTTCGAACTGAAAAGCATAACCTCTAATGGATAACAGCCAGGATCTGGGGTAACACCCATGAATTGACTCGGCGATAGCCAGCAAGGACGCAGGGGTCATGTGATGGGTGAACGGAGCATTCTGGTATGCGGGTTTCACTTCCTCAAAATTGAGATCTTGCATAATTTCGCCCGTGTGCGCATCGATGAATACGGCACGATCATATTTAACGATCAAATCCGATATCTCAGGCAATAGTTGAAAGTTAAACCAAACATCGACTTTATCTGTTAAAGGATTCACATCCATGTCAAACAGGTCCAGGTTGGGATTTCCTAACTGGGTAAAAAGAGTATTAAGGATATGCCAGGCGACCCCATCATCACCACGGTCTGGATTGCCGTATCCCAGGAATAAGGTTTTATTCATCGTTTGGATTTTAATTCAAAAAAAATGCCGCCCATGGGCGGCATTTCTTCTTTTTCTTTTTATTTTTTACGGGCCCCGGCGGAGGGTTTTGATCAATTTCCCTCGTGAGTCATTGACTTCAACGATCATCGGCATTTGACCGACCGCGTGAGTGGAGCAGGAAAGGCACGGGTCGTGCGCGCGGATGGCGGCTTCCACACGGTTGAGCAAACCTTCTGTGACCTCATTGCCATCGATATACGTTTTGGCGACAGAATCAACGGCTTCGCTCATCGCCCAGTTATTATGGCCGGTAGAAACGATCAGGTTGACTTTTTCCAATTGGCCGGATTCGTTGGCGATATAGTGATGCAATAATGTGCCGCGCGGAGCTTCGATCACGCCCACGCCTTCGCCCTTGAAGTTCTGCCGCGTGTTCATGATGTCTTTGCCCAGAATATCCGGGTCGTCCAGCAGTACCTTCACGCGTTCCGCGGCGAAGAGGGTTTCGATCAAGCGGGCGTAATGATAGTGCAGCGTATTTTCGATCGGCATACCGTTGTTCATGGCGCGGTATTCCTTGAATTCCGCGTTTGCTAAAGGAGTATCAATGTGATCGATAGCGTTCAAACGGCCCAGAGGCCCGACGCGGTAAACGCCATCAGGATAGCCCATCTTTTTGTAATATGGGAATTTCAGGTATGACCAATCTTCAACATGTTCGGCAACCACATCCAGGTAATTGTTGGCATCAAACTTTTCCAGTTCTTTTCCTGCCTTATCAACCAGGCGGATGTCGCCCTGGTAAAGTTCGAGTCCGTTTTCCGGTGTGACCAACCCGAAGTAACCCGTCTGGAACACCGCAAACTTGTTGATATCTTCCTGGTTCTTGGCAGCCCAGCCCTTGAACAACTGCAATCCGACCTGGATGATACCAATCATTTCATCAAGGTCTTTAAGCATCGTATCGCGGTCGGCCGGCAGAAGGGCTTTGTTGACGCCGCCAGGAATAGCAAACGTCGGGTGTATTCTGCGGCCGGCGACCATACGAATGATTTCCTGCCCGTATTTACGCAAGGCAACCGCTTTCAGAGCCAATCCGGCATCCGCCTGGATCAGTCCAACCACGTTGCGGATAGCGGGATCGGCGTCAAAGCCAAGGATCAAGTCCGGGCCTGCCAGCTCGAAGAAATGCATACCATGGCTTTGGATGATCTGTCCCATGTGCATGAGTTCGCGTAGAAGCGTCGCGGTGCGTGGCGGGGGAGCGCCCATGACAATGTCGCCGGCTTTTGCTGAAGCCAGATGATGGCTGACCGGGCAGATGCCGCAGATGCGCGGGGTGATGGTCGGCATTTCATAGACCATGCGGCCCTCGCAGAATTTTTCAAAGCCGCGGAATTCGTTTACATGGAAGTAGGCATGTTCAACCGTGCCGTCATCCTTCATATTGATGGTGACTTTTGCATGGCCTTCGATCCGGGTGACGGGTTCAATTTTGATTTTCTGTGCTACCATTTTCCACCTTTCCTAATTCCACATCAGGTTCTTATTTTCAAGCTTGGGGATGCGGCCTTGCGCCAATTCAGCCAGCGCGAAGAAGATAATATCTGCGTCCGGCGGGCAGCCGGGAATGAAAACATCCACCGGAACCACTTCATGAACCGCGCGCACACGGGTAGGCACAGCCAATTCGGGTGAAGATGGGATCTTTCCGCTCGCATCCGTGCTGGGCGTTTCCACATATGCCCGGCGTAGTGATTCTTCAAGGGTGAAGAAGTTGCGCATGGCAGGAACACCGCCGAAAACTGCGCAATCACCGAGCGCGACCAGGATCTGGCTGCGTTCTCGCATCTGCTTGGCTACTTCTTCATTATAAGTATTATTAATTCCACCCTCGAGAATGCCAACGGTCACGCCTTCTTTATCTGGATGTTTCAAATCCGTGATCGGCGTGGCACGCAAATCAACAAGTTCAACAAGCTGTGCTATCCGCTCATCAATATCGAGGAAGGACATATGGCAGCCAGCACAACCAGCCAACCAGTCACTTGCAACTGTAGGTTTTGCCATAAAAATCTCCTTATCTTACAAAGTGATTTCAACCACAGAGGAAGACTTCAAAGCGTCTTTCCAGTTGGCTGAGATATTAAGATCCAATTTGGCTGCCAATTTGCTGAAGGCGTCCACGTTGGAGAAAACACCATCATCTGCGGCCAGGGCAGCCTTGGCTTCCAGGACATGGCCATCGAAATTGACGAAGTGGCCACCCTGTTCCAGCCAATTGGTTACAGGCAGAACAACCGAAGCATTAGCTGTAAGCGGCGAGACAAAACTGCTGAAGATAACCAGGTTCTTTACTTTGTCGAACTTCTTCATAAATTGCTGTGTCAATTCCTCGTCGCCAACCGATAAAAGAACAACATCGGCATCAGAGATATCCACTGGATTATTGACACCCAAGTGAACAGCACCGAGACTGTTGATGTTTCCCTTGGTTGTAACCAGCTTGCCCTTGATATCGGAAGCCAATTCGGCTGCGGCTTCCAAAAGGTCGCTGCCGGCTGCTTCGGAGCGGCTGCCGAAAACGACACCCAGTTTGGCTGAACCAGAGATCGCCTGGACGGCTTCCTTGAGCATGTCTGCGGATACCCCAAACTTTTTGGCAGACCCATCAAAATCTGGAGCATTCGTCTTGAGAAGATTCTTCAATTCATTAACAAACTCAGCAGTTTTTCCTTCATCGACTAGGAAGGAGAAATTCGCAAAGTTATCCAAACCTGAGGGACCAGAAGCAACCTGGATCACAGGGGTACCCGTAGGAATCGCACGTTTGACAAAGAAGCTGACGACCTGGTGATCTTTAGTAACATCTTCTCCCAGCACAAGGAAGCAATCCGCATCCTTGAGATCTACGAGTTTGGATTCAAAAGCTTTGCCGGATTTGTTGGCGTATGCCACTGCTGCCTGCGTTGCCTGTCCTTCTTCAGTGCTGGCGATGGAGACAACTCCCAAGGAAGCGCAAACCTCCTTGAACGCCTGTAATGCTTCCATGGATAATCGGGTGGAGGCCACAGCGGCGACCTTGCCAGATTTAACCAATCCAGCCGCAACAGAGACTGCATCATCCCAGGTGGCTGCTTTCAAATTGCCATCTTTTCTCACGAGCGGGGTGAGGACACGGTCGCGCTTTTCATCAAAGGGGAGGAATCGTCCAACTTCGCAGATGACACCCTGATTGATCTTGCCTTCCCAATCACCTTCGATCCTGACCAGGCGGTTGTCTCGGGTAAGCACATCTACACTGCAGCCCACGGAGCAGCCCAGGCAGATCGTTTTGGTCACGTCGACTTCAGTTTCCTTACCCTGATAAGCGCTCCAGCGGTCAATGAGCGAGCCGGTGGGGCAAACCTGAACACAAGTGCCACAGCCGATGCAGGAAGAATCTCCCAGAGGGAGGCCGAGGTCAGCAACCAAAGTGCTGTCCGCACCGCGTTCTTCAAATCCTAAAGTGAAATTGCCGACCAATTCTCCGCAAGCGCGCACGCAACGGCGGCACAGGATGCAGCGGTTGTGCTCGAGCACAATAAACGGGTGGGAGGCATCCACCGGATATGGCTTCCAGTTGGGCTGGATGGGCCAGTGGGTCATGCCTTCATCATAGGCAGAGTTCTGGAGTTCGCAGTCACCGCCGCTGACCTGGCAGTAGGGGCAGAAGTGATTGCGTTCGCTGAAGATCATGGTCAGCACAAATTTGCGTGCTTCACGGATCTTCTCAGTATCCGTCTTTACCACCATATTGTTCGATACGGGCATGGTGCAGGATGGTTGCAAAGTCCGCGCGCCTTCCACTTCGACCAGGCAAAGGCGGCAGCCGCCATATGGGGTGAGTTGAGGATGGTCGCAAAGGGTGGGGATCTCGACGCCTGCCTGCCTGGCGGCATTCAGGACTGTCGTTCCTTCCTTGACCTCAATACTTTTTCCGTCAATTGTAAGATTTACCATTTTAGATTTCTCTCCAAATCAGATAATTAAACCGCAACAGTCACGCCGCTCATGGCGCAAACACCCGCGGGACACTCTTTTAGCTTGATATGCGCTTCAACTTCATCGCGGAAATGAGCAAGGATATCCTTCAACGGCGAGCCAGCCGTTTGTCCTAAACCGCAATTGGACATTTCATACAACCACTTGCTCATGCTTTCAAGATCTTCCAGGTCTTTCATCGTCCCCAGACCCTCTGAGATATTCGTCAGGATCTGATAGGCGCGCTGATTGCCAATCCGGCAGGGATTGCATTTGCCGCAGGATTCAAACCGGAAGAAATTGATCAATACTTTGGCCAGATCCACAGCGCATGTTTCGTCGCTGCAAATAAGCAAAGCGCCAGACCCCATTGCCACACCCGCTTTGGTGTAGGAATCGTAATCCATAGGAACATCCTGAAGGTTTGCGGGAATTATGGAGCCGCTGGAACCGCCTGTCTGGGCGAGCTTCAAGTTGGCGCCGTTCTTCATACCCTTGCCGTAAATGGCGATGACCTCGCGAAGGGTGATGCCCATCGTTACTTCGATCAGGCCAGTTGCGTTCACATTACCGAGGATAGTATAGACCTTGGTGCCGGGGCTGGAAGGGGAACCGAATGACTTAAACCATTCCGCGCCGTTCCGGAGGATGGGCGGTACATTTGCCAGTGTTTCCACATTGTTTACCAGGGTAGGTTTATCCCACAAGCCGTTAGTGGTCGGGTAGGGCGGGCGGGGGCGAGGTTCGCCGCGTTTTCCTTCGATGGATTCGATCAAAGCGGTTTCTTCACCGCAGATATACGCACCAGCGCCGCCATGTACATGCAGTTCAAAATTAAACCCAGAATTGAAAATATTCTGGCCAAGGAAGCCCATTTCCTTTGCCTGCAAAATAGCATTCAAAAGGCGAGCCTGGGCGATCGTATATTCACCCCGGATATAGATATATCCTTCATCCGCACCGACCGCATACGCCGCAATGGTCATGGCTTCAATAATGCTATGCGGGTCGCCTTCCAGGATCAAGCGATCTTTAAATGTTCCTGGTTCGCTCTCATCCGCGTTGCAGATCACATATTTCTTATCGCCTTTCGCGGAGGCAACAAAGCTCCATTTAAGACCGGTGGGGAATCCTGCACCGCCGCGGCCTTTCAGACCGGAATCCTTGAGCAAATTGATCACATCTTCCGGTTTCATTTCTGAAAGTGCCTTACCGAGCGCTTGATAACCGTCGTGAATAATGTAATCCTCAATCGAATCGGGGTCGATCACGCCCGCGCGCTCCAACACAATGCGCTGTTCCGCCGGCACTGTGCCTGCACGGTCATTCAACCAGGCGATCTTGCCTGAAATTTCTTTGGTGGGCGCTTGAAGTTTTGATGCGATGCGGCCTTTATACAAATGTTCTTCGACCAGGAATCGGACATCCTCTGTTTTCACAGGGCCGTATACAACCGCCTCGGGATAGACAATGACCAACGGCGCAGCATCGCTTCGGCCGATGTCAGAGACCATCGATAAAGAAATTTCTTCTTCAAGGCCAAAGGATTTGATTTCCTGTGATAGATGCGAAAATACTTCAGCCGCTCCTCTTTCAAGGCTGAGCGGGTCATTGGAGACAAGTACCATTGAACGTTTGATTTTCATGATGATCTCCTCTACTCGTACTTCGCGAAAATTTCCGGAAGTTGATTTGGGGTCAGGTTCCCATAAATATCATCGTCAACCATCATTACGGGACCGACTGCGCAAACGCCCAAACAGCTGGTGGTTTTCAACGTCCACCTGCCATCATTACTGGTTTCTTCGGGTTTTATCCCCAATTCCTTTTGAACAGCATCCCAAACTTCACGTCCGCCTGCGACATGGCAGGGGGCGCTTTCGCAGAATTTGATGATATGTCTGCCGGTCGGTTTGGTATTGATCATATGATAAAAACTTGCGACCGAGTAAACCTGGCTTTGGGGGATGTGCATTCGCGTGCTGATGCGCTCCAGGGTTTCAGATGAAATGAATCCCAATTCCTGATTGAGTTTCATCAGGATTGGGATCAATTCTTCCGATCTGGCATGAAACTCATCAACCACTTCATCGACTGTCTTAATGACATCCCGACTCTCTTTGGTGGTAACTGTCATGCGCTTCTCTCCTTGTTCAAAAAATTGTCTTTATGTTGTGACATTCACCGCATTGTAGTTGCAGACTTGACTGCAAATACCACAGCGAATGCAAGTATCAGGATCAATTACATGAGTCTTTTTCGCTTCACCGGAAATCGCGTCCACGGGGCAGTTCCTCGCGCAGAGTGTGCAGCCCACACAATTATCAGGATCGATCTCATAAGAGATCAGAGCCCGGCAGACCTTTGCAGGACATTTTTTTTCATGAATATGAATTTCGTATTCATGGCGGAAGTGCTTCAGTGTGCTGACCACAGGATTGGGCGCGCCCTGGCCTAATCCGCAGAGACTATCCTGGCGGATCTCCTGACTGAGCTCTTCCAGAAGTTCAATATCGCCTTCACGCCCGTTGCCTTCACAAATGCGTGTAAGGATCTCAAGCATGCGGCGGGTACCGACACGACAGGGGACGCACTTCCCACATGATTCGTCCTGGATGAATTCCAGGAAGAATCGGGCGATGTCCACCATGCATGTGCCTTCGTCCATGACAACCATGCCGCCGGAACCCATGATCGAGCCGGCCTGGGTGAGTTTTTCATAATCCATCGGCAGATCGAGAGATTCCTCAGGGAGACATCCGCCCATCGGGCCTCCGGTCTGAACAGCCTTGAACTGGAGGTCATCCTTGATGCCGCCGCCGACATCAAAAATAATATCCCGCAAGGTGATCCCAAAAGGTACTTCGATCAACCCGGTCTTCTTGACATCGCCAGCCAGAGCAAAAGTTTTTGTGCCCTTGCTTTTTTCTGTTCCCATAGCCGCGAACCATTCCGCTCCATTGAGAATGATCTGGGGAATATTCGCATAGGTTTCGACGTTGTTAATATTGGTCGGTTTGCCGAATAAACCCTTAACTGCCGGGAAGGGTGGGCGCGGGCGAGGTTCACCGCGTTTACCCTCGATGGAAGCGATCAACGCAGTTTCTTCACCGCACACAAAAGCGCCGGCGCCCTGGCGGACTTCCAGGTCAAATGAGAAATCGGTCCCGAAAATGTTTTCGCCTAATAAACCGAGATCACGCGCCTGTTTGATAGCAATTTCAAGCGTGCGGACTGCAATGGGATATTCAGCGCGGCAATAGATATAGCCCTGCTGTGCACCGATTGCGTATGCAGCAATGATCATGCCTTCGATTACTGAATGGGGATCGCCTTCCAAAACCGCACGGTTCATGAAAGCCCCGGGATCACCCTCGTCCGCATTACATACAATGTAGCGAATGTCGCCGACCGCATCACGGGTAAAGCCCCATTTCATTGCAGTAAGGAAGCCAGCGCCGCCGCGGCCGCGCAAGCCGGAGTTCTTGACTGTATCGATCACCTGGTCTGAATCCATGCTGGTGATCACCTTTGCTAATGCGGAATATCCATCCTCCGCGATGTAATCCTCAATATTTTCCGGATTGATCTTGCCGCAGTTTCGCAGAACAACTCGGACTTCCTTGGCTGTGGGCTCTCTGAGCTCCTGTACCTCTTCCCTTTTTGGCGGGGCAAGCAAGCTGGCAACCGGCCTTCCTTTCAGGAATTGCTCTTCCACGAGGAAGGGGATATCGGCTGCAGATAAACCAATGTAATGGTAATTCTCAGGATAAACCAGAATTTCAGGTCCCTTATCACAATCACCGATACGCGGTGTTTCAAGAACCTTTACTTCATCAGCCAATCCTTTGGCTGCCAATTCCGCCTGCAGGGCGGTCATTAAATTCAAAGATCCCTTTTCCACACATTCAGGATCGTTGCATACAAGTATGTGAGAACGAAAATACGTCATATCGAATTATTCAACTGTCAGAGTTTGACTAACCAACGGAAGGGATAACAAAATCTCCAACAACCTCGCCTTTTTCAACGTGTTCCTGCATGATCCTATTGGCAACTTCCGGAGAAACTTTTCCGTAGGTCACTTTCTCCTGTTGACCGCTAACCACCTGTAAAATCGGTTCCTGTTCGCACAGACCGATACAGCCCGTCTGGCTGACCACAATATTGGGAAGATTTTTTGCCTCGATATATTCAAGGACTGCTTTCATGGTCTCGCGCGCGCCAGCGGCAATGCCGCATGTACCCATGGCCACGATCACCTGGGTTGCGCCGGAGGTCTCTGTCACTTTACGCTTGGCAAGCGCTTCCTCACGGATTTTCTTCAAATCATCCAAACTCTTTATCGCGTTCATTTTCTCTCCTCTAAACTGAGTGATGGTTTAGCAACTTTTGTTTGATCAATTCCTTCTGAAATTGATCCACGTAAATACTTGATCACCTGAGGATCCGACATAGGGACATCCCCAAGTATTTCCTTGACTGGTTGGCTGTCAAATTCAAAGACATTTTCGTTAAATTGGTACCGAAAAATCCAACGAAGGTCAGGATTTCCAATCAGGAGGTTGAGAAATGTGCTTTTCAAATCTCCCAAAGGCATTCGATCGATGTGGCTGTGACGAAATTTCACCGAAATTAAAGTACCTTTTCCAACCTCCGATGAGATTTCCAATCCGCCTTCGCAAGCTTCAGCTGCAGCTTTGAAGAAAGGAATCCCGAGCCCCACCTTACGCGTCGTACGTGAGGTAACGAAGGGATCTGTGATCCGCTTGACCTTCGCGGCATCCATTCCACAGCCATTGTCTTTGATACTGACAACCAATTCGTCATTATTAATGTTCTCGGCCACCAGAATTTGGATCACTGTGGCCCCTGCAGTAACACTGTTTTCTGCAATATCCAGGATATGCAGAGAGATCTCTTTCAAAGCTATCCTTCGGATTCCTGGCGTTCCAAAGTTCGAATAAGAGTAGTTATTTTGCTGGGTTTGACACGACCATGAATTTCTTCGTCCACAACCACAACCGGCGCCTGGCTGCACGCACCTACGCAGCGACATTCTTCCATGGTGATGTTACCGTCGTCGGTTGTCTTACCCATTTCAATGCCGATCAGTTGTTTTGCCTTGTCAATCAGTTGAGGGGCGCCGCCTACATAACAGGCTGTACCCATGCAGAACTTGATTGTGTGCTTGCCGCGCGGTCGAGTGGTGAAAAACGAGTAAAAGGTGATCACACCATGGACCTTGCTAACCGGAATATGCAAGGAATTCGCAATATACTGCTGAATTTGTTCTGAAACGAATCCAATTTTCGATTGGACTTCGTTCAGGATGACCATTAAACTACCCGGCTTGTCCTTGTGTTCTTCCAGGATAGTATTAATTCTGGAGGCCAGTTCAGGATTGGTTGCCGGGTCGATCTGAAGTGGAACTTGTTGATTCTCTGCCATTAAACTCGCCAGTGTATGAATTTTCTTAAAACCGCGTAATTTTATCACAGATAAAAAAATGCCAATTCTGGCATTATTCCTGTAAAAAGGGACAGATGTACTGATTAATGATGGATAATTTTCGCTGAACGGCCGTTTTGACCGGTCAATGCTGCTCGGATCTCATTAATCGTCCTTTTTTCTATCAACAGTTCATTTGCCCCAATAATTTCATTCAGCATATGAGCGTCTCCGCTCTGAATGAGATGGTAGCCCACTAGACCAGGAAACTTGGCGACCGCATCCTCAGGGGTAATGTGCCTGGAAATTTCAATGATTTCCAACGGGATATCCTGCGGGATGAAACCCAATACAGGCAGCAATCCAAAAGCTGACCGGTTTACATGGGCGGGGATCATCAATCCCTGCAAATGATTCACTTCCTCCCAGGCGGACTTCAAAGATAATGAGCTGGAGGTGATCAACAAGCGTTCTTCTCGGCGCATGAATTCGCCTGATGCATCAACCACAAACTGCTCACCAAAGAAATCCGGATTATTCTCTATTTTTGGAAAACTATCTTGAATTGACCTGAAAAATTCCTGGACCTGCTCAAACTGGTCAAAAAGGCACAAGCTGTGAATTTCTTCGCGTGTCTGCAGCTCCATTCCGGAGAGGACTTTTATCCCTGTTCCCTGGGCTGCATCGATCACTGCAGGGATATTGTCAATCGCGTTATGGTCAGTGATGGCAATGATCTCAATGTTCTTATCCAGCGCTTTCTGGATGATCAATGGAGGGATCATCTCCACAGACGCGCAGGGGGAAAGCACTGTGTGAATATGGAATTCTGCTTTAAATGTTGTTAAACCGAAAACTGAGGAGGACACGATCTGAATCTAGGAATCCTTAAGCCCCAACTCCCATAATTTGCCTACCACGTAAAATGAATTCTTTTCACAGGAGAGGAGGGTTACGCCTTCTTCATTGGCTTTCTGGAGAGTGTCTGCGTCCGGCTGGGCATTTTCTGAGATGATGATCGCGGCAACATCCAGAAGTAATCCTACCGCTACGATATTATTATGCGCCTGCAGGGTGACCCAGATGCTTTTATTTTTTGCGCCAGTCATCACACAACTGAGCATATCCGAAACATATCCATGGGAAGGCGTGACTTTGGAAAAATCTTTCTCCTCCGTCAACACTTTTAATCCCAATTCCTTGATGATTTTATCCAGCGTCATGATGCATCTCCCTTCTTGATTGAATGACTCTCTCCCATAATATCTTCCCCTTTCAGAATAAACTTCATGGTTAAGTGAGTTCCTTTACCTAATTCTGATTGCAAGTCCATCTCATCCACGCAGCGGGAGATATTGTATAAACCCATCCCTGCGCCAAATCCCAATTCGCGGATCTCCTCTGTGGCAGTTGAATAACCAGGCAGCATCGCCTGGTTGACGTCCTCTATACCAGGGCCTGTATCCCACACATAAACAGAAATCTGGTTCGGCTCAAGTTCAACATGGATCGAACCTCCGCGAAGAGTATGGATGATGAGGTTCATTTCGGCCTCGTAAACTGCGATTCCAACCCTTCTGGCCAACTGCTGATTGGCGCCAAGACGCATTAGCGCGCGTTTGATCTTGCTGGAGGCAGCGCCGCCGTTAGTAAAGTCTAAGTGCTCGATCTCGTAACGAAGCACCAGACTGGTGCGGTCGGAGACGATATCTTCAAAGAGATGTGATGCGCGATATTTGCGCACTTCTTCTTCCCTGTAATCGCTTTCCAAGGCTCGAAGAAGGCCATAGGTCACATCGCCTTTGGTGAGAATTCCGACCAATTCGCCCTTTTCCCCCAGAACAGGTAAACGACCCAATCCGGTCTTCGCGAAGAGTTTTAAGGCCTCGGTCAGGTGGTCAAAGGAATTGACCGTTACCAGATTACCAGTCATGTAAACAGAGACAGGTTTGTCAATATCCTGATTTGCCAGGCATTTGATCAGATCTTCAGTGCTGACAAGGCCAACGATGGTTTTGTTATCATCAATTACGGGTATACCTGATATGCGGTTTTCCCTCAGCGAATCCATGACATCCCGCATGGTATTTTGGGGATTTACGGATTTTACATCGCGGGTCATCACTTCGGCGATCTTGAGGATATATGCCAACTCCTCCACCCGTGTGATGCTTCCAGCCATTTCGTCAGTAATGACCTTGCCACGAAAACGCGGGGGGGAATTGTCAAAATTCAGATCGCGCATGGGAGGTTTTTTTATTCGGTGATCGGCCTCTCAAGACTGGGTAAGCCTGCGAGAAATAATCTTCCAGAAAGCTCAAACATACCAAACGGTGATGTGATCAAAGGAATGCCTTCTTCGTCCGCTAATTGGATCGTTTCCTCCGGCGGCCGCTTGCCCCGGACAAAAACGATCGCTGCCACATCTGACATCTGTGCCGTCCTGACCACTTGTGGATTGCATAGGCCGGTCAGCAAAACCGCATTTGGCTGGATTGATGCCAGGACATCACTCATTAGATCTGCCCCACAGCCGCCCTTGATCTCACGCATGAGATCGGCGGATTGGGTTAGCAGTTTACCATCAATGTATTCTAGTAGGTTCTTAATATTCATTTCTGCTTTCGGAAATTATACTGGCCGGAAGGCCGAAAGTAATTATATGTTAAAATTTTTTTTACTTTTGGCAAGGAATTATGAAAAATATCATTCAATCTGTTAAAGGCACCCGAGAATTTTACCCTCAGGAAATGGCCCTGCGCACGTGGCTTTACAACAAAATACGACAGGTATCTGAGTCCTTTGGATATCAGGAATATGACGGACCATTTCTGGAATCCATTGAACTGTACGCCGCTAAATCCGGCGAGGAATTGGTCAAAGAGCAGTCTTTTGTTTTCCCGGACCGCGGTGGGAACCTGATCACTCTGCGCCCGGAGCTTACCCTCAGCCTGGCGCGTATGGTTGCCCAGCGACAGCACGAACTCGTTTTTCCTTTGCGATGGTGGTCATTCGGTCCGTTCTGGAGATACGAAAAACCGCAAAAAGGACGCACCCGGGAATTCTTCCAGTGGAATGCTGATCTGGTCGGTGTAGATTCTCCTGAAGCAGACGCGGAATTGGTGGCTGTCGCAGCAGAATTTTTTCGATCTGTTGGTTTGACCTCAAGTGATGTGAAAATCATGGTCAACAACCGCGAATTGATGGAAGCCGAGATCATCAGGCTTGGCATTGCTATTGAAGAAAAGGTTAAAGTATTTGGTTTGATCGACCGGCGGGATAAGATGGCTCAATCTGAATGGCGGGCTTATGCCCTCTCCGAGGGCTTCATGGAAGAACAAGTCATTGGATTTCAACAAATACTACTAAATAAGGAACTTTACAAATCATCATCGGATATGATGCGTTTCTTTGCTGCGTTACATGCGCTGGGAGTATCTGATTATGTTGAATACGATGCGCGCATTGTCCGCGGGTTAGACTATTACACCGGATTGGTTTTTGAAGCCCGTGACATCGGGGAAAGCGCCCGTGCCATATTGGGCGGAGGACGATATGACAACCTGGTCGGCGATGTGGGCGGCGATCCTCTGCCGGGTGTGGGTTTCGCAATGGGGGATGTTGTCCTCCCGATCATTCTAGCGGAATACCAAAAACTGCCTGAAGTGCAAACACAACCCGCCACGGTTTTGGTCACTGTGTTTGACCAGGAAACATTTGATGACAGTCTTTCCATCGCTGCTGTATTGCGGTCCGCAGGTATTCCAACGGCAATCTATCCTGAACCGGTAAAACTGGGGAAACAATTTAAATTTGCCGACCGCCTCGATATGGAGTTTGCAGTTGTCATCGGACCGGATGAGATCTCTCAAGATCAAGTGCAAGTCAAGAACCTGAAAAGCGGCGAGCAAACCAGTATAAGCAGTGCCGATCTGGCGGCTTTCATACGAAAAGGCTTGCCCGCATAAAATCCGCGTGATAAAATTTTCACCACATGGTGGCTGTAGCTCAATGGCAGAGTGCTTGACTGTGGATCAAGATGTTGCGGGTTCGACCCCCGTCAGCCACCCTGACAAAAAAGTCCTGTTGAAAAACAGGACTTTTTTTTTAATTGCGTTATCGAGGAAACCTTACTTTGAAATTGAAAATGAATTAAATCGAGGAATAAAGCTTATATGGTGAATTCAACTATCAAGTGCAACTTTGAAGGTGAAAGAGAGGTAAGCTGCGGTAAGATGAGCACCTCTCTAACATCCACATCAAAGGAGCACTCATGCGAACATATTCACAGCTTACCCAAATAC
>Ga0209164_1001042_pt1 | contig 42280 bp, 36 predicted proteins | sample MTBNYHSulfiMetaG_FD_187458 | JGI IMG/M metagenome (GOLD analysis project Ga0209164, IMG submission 187458) | Enrichment culture microbial communities from rom New York Harbor, USA that are MTBE-degrading - MTBE-NYH (New York Harbor Sulfidogenic)... | ecosystem: Environmental > Aquatic > Marine >... | reverse complement strand
TGCGGAATCCGATCAGGTTGTCGATGACCGTGCCCCACAGCACGGCGCGTTTGCCGCCGGCGTTTTCGGCAATGTTGCCGCCGATGGTGCAGGCCCACGAGGAGGTGGGATCGGCGGCGAAGATCAGACCGGCCGCCTCGGCCGCCTGCATGGCCGCCTCGGTGATGACCCCGGCCTCCAGTTCGATGGTGGCAAGGGTCAGAGGGGCGCCGTCGGGCTGGTCGAAGGCCACGTCGCGGATCGCGCCGATGCGGTTGAGTTTTTCTGTGTTGATCATCACGCAGCCGGGCGCCGCCGGCACCGCGCCGCCGGTCAGACCGGTGCCGCCGCCCCGGGGGATCGCCTTGAGCCCGAGCCCTGCCACGGCCTGCAGCAGGGGCGGCACCTGATCCTCGGCCTGTGGGCAGACCACGGCCACGGGCAGGTGCAGGCGCCAGTCGGTGGCGTCGGTGGCGTGGGCGCAGAGCGTGAATGGATCGAAAAAGACATTGGGGTCGCCCACGACGGCGCCGAGCCGGCGTCGAATGCGCTCCCGGGTTTCGCCGGTGGTCGTCAGTTCGCGCTCCAGCGCATCGAATTGACCCCGGCATTTATCGAGCACCAGGTTCAGCTCGGGGGTCTTGCGGCTTCGTTCGGTTATTTGATCCAGGTCGCTGTGCACCATGGAAAAAAAACGCTGCCGCAGGTCACGATCATCGACCAGCTCCTGGTAGAGGAACGGATTGCGACGGAAAATAAACAGGTCCCCGATCAGGCGCATCAGCAGGCGCCAGGAGCGCCCGGTGCGGCGGGTGAATACCAGCCGCTCCAGGGGCGCGAGCACCTCCTCGCCCAGAAGGAGACTCCACACGCGCCGATCGTCGGCCGATGTGTAATTGTAGGGGATCTCCCTTGCGGTGATTCTGCTCATCTATCTTTTGTTTTGTCTATTGCCAAACAGCCCGTGGCCACAGGTTCACATGCCAATCGTCGCCAAATAAAAAAACGCCCCCGAATAGAAAACCAGGCGCGTCGGTGTTCGTCGGCTTCCTTACAATCCGGCCCCTGTTATTGATCAAGGCCGTGGTCTTTGCAAGCCAATTTTCGGTATAAATGCAAAATCCCCCCACATGCTCAGGGGGGATCTTGTATGATGCGGCCGTCAGTCGGTTGTATTGATTTGGCGGGGTGCCTTGATCGGCGGGGTCATGCCTGGGTATTGATGGAAAAGAGCGTCTCGGACATTCCGAAAAGGCTGTCGCTACCGGACAGCACCATCATATTCAACCCCTGCGCCATTCCCAGCGAGGCGATCTTTTGGTAGCTTTCGATACCTGGTGACATGCTGGCGTCCAGCCCCGTTGATGATTCCGGAGTCTCTTCCCATATTCGGAGTGGCGGGCCCTCGGGGCGATAGGCCTCCATGGCTGCCTGTGTTTCCGTTTCATCAAGCGCACCGTCTTCGTTTTCATCGTATGCGGTAAATATCTCTTCGGCATCCACTTCCTGCCCTGTCATTTCAGAGATTTTCGCGGATAGTGCCTGAAACTCGGTTTGATCCAGGTCGCCGCTGCCATCCGCATCCACTTTCGTGAACACGTCCTCGGGGCTTTGGCGATTTCCCATAGCTTCCGAGAATTCCTTTGCGCCGGAAACGCCCACAGAGGCGGAGCGGCTGTAATTGGAGGACATCTGCCCGGAGTAATAACTGCTTGAACCTGTACTGGTAATCATCATGATACGTCTCCTTAACATATGTTTTTGATAGCCCCGATTAGCGACCGCCGGCCAGGCATCGGAACAGCATAGCGATTGAGTACCCTCAGTTGACGGATATTGACTATATCGTGACAAAGTCGTGCTGCTTTATGGCAAGATTGTTACAAACACGTAACTGTTTGTAACATTTTGCCGCGAATCACAGCCGCGCCGGCTGGGCATGCGGCAAAGGTGGGAATGCCAATAGCTATGGGATGAACTATATGTCGCCGACAAAAAGGTAGCCGACTCCCCGAACCGTTTTTAGATAAGTGGGGTTATCGGCATTGTCTTCCAATTGTTGCCGGATGCGGGAAACATAGACATCCACCGAGCGATCGAATCCATTGTATTTGGCCTGATACATGGCTTCGTACAACTCTTCTCGTGATACCACGCGTCCTCTTCGTTCAAGCAGATACCAGAGGAGTTCGAACTGGATGCTGGTGAGTTCGATGGGCCGATTCGCCAAAAAGACTTCTCTGCGGGTGGCATCGACCGTCAAATCCCCCACCCGGATCTGGCGGATAGTCTGGCCAAGCGATCCATTCAGGCGGTTAAGGTGCGCCCTGATGCGCGCTGCCAAAAGAGACGCCGAGGCAGGTCGGATGATATAATCGTCGGCACCCCGCTCAAATGCCAGCAGCTGTGCTGCTTCGTCTCCATTTTGCCCAAGAAAGAGAATGAGACCGTTGTACAAAGGGCGAATGGTACTGCACACCTCAAAGACATCCATTTCGGGCGGATGAACACCTATCAAGAGGACATCCGGCGCTGCAGTGATGATCTGATCCGCTGCCTCGCTTATGTTGGCGATAACGTAGACGACAAAGCCTTTCGCGTTAAGGCAATCGATGAGGGTAGAAGCGGTTCCCTGGTGAGCGTCGCACAAGAAGATGGTTTGGCACTTTTTAAGACCACCTCTGAGGCAAGGCTTTTCTGCTTTTTCCAAAAGCGATCAAATCCTCCTTTCCGGGTCGATGGCCGTCTCCGGCATGATGCCTGCCGCACTCATAGTAAGGTGGCTATTCATAGCGCAGCGCCTCAACGGGGTTCAATTGTGCGGCTTTTTGCGCAGGGAAGAAGCCAAACACGACGCCTACGGCACCGGAGAAGAAGAAGGCCACGGTGACAATGCCAGGTTTGAAGACGAACGGGACGCCGATCACTCGGGCGCCGACACTTGAGGCGCACAATCCCATGGCAATTCCGATCAAACCACCGCAAGCGGCCAGCACCACCGCCTCGACGAGAAATTGCATCAGTACTTCATGCCCCCTGGCGCCGATGGCCAGACGGGTGCCGATTTCGCGGGTTCGCTCCGTGACCGATACCATCATGATGTTCATGATGCCGATGCCTCCCACCAGAAGACTGACTCCGGCCACAGCCCCCAATAAAGCCGTCAGAACCGTGGTTGTGCCAGTGAGGGTGTCGATGAGTTCTTTCATATTGCGGACATGAAAATCATCGTCCTGGCCGGGTTTGATGCCACGGCGTTCACGCATCAATCGTTCGATGTCGTTTTGTGCGGTTTCCGCTGAAACGCCATCAGCCACAGCCACGATAATGGTGCGCACATCGGTATTGCCCGAGATGCGGCGTTGCAGGGTATGCAAGGGAACGATCACGATGTCGTCCTGGTCCTCGCCGAAGCCGGACTGGCCTTTTTCCACGAGGGCGCCGACGACCGTGAAGGAGATTTTTCCCAGGCGGAGATTTTGGCCGATTGCCGGTGCATCGCCGAAAAGCTCTTTTTGAACTGTGCGCCCCAGCAGGCAGACACTTTTTCCCGCCTTCAACTCGCTGTCGCTGAACAGGCGGCCCTCTTGCAGCCGCCATTCCTGGACAGTGAGATAGGCGTTTGTGGCGCCGGTGATTGAAGTCGCCCAGTTGGCGCTGCCATGTATCGCCTGGCAGGACGCGGTGGCTGTCGGCGCCACGGCGGTAAGGCCGGCGATATTGTGCTCAATGGCCGTGGCATCGTCGATGGTGAACGGGTCGGCGCTGGACCGGGCACCGCCAGGTCCGCGCATGCCCTGGCCGGGACGGACGTGCAGGAGGTTGCTGCCCAGCTTTGAAATGTCGCCGGTGACCTTGGCCGTGGCTCCGCTACCCAGGGTCACCATGGTGATGACGGCGGCCACTCCGATGACGATTCCCAGGACGGTGAGTGCGGATCGCAACACATTGCGAAGGATCGCCCGTTGAGCCAGGAGATAGGTTTCCAAAATCCGCATGACTTTATTCCTTGAAACCCTGGACGCTGCATCGGCCGTCCTGAAAGTGAATCTGCCGACCGGCATAGGCCGCCATGTCGGCTTCGTGGGTCACCATCACGATGGTGACGTCTTGTTGACGATTGAAGGATAGCAGCATTTGCATGATCTCTTTACTCCGGATCGAATCAAGGTTTCCTGTAGGTTCATCGGCCAACAACACCCGGGGATTGCCCACGATGGCCCTGGCGATGGCCACTCGCTGTTGTTGCCCGCCGGACAGCTCTCCGGGGGTATGGTGCGCCCATTTCTCCAGGCCTACCGCAGCCAGCGCCTCCATTGCCCGGATGTGTCGCGCCCGACCCGGTTGGTTGCGATAGATCAGTGGTAGTTCGACGTTTTCGAGAGCCGATGTGCGGTTCAAGAGATTGAAGCCCTGGAAGACAAAGCCGATAAATTCCCTGCGCAACACGGCCCGTTGATCCAAGGATAAATGTTCCACCTTGACCCCTTCGAAGCAATAACTACCCTCTGTCGGGGTGTCCAGGCATCCCATGATGTTCAAACAGGTCGACTTGCCGGACCCGCTGGGGCCCATCAGGGCCACGAATTCTCCCTGGCGGATGCTCAGATCGATCTGGTCCAGGGCCCGCGTGGCCGTCTGGCATTGGCCGTGAACCTTGGTGACACCTTTGAACTCAATCAGCTTTGGCCGTGGTGGCAGGCCCACGCTATTTGATTGCGGATATCGCATTGACAATCACATCCATGCCTTCCTGGAGGGTTTGCGATAAAACTGCCGTTACGGCGCCGTCCGTGGCGACCTTTTCAACCGCTAACAGCACCGGACGATTTTCCTGTAATACCCAGACCCCGTCCGCCCGGCCGTTTTGCCCCGGGCCTTCTTCCCCGCTGGTCTTGTTTGCGCCTCGAGGGGGACGCGGCCGCGGCAGAAGGGAATCCAGCAGACTCCCGCTTCGCCTTCTGCCGGCGGCCGGTTTGGAGGGGGAGAAACGTAGTGCCGCGTTGGGCACCAGCAGGGAGTCCTTTGTTTCCAGCACGATGATGTTGGCGGTGGCGGTCATTCCCGGTCTGAGCAAAAGGTCCGGATTATCGACGCTCAGCACGGTCTTGTAGGTGACCACGCCGTCGGTGGCGTCCGCACCATAGCGGACTTGTGTAATTTGGGCCTTGAATGTGTGCTCCGGGTAGGCGTCCACCGTAAAGATGGCCGCCTGGCCTTCCCTGACCGAGCCGACATCGGCCTCGTCCACATCCACTTGGAGTTCCATGTGCCGAAGATCCTCGGCGAGTGTGTAGAGCACCGGGGCCTGGAGGGACGCGGCCACCGTCTGGCCGGGCTCGACATCGCGGCTGAGCACGATGCCGCTGATGGGCGCATAGATCACCGTTTTTTTGAGATTGGTTTCAGCCGAATCGAGATTGGCCCTGGCGATGTCGATGGCCGCGGCCGCCGCTGCAACGGCGGCCGCGCTGCGTTCCAGGTCGGCTTCGGCCTGCTCCAGAACATCCAATGCCGGCAGTTTGCCGTTAGTCAGGTCGTGCGTATGCCGATAGCGCTGCAGCTGCTTCTCATTGGCCTTTTGCGTGGCGAGGGCTTCCTGGTGGCCGGCTTCCGCCGATTTGACCTCCGCCCTGGATTTTCGGACCGCAGCCTTGTACGCGGCGTCATCCAGATAGGTCAGCGGTTGGCCGCGATGCACCGTATCATTGCAATCGGCGGTCATCCGGGTAATGATGCCCGACAATTCACTTCCGATTTCCACCTCGTTGGTGGCCGCCAGGTTTCCGGTGGCAGTGACGGTCACGACGAGCCTTCCCGAGCCCACGGGCTGGGTCTGGAAGCTGATCGGGTTGCTTTTCCCGTCAGGGATCCACAGGGCTATGACCGCTGCAGGGAAAAGCAGCAGAATGATGCCGACAATCCATCCCCAGTACCGTTTTCGATTCGAGGATCGCTTGGTTTGTGCCATTATTTTTGCGACGGATACATGCGACTTGTCCAAGATCATACTCAACCTTGATTCCCTTTCAGGGGATTCGAATCGGCCGTCTGTCCGAGGGATTGCCAGCCACCGCCCAGGGCCTTGTATAGTTGGACGATGCCGGTGAGCAGTGCCCCCTGGCTTTCGGCCACCTGATCTTCAAACGACAGCAGAGAACGCTGGGCATCCAGGACATCGCTGAAACCGGTCATGCCGGTGGCGTACTGGTGGGCCGCCAGTTCGGCCGCGGTCCGTGCTGCTTCCGAGGCGGATTGGAGCATTTCGACTTTTTTAAGCCCTTCCGAATAGGAGATCAGTGAATTCTCAACCTCTTCCAAGGCGGACAGGAGCGCGGCTTCGTAGCGCAGGAGCGCTTGCTGTTGCAGTTCTTTCTGGACCTTGATGTTGTTGCGAATCGCGCCTGCGCGGAACACCGGCCAGCTGAAGGAAGGGCCGTATGACCACACCCGGCTGGCCGATGAGAATAGATCGCCGAAAGAGAGCGCTTCCATGCCGATGGACCCGCTCAGGGTGAGTTTGGGGTAGAGATCGGCTTCCGCCTCGCCGATCCGGGCAGTCTGGGCCGCCAGTTGACGTTCCGCCCGGCGGATATCCGGTCGACGGCGGATCACGTCAGCAGGAATCCCCACGGCCAGTAAAGTGGATACCGTCGATAGCGGCATGGCCTCGGAAAGCTCCGCATGCAGCGATCCTGCCGGTTGCCCGGTCAAGACGGCCAGCCGGTTTATGGCCGTTTCAATGCTCACCGTAAGATCGGGAACTTTGGCCCGTGAGCCTTCAAGATTGTACCGCGCCTGGGCCGCGGCCAGATCGTCCCCCATCCCCGCCCGGGAGAGGGCCTCGAGCAATTCCAGGGTTTCCTTCTGGGCATCCACGTTGTGAAGGGCCACCGCCAACCGTGTTTGGTAGGTGCGTAAATCGACATAGTTGACAGCCACTTCCGCCAGCAAGGTCACCATCACGTCGTTGAAATCTTCGACTTGTGCTTGTATGTCTGCGTGGGTGGCTTCTATCGATCTGCGCACGCCGCCGAAAAGATCCAGCTCCCAGGAGGCATCGAATTCAGCCACATAGAGCTCGGATTCGGTTGTGTCGCCGTTCTCACCACCACTTCCGGATTTCCTTGCGGCGCCGCTTGCTTCCACTGTCGGAAAAAGGGAAGATCGGTTTTTGCGGTGTTGAAATCGTGCCTCGCGCACACGCGATAGGGCTTCCCGGAGGTCCAGATTGCCGGCGGCGGCCTGATGGATAAGGCGGGTCAGCACCGGGTCATCGAATATCTGCCACCACTCGGACAGCAGTCTCAGGTTCCGGGGGTGTGCCTGACCGGTGCCGTGCCGCCATTGGTCAGGCGCCTTCAGTTCGGGTTGTACATAGTCGGGGCCCACAGCGGCGCAGCCGATCAGGGCCGCCAGTCCGATCGCGCCCCAGATCCATAATCGTAGAAAAAGAGCCGCCAGTGCGTTTGGGCGCCGCTTAACGTCAATCGGGCCGGGCCTCTTCAGGGGAAATATATCCATCGCCATCCGGATCCAAACGTTCGAATAAGCCTTCGGGGCCGCTGAATTCCGCCTGAGACACCAATCCGTCCCGGTCGGCATCATCCTGTTCAAAACGATTTGCATTGTGATCGCTCCCGCAATGAAGGAACTTTATTTAGCATCGAATTGTGGAGATAATATGGGCTTTGCATGGAGATCTGCGAAGGGAATTGTATTCGGAGGAAAAATGAGATTTACTTATTTTACTGAGCGGGTGCTGCTAAAATGGAACCGCTGCACGACATAACGCACCGGCATGAGGATCGACCTGATGGACCGGGCGGGCGCAATGGATATCGGAAAATGTACATCAAACTCTCATACAAGCTGTTCGGGGCGTTTTTTCTGATTCTGGCGATCGTTGCCGGCGCCATGATGCTGTCGCGGTATATTTTTTCCCAAAATTTCAGGTCGTATATCCACCAGATGGAGTTGGCGCAACTGGAGGGGCTGGTTCCCGCACTCCAGGACGAATACCGCGCCCATGGCAGCTGGATGGGCATCTCATCCGATATGCAGCGGTGGCAGCGGCTTCTGGGAATCGGATCATACAAAGGCCGGTTGATCCTGCCTCCCCCGTTGGATGAGTTCCCTGCCCCAAAAAGGGGACCGGCAAACGGGAAACCCGATTTCGGACCACCGGGGATTTTGTTGACGGATGATCAGGACCGGCCGATAATCGGCGCACCGGGTCCGAAGGACCAGGGCCGGCTGGTGCCTATTGAGGTCGACGGTCGAATCGTCGGATGGTTGGGTTTGGAGCACCGCGAGCCGCTGAGGGCTGGGCCGCCGGCGGCCATTCTTGAACGCCAATCGCGGCATTTATACCTTCTGGGCGGCGTGGTCATCGGTTTGACGGCTTTGATCGCCTTTATGTTTTCGCGCCATCTTTTGAAGCCGATCCAACGTTTGGCCCGGGGAACGCGTGAACTGGCCCATCGTAACTTCAAAACCCGCATTCAGCCTACGACCAGGGACGAACTGGGGCAGTTGGCCGACAATTTCAATGCCATGGCCCAGACTATGGAAAATTACGAGAAGATGCGGCGCCAATGGCTGAGCGATATCTCCCATGAACTCAGGACGCCATTGGCCGTGTTGCGAGGTGAAATCGAAGCGCTTCAGGACGGCATCCGGGAGCCATCGGCTGGGGATCTGACATCCTTGCATGTCGAAATCTTGAGAATTAACAAGTTGGTGGAGGATTTGCACCTTTTATCGCTGGCCGATTCGGACAGAATTTCGTTGAACAGGGAATGGGTCTCACCCTGCCATGTTATGGAAAGCATTCTGGACAGCTATAGGACCCTGTTGGCCCAGCGACGGATCGATATCAACCCGGTGCTCGATGGGATGAAGGGGGTCCAGATCAAAGGCGATGCGGATCGATTGGGGCAGGTGTTCGCCAACATTCTCGATAATGCGTGCAAGTATATGAACCCCCCGGGGGTCCTGGACGTGTTCGCTTTTAGGGATGATCAATATTTAACGATTTATTTTGAGGATACAGGGCCAGGTGTGCCGGAGGATGCCCTGCCACGGTTGTTTGACCGGCTCTACCGCGTGGAGAACTCCCGCAGTCGGGAATCAGGCGGCAGCGGTTTGGGCTTGTCCATCTGCCGGCAAATTATTGAAGATCATAGTGGAAGGATATGGGCCGCAAACAGCTCCAAGGGGGGCTTGGCCATTGGAATAGAGCTACCCTTGCAGAGGTAATGCCATGGCAAACGAGCACGTGCTGATTGTTGAAGACGAAAAGAAGATCGCAGACCTTTTAAATGACTATCTCGAACAGAACGGGTTCCGGGTGTCATGTTTGAGCAGCGGAGACAGGGCCGTCGAAAAGATCAAAAGCGTGATGCCGGCAGTGATTTTGTTAGACATCATGTTGCCGGGGGTGGATGGCATTACGATTTGCAGGGAGGTGCGCAAGTTCTCCAACATTCCCATCCTCATGGTGACGGCCAGGGTCGAAGAGGTCGATCGCCTGCTCGGACTGGAGATCGGCGCCGACGACTATATCTGTAAGCCATTCAGTCCGCGCGAAGTCGTGGCGCGAGTGAAGGCCGTGCTGCGGCGCAACCGTCCGGGCGAGGTGCCGCAGCGTTTGGTTGCCGGTCCCATTATTCTGGACGAGAGCACCCACCAGGTGACGATCGATGGCAAGCCGATAGACCTTACGCCCAGCGAGTTCGGACTGCTGAATGTGCTGACCGAATTTCCGGAGCGCGTTTTTACCCGTAGTGAACTGATGGATAAAGTTCAAGGGTATAACTTCGAGGGTTACGATAGGACCATCGACAGCCATGTAAAGAACCTGCGCAAGAAAATCGCCGCTGAATTGCCGGATCATGAGCTCATCGCCACGGTATACGGCATAGGGTATAAACTAAGCGTAAACAGATAAGTCAGCGGTAAATCCCAACCTCACCCACGCCACAGAGTCACGCCGCGTGGGCTCGGTAAAATCAGCCAAGACCTTGTTTGGCGGACTCTTTGACGATTTTCACGCAAACCCACCATCAGATCCACGACATCGACATGGAGAGCAATATAGGCCTTGAACCGGCGCGGATTGCTTCACCAACTTCACACAAGATCTCCATCCTTTCTACAATTTTTTTTGGCTAGATAATCCCGATAAAAATTCAACGCTTTCAAGGAAAACGGATGTGAAACTGAATTTCCCAGGTCGGGTACTGTTGACGCTATGTGTCTTGATGCAGGTGGGCTGCGCAGCCGAAGTCGTGCTCAGTCGTTGGGGAAAGAGCGACATCGTGGTCGATGGGATGGAAAATGAATGGGAAGGTCCGCCTCAATACTATGAGAAGGAAAAGCAGATGGTTGTGCGGGTGGCCAATGATGCCAAGTCCCTCTATCTTTGCCTATCAACCCGCAACGCTGGTTTGACACGGCAATTGCTCGGCAACGGATGGACGGTCTGGCTGGATCCACGGGGATCAAAGGAGCGCGTCTTTGGTGTGAACATTTTCCGTCTGGAGCCCGCCATGCCGGGAGGCGGAGCCCGCCCCGAGGCCGGACCGCTCCCAAGGCCGAATGGCCACGGCCGCCCAGTGGAAAGTGAAAAGCAGGTGCCGCCACTGGCAAAGATCGATTCCCTGGAGATTACTTTTGAGAATGCCACCGGACCCTTGCAAATGGGAATCGACGAAGCGCGTCGATTCGGCATAGATGCGGCCATGGGCCGGCGGTTGGCGGATGGATCGATGGTTTGCGAATTCCGTTTTGATTTTTGCGACCACACCAGCCTTTTAGGGCTGCGGCCGGGTTCTGTATTGGGGATCGGTATCTTGTCCGGAGCGGCCGACAAAGAGGGACCGGGTTCAAGGCCCTTCGGCACCGGTATGGGATTTGGTGGCGGTCCAGGCGGCGGCATGGGGGGTGAGCCATCCGGTGGCATGGGGGGAGGGCCGGGAGGAGCGCCCCCAGGCAGGAACAAGCCCCTTGAAATTTGGCTGCGTGTGAGGATGGCCGACAGTATGATTGGGGCTGAAAGCATCCCGGCAAAAAGAATCTCCGACCAATAGGATTCAGACATCTGCTGGAGAATTGTGAAATGGGGACAAACAAGGTTCTAATGGTGTTTCAGTGCCTAATCGCCGGTTTTATAGCGTATCTTTTTGGCTGTGCTTTCCCATCGACAGCCGATAAGGCCGGGCAGTCGCTATCATCGCAACACATCTCGCTAATCGATTCGATCAAGGTATTGGAATGCCAGGAAGGTGCGGTGGTGACTATCGCAGCGGATTCTCCGTTTACTTTTTCTTCCGTGAGGCAGCCCCACCCTTTGGCTGTCGTTCTCTATTTCCCTGAATCGACGGCCGAATCCGCCCAGGTATCCCGAGAGGGTGGAAACAGCTGGATACTACAAATACTCACCCGCCAAGTCAATGGGGGGCGCACGGCCCGTATCGAGCTGCAGCTGGCGGCTGATGGCCAATACACAGCGCTGCAGATGGGCAACGCCGTGCAAGTGACCATCATGAAGCGCGATTCGACGGAAACGACTGCGAGCTCACAGGCCCTTGCTGCTAACGCGGCAGCACCGTTGCCCCCAGGAACACCGGAGGGATCCGTTTTCCAATTGCCAAGGGAGGTTTCATCTGGTGCCGCATCGACTAGAACCGGCAAAGTCGATTGGGGGAACAGAGATGAAAAATTGTCGGTTGATGGAGAGGCAGGAAGCGGCACCCCTGAAGCGGTCAGTCGGAATATGGCTGCGTTGGATGAGGTGATATCCGCAGAGAACGAAGAGGGACGGCGAATAGTGGAGGGGCGGCAAAAAAAATTCACATCGAACGCCGCTGCGGAGGTCAAACCTCATATCGAGATGATTTTAACCAAGGGTCGCGGCAGCGTCACTGTTGACGAGAAAAACAATCAGATTATCATCACCGACACCCCGAAAAGTGTGCGGCAGGCCCGAGAGATCGTTCGGCGCATTGACAAAGTGACTTCCCAAGTCCTCATTGAGGCTAGGGTGGTGGAGGTGAGCGAAAACTTTTCAAGGGAACTGGGGACCACCTGGGACATGAGCTACGGCGAAGGACTGTTGGGGGATTATAGTGTCACCACCGATATGGCCATGAATTTTCCATCCGAAGGTGACTCCACTATGGGTATCAGCTTTTCGAAATTGACCGGCGTCCCTTTTGTCCTGAACGCAACTTTGAATGCCATAGAAACCCTTGGAGAAGGTCGGGTGTTGTCCTCACCGAGAATTCTGACCCTGGATAATAAGAAGGCCAAGATCAAACAGGGATATGAATATGCATACCAAGAACGCGATTCATCTGGAGGGTCTTCGGTTAAATTTAAAAATGTCGATCTGCTTCTGGAAGTCACGCCCCATGTGACATCCGACAGCCGTATCTCCTTACAGATCTTTATCACCAAGAACGATGTGGACAGCATCACCGATGGCGTCCCCTCTCTTGCAACCAACGAAGCGCAAACCGAATTGATGGTGAACGATGGCGAGACCATCGTCATCGGAGGCATCATCAAAAGCAGTGCGACAAAAGGTCAGGATGGTTTCCCGGGCCTCGCCGGTATCCCCGTGCTGGGTTGGTTGTTCAAGAACACCACCAATAAGAAGCAGAATAATGAGTTGCTCATATTTATTACCCCCCGCATTGTCCAGTTGGAACCGGCGCTGGCGCAACAATGGTGACTATCGCTCAACCCCACTTTGACAGAGGATTTGTTTTCCCCGGGACCAGCGGAAAAGGTCCGGCAGTCAATGCAGATCGGAAACAAAACGTCCCCATGCTGATCATCTTGTTCCTGTTTTTTATCACAACCTCGACTGCATTCGCACAAGGGCGGGGGCTGATCGGGAGCGATATTCCGGAAAAGGGAACGCAACGTTTTGTATCCATTAATTTCAACAATGTGGATATCGGCGTATTCATTAAATTTATCAGTGAATTGACAGGCAGCAATTTTGTTATCGACCAACGGGTGAACGGTAAGGTTTCGATTATTTCACCGGCGAAGATTTCTGTTGATGAAGCCTACAAAGTGTTCGAATCCGTGTTGGAGGTCCATGGCTTCGCCACCGTAGATACCGGGCACGTGATCAAGATCGTTCCCTCGCCGGACGCCCGGACCAAAAACATTGAGACCCGAACCAATGCCGAGGGCGAACAGGACGGAGACCGGATCATCACCCAATTGATTCCCCTGCGTTTTGCCGCCCATGAAGAAGTCAAGCAACTTTTGGCTCCCATGGTATCCAAGAGTGGTGCCATCATTTCCTACGCGCCTACCAATGCGTTGATCATCACTGATTTTTACTCGAACATCGCCCGTTTGATGAAGATATTGAAAACGATCGATGTCCCCGGTGTAGGGCAGGAGGTCACCCTTTTTGCCATCCAGAACGCCGATGCATCCAAGCTGGTCAGCATACTGGAAACCATACTCCAGAAATCGCCGGCGGCCTCAACAAAAGTCTCGAAGGGATCGGCACGCGATGCCGCGTTCGCCGTCGACGAACGCACCAACCGTGTTATCATGGTGGCCAGTAAAGAGGATACCAACCGTTTCCGCAAGCTGGTTGAGGCGCTGGATCAGGAGACTCCCAAGGGGAAGGAGAAAATACACGTTTACTACCTTGAGTATGCGGTTGCCGAGGAGATTGTCGCCGTGCTCCAGGATCTGCCGAGCGGAAACCCGGCTAAAAGCGGTGAGGGGGCCAGAAAGGCGCCGGTGTTATCCGATACGATGAAGATCGCCGCCGATAAGGCCACCAACAGTCTCATTATCACCGCCGATCGGGACGACTATGACACCCTGGTGGAAATCATCCGGCAGATCGATATCCCCAGGCCCATGGTCTATATCGAGGCACTGATCATGGAAGTCAACATGACCAAAAGCTTCGAACTGGGAACCGAATGGCAGATCGGCGACGATGTTTCGCTCAACGGTGATAGGGAGGGGGTGGCCGCCGGCGGTTTTACGAGCGATGAATCGAGCCTCTCTTATACCACCGACAGCGATGGGAATTATGTGCCATCCCTGCCTTCCGGATTCTCGATGGGAATATTCGGCGAGTCCGTAACGGTTGGCGGTATTGCTTTTCCGAGTATCGCAGCTGTCATTCATGCCTACAAGAAGGATGAGGATGTCAACATTCTGGCCACGCCGCAACTTTTGACCACCGACAACCAGGAGGCCAGCATCACGGTCGGTAAAAACGTGCCTTATCAAACCACGACATCCACATCGGATAACGAAACCTATAACTCCTATGAATACCGGGATGTGGGTAAAACCCTCAAGATTACGCCCCAAATCAGCAAAGACCGCATGGTGCGGCTCAACCTTTCGCTGGAAGTCTCCTCGCTCGCCGACGCCTCGACGAGCGACAGACCCACCACGCTCAAACGCACCGTGACCACAACGGTAATGGCCAAGGACGGCAGTACGGTCGTCATCGGCGGTTTGATCGACGATACCTTTTCCCAGACCGAGTACAGAGTCCCGTGTCTGGGCGATGTTCCCGGTTTGGGCTGGCTCTTTAAAACCCTGGCCAGAGGCAGCGACAAGACCAATTTGTTTATCTTCATCAGCCCCAAGGTCATCCAGAATCCCAGGGAAGCGGCCGAAATGTTCGAGTCCAAAAAGGGGCAAATCGATCAGTTGCGCGAGACACAGATCAAGTTATACCAGGGTGGATTGGACGGGGACGAGCCGTCATCGATTGACACACACTTGTCAGAAGAGCGCCAGGACAACAACTGATGGCGATATGAGAGAATCGAGAAGCGCGCCTCCGAGATGCAATTGTATGGAAAAGATGGAGCAATTGTGTGTTTTCGAGGGAGAGAAGAGTTGGTGTTTGAAATCCAGAAGAAGATAGGCGTTAATGCAAACACGTTGGATAATTTTCGATTAATGCTGCAATGGCAATAACTCAAACAGGCACTTCGGGGAGTGTAAGGCCCGTCCTCTGCGAGGCTTCGGTTGAAACACGAACAATTTTTATTTAGGCGCACGCCGTTGGGCTTCACACTGATCGAACTCATGATTGTGATGGTGGTGATCGCTGTTTTGTTGACCTTGGCGATCCCTCCCATCCTCACTTGGATGCGTCAGAGCGGCGTTCAGCACGCAGCAGATCAGCTGTCCATGGATATGCAGCGATCCAGATGGATGGCCATCAAGCACCATGCCAACTGCTCCATCAGTTTCAACCACGCAACGAACCGGTACACAATATCATTGAACAATCAGGCTGTTGAACTGTCGGCCTATAGGGGCGGCGTTCAGTTCACAAATGATCCTGAGGCCTCTGTGGACATCATCACGTTTACTCCGCAGGGGTTGTGTAATCCCTCCGGCGCCGTTCACCTGACCAATCAGAATAAAGAGCGCGTATACCGGATTCGCGCCACCAGTGCAGGCGGGATCTCCAGGCGAATTTGGAACGGGTCTAAATGGATATAGAAATCTATGATAACCCAAATGAGCTCGAGCAGTTTTTCTTCGGAATCAAAACGGCATACGGGATTCACATTGTTGGAACTCATCCGCAGTGTCCGCATATGGCTCCTGGCACGTTCCGGCGCATTCCAGCATTACGCGGATACCCACCAATATGTCGTAGGGGACCGAATTCTTCCAACGGCGGTGGACAATTTCCGAAGGCGCTTGTTGGTTCAGACGATAGACTGCCGGAATCTGGGTCTGTAACCCGAAGATTTAATATCAATGTTTGGAGCATGGGCATGACTCGTTCGCGCAATTTAGACCTGATAGGCGAAATCGCCGGATTTACTCTTCTGGAATTGATGATCGCCATGTTTGTTTTTACCATCGGCGTGCTGGCCACGCTCAGCATGCAGGTCGCAGCGTTGAAGAGCAACGGAATGGCTCGCGAAACCACGGAGGCGGCCAGTCTGGCGGCTGATATGGTGGAACAGTTGAGTCCCCTGGATTACGACCAGGCGGAAGAACTTGGCGAGGGTAACCATGCAGCAGGCGATATCGGCAATTATGCCATTTTCTACCTGATTCAGCTACATGGCCGATGTGGTGTACTTCGGCACGAGTTTCGGAGACCACGCCAACGGCTGGGGAGGAAAATTGAGGCGCATCGTCCTGCAAAATGGTCACAACGATCCCCTCTCGCCCCATACCTGGGCCACGGATAGTGTGCTGATCGACCTGTCCGAATCGGTGCTCGAGACCATGGTGGCCAACGGGCAACCAATCCAGGCAGCCGCTACTGCGGGATTGGATGACAATGATCAGCGATGGGTCTACTTCGGGACCGGGCGCTACTACGCTTCAAAGGACGGTGAGAATACAGATCAGCAGTCCTTCTACGGCATCAAAGAGCCCTATACCCTATCCGGCGGGACAAAAACCTTCACCTGGGGATCGGTGGGACGCAACGATTTGACCGATGTCACGGATGTGAAGGTTTATCGCAACGGAGACTATGTGGAGACCACGATACCGGGGGTTTCCAATTTCGATACCCTGGTCGGCGCTGTTGACGATAGCGGCGGATGGGTCGCCGATCTGGATTGGGTTCCCAACAAGGAGCGCAATCTGGGGCAGGCCGTTCTTGCCGGTGATATCCTGACTTTTACGACCTATGTGCCTTTTAACTGATGGCAAGCCATCTTAAAACGGTTTTTTAAGATGGCTTGTATCCATCCATTCAGCCATGCACTCGTTTCAGAGCCTTGGCCGATTACTATCTCACCTTCACCTGCCCAGATACATAAAGTTACACTACCGAAACAATAACCACATATAGTTTGTTGTGAATTGTCCGATATGAATTATGAATCGGATAATCCTTTTCCTATAGAAACGTTTAAGCAAGGGAGTGGGCAGATGAAGCAGGTGTGGTTGATGATAGTATTGCTGTCGATGGCGGGATGTACGACAACACCACCTGGCCCGATGCCAGTCGATAACCCTATTGGTCCTGGTCAACGCCCGTTGATTGACTATGACACGGGGCTCGACGGTCAACTGGCCAGTTTGTCTCAGCAAGTCGCCGCACAATTAGCCAGAGGCCTGCACTGGCGAGTAGGCATGAAGGGTTTTTACAATATCAAGGGGAGAAGCGGGCGATTCGAGAAGTACCTGGAGATAGAATTTGTCAACCGCCTCTTTCGGACAGGTATGTTTTTCGTTTTTACGCCCGAAGAACTTTCCGATCTGGATATAGCGGAAGCCGGAAAGCAAAGGACCAAGACATTGAATTCTCATCCTTCTTCGCCAATTCCTCCGGTCGCAGGATCAATTAATGCCTACCTGGTAGGTTCGACGGTCGAGTTGCCGGAGAGCGTCAAGGTCAGCGTCAAACTGATTTCTGCAAAGTCAGGGGCGGTTTTCGGAACAGCCACGGTGTTGATACACAAAGATAGTACCGTAGAAAGCCTGTTAAACAGATTTGGTATGATGCATGCCGGTACATCCAACAGGCCTATGCAACCTTCCGGGAAGGTCGTTAAGGCCGGTGATAATCAATATGTCGAACTCATACCCGAGGAGTGCATACTTTATGTCAAACAGGTCAATTATGAATACAGTCTTTTCAGCAATAAAAGCTCCTCTGCCGAAATTTTTCTGAATGATGAGTACCGCGTCATGAAAATCGACGATATGATCGCACTAACCCACGACAATCAACGGTACGTTCTTTCGCTCCGCAACATCATCGATTATACGGCAACATTTACATTTGCGAGCCTGGCCACAGGTGCTGCGCCGGCCACGGAACGCTTTTCTTCATCTGATCGTGAACCATTCAAGCCAGCCTCGGATACTGCGCACCGGGAAGTTTTTGTTGAGCAAGAGTTGACTCCGGAAACGATCAGAACGCAGACCGTTTCCACGCCCCGGCCGAACGATGCATTGGCTACAGGCACGAACTCAAAGACAGCTCTGAGAGAAGACAAAGGGGGCGCTCATACGGTCGAGGGGAATACCGATGAAGACAAAAGAGAAGTTGAGGCGACCCCATCGCCAAGTCCACCGGAAAAATTGTGACCGATTGACAGCATCCATTTCGTTTGGTTGGATACAAAAACATCTTCAACTTAAAAGGAAATATGCAGCTACAATGAAACCAAAATGCTGCACTTTGTTGATTAAGATCATCGTGGTTGCAGGAACGATTTTTTCTTCTTACTATACCTTATACGCCTTTTCGGCCCAAATTTGTTACTATATTATCAAGACCGGCGACACCGAGTACTATAGCCGTGAGCGCCTGGAAAAAAACCGGCAATTTATACATACTCTTGAAGCCGCCGGGAAAAGGGATACGACGGTCATTCAACCGGAATCCGACACGATGATGTGGGAAATGGAAGCTCCTGGTGAGCATACCCACATTATAGCGAAAAAGAGAGGCACTGCCATCGATCTGAAGGGAGAACATCGTGGTGTCGCCGTCTGCAAAACAATTAAGATAGACGACGCCCCCTGGTTTCAAGCCATATCGGTATCCCTGGGCCGCATCGCCTCGTCCGGGTTGTCCAAAATTTACTTCTGGTCGATCCGATCGGACAATCTGAAGGCCTATAAGATGACGGCAACCCAAAAGGATTGGCAGCTTGTAAGGCTGGATGGGCGACAGATAAATGCCAGGCGGTTCGAAATCCGTCCTTATGGCTTATTGGCACCTTTATGGAAGTGCGACTGCTGGTTCTCTGAAGATGGCATTTTCTTGAAATATAGAGGCGCGGGCTGGCCGCCGGGTTCCCCGGATACGGAAATCGAATATCGCGCAACGCTGCCGGATGTGGCCAAACGAGATTGATTTCTTGCCCTTGTGTCGGGGGAAATGCGATGGCCCGATCAGCCGATGCAGATGATGGCACGGTGTCTGCCTGGCATTGAGTCGCTGGTGTATGCCCAGTTCAGACGTCGGGCCAATTGTTCGGTCAGTTGCAGCCCCAGCCCGAAGCCAAGGTCATGGGGCGTGTCGTTTCCTTCAGCCGTATCATTGACGATTTCCACCGTGCCATCTTTCTGGGTGATGCGGATGGTTCCGTGCCAGGTGTACTGAAAAGCGTTACGGATCAAGTTGCCCAGTACGATCCGGGCGGGAATTTCGGCAGCTGTCACGGTGAAGGCCGCCGTTTCAACGATAATGTCCGCCTTTTTGTCTTTCAGCAGATAGCGCGCCTCGGCGATCACATTGCGGACGAGCTGTTCCATGTCCAGCTTTTTCTCCGGGAGATGCAGATCTGGTTCCCTGCTTAGCCAGAGCAACGTTTCGGTCAGGTGTTTCATTGTCAGGCTGGCGCGATCGATCCGCTCGATGATCTGCTTTTCCCGGGGGTGCCAGCTATGATCGGTTTTCTCCTGAATTTTTCTCAACAATTCAATATTGTTTCGTATCACGCTGATTGGCGTGCGGAGCTCGTGGCTGCTGTGACGTAAAAATCGATGTTCACGTTCAAGACTCTCTTGCACTGAGGAAAGGCTACTGCGGATCAGCTTTGCCAACTGGTTGAGTTCCGGATAGGAAAAATCGGGAGGTGATTCCTGCAAGTTGTTTGCATCGAGCGCGCGCGCCCATCGACCAAGCGCCTTGACCGGACGTTCGACCTGCCTGAGCAGCACCACGATGACGGCTGCCAGGGTTAACAGGGTAATTAGGCTAAGGGTCACCAACAGTCGCATATTCTGGCCAGCATTGCGCCCCCCCAGCGCGGAAGCCGTCTCCCGGGTGACACTGTGACTGACAAAATAGGCCTGGCCGGCGTGCGAGACACGCATGAGGAAAAGGACCTCATCGGGAGGGCCGAACCATCCGGAATCGTGGTGTTTTAGCAGTACATCGTCCTGCAGGGGCTTATTGAATGCTCGACGGATATTTTTCGGCATCTGCGGCCAGTCACTGCCGATTTGAAAGCCGCTGAAACGATGCAGCTGTTGTCGCTGATACGCCGGTATGGCGACAACATAACTTTCCACCACCTGTGCCATGTTGCTGGCGATGATATTGTCCATGCCGCGGATGAAAAACTGGGCGCTGAGCAGCGAATAGCCGATCACAAGGACGACTGCGATCGTCAGAAACGAAAACGCGACGAACCATTTCAGGCTGATCTGCCGTTTCATTGCTGCTTCTCCGCTTTGATGGCAAAGCCGTATCCGGCAATGGTATGCAGCAAGTGGTCGGCAAATGGGGCATCGATGGCCTTGCGCAGATGGAAAAAATGGACTTTCAGGCTGTCGCTGTCCGGGGGGTCGTCGCCCCACACCGCGGATATCAATTTCTGCCTGGAGACAACTTGCGGTGATTCGCGCAGCAGTGTTTCAAGCAGCTGCCAGCTCGTCGGAGAGAGCTTGATCGATTGGCCGGCGCGCTTTACGGTCCGTTCCTTCAGGTTCATTTCCAGATCGCCGCAGCGAAGCACCTGGATCTGCCCGCTGCGCCGTCTGGACAGGGCGTGAATCCTGACGACCAGTTCCTGCAGTTCGAACGGTTTAACCAGGTAATCGTCGGTGCCGGCCTCGAATCCGGCCAGCTTGTCATCGAGTTGATCACGGGCGGTCAGCATCAAAATGGGCGTGTCGTTTCCGGCGGCACGCAGCCGTTCGCACAAGCGCAAGCCATCCAGGCGCGGCAAGTTGAGATCGAGCAGCACGGCATCGTATGGGGTTTTTTCGATCAACTGCAGACCGGCCATGCCGTTGCTGGCGTAATCGCAGGCAATTGCTTCGAGGGCCAGATAGTCGATCACCGTCTCCGCCAGATCGACATCATCTTCGACCAGAAGTACATTCAGCATGTCGACTGCCCTTCCTGTAATGGGTGTAATCGCCGCCAGAGCCGTCCGCCCCATTCGGCCAGGTCGTGCTGAATCATCAAGAGCACCGGAATCAGGATCAGCGTAATGCCCGTGGCGAACATGATGCCATAAGCCAGGGAAACGGCCGCGGGAATCAGAAACTGGGCCTGCATCGATGTTTCGCTGAGCAAGGGCAGCAGTCCGGCAACGGTCGTGATGGATGTCAGCAGCACCGCACGCAGCCGGCTGCGACCGGCCCGGCCGATCGCATCATGCAACGGGACACCGTGTCCCTTGAGGTCGTTGAATGTCGCGACCAACAGCAGGCTGTCGTTCACGACGACGCCGGACAGGGCGATGATACCATTAAGGGATAAAATACCCAATGAAAGATCATGGGCCCAGTGGCCGAGCACGGCGCCGACAATCCCGAACGGAATCGCCGTCATGATCAACACCGGCTGAATATAGGATTTCAGGGGGATGGCCAGCAGAAAAAAGATCATCAACAAGGCCAGCAGGAACATGTGGACCATGGAAGTCTGGGTTTCCGCCTGCTCTTCGGCTTCTCCTGCAAATTGGACGTCGAGGCCGGGGTATTGCCTGGTCATTTCAGAGACAACCTGCTGCTGAAGCTGCAGAACCAATTCGGTCGCAGAGAGAATCTCTTTGTCAACATCGGCCGAGATGTAAACGGCCCGTTTACCGTCGATACGGGTGATGGAATCCCGGGTATAGCCATAACTGGCCGTGGCCACCGCGGACAAGGGCACCACCGTACCGTCGCTGGTCCGAACGTCGGCCTTCAAGACATCCGCGGCATTCCGACGCGCGGCGTCGGGGTACCGAGCCTTGACCTCGATTTCGTCGCTGCTGCGCTGAAATCGCTGGACAACCTGACCACTGAAGGCCTGGAGCACCTGTTGGGCAAGCATGTCCATGGTGAAGCCCAGGGCGCGCCCCTGCTGTGTCAATTGAAGATGGAGCTGGGGCTGTCCCGGTTCGAGGTTGTCTTCGATGCCGCTGACAGCCGCGATGTTTTCAAGGCGTTGTTTGAGGTACTCTCCAGCCGAGGTCAGGATGTCATCGTCATTGGCACGCAGCTCGATGCGCAGGGCATCGACCATGGTCAATCTATTCTGCACGCTCAAGGTGCGTACACCTTCCGGGAGACCGGCCAGTTCCCGCCATCTTTTAGTGAAGGTGGTGATATCGTAGGGAGCCTCTTTTTTGAGTTCGACCTTGACCTCTCCGGATTGATCGGCTTCGGACATGACCTGGAGGCTGGCGATCCCAGATTCGCCGTTGCCCGCACCGCGCAGTTGCCGGTCCGTGGCGTAAGCTTTGGCCTCCAGCACGTTCAGCGCGGCATGGGTCTGTCCAAAACTGGTATCGTTTTCCATGACCAGCTCGGCGCGGACCGTATCGCCCGGCACATCGGGAAAGAAGCTGAGCTGCACCGCTCCGGTCAACGGCATGGAGATCACCAGGGCGAAGAGGGCGATGAAGAGGATAAAGACGGCGTAGCGGTAATGCAGGGCCAACTCGATAAGCGGGCCGTAGCAGCGTTCATTGAGCCAGTTCAGGCCATTGCCCGTGGCGGTTTGAACCTTCTGCCAGAATTGCAGCAATGGGTTTTTGCCGGTGTGGGGCCGGGTGTTGAGATGGGCCAGATGGGCCGGCAGGATCAGCTTCGATTCGATGACCGAGAGAATCAAACAAATGCTGACCACCGTCGCAAACTGGGCATAGAGTTCACCCATATGCCCGCTGGTTTGGGAAATGGCATAAAAGGCCGCTACGGTGGTCAAAACGCCGAAGAGCGTGGGCAGGGCGACCCGCAAAGTGCCCTTGATCGTGTTCTCCACCGTATCGCCCTTGGTGGAACGCAGGGTATAGACGCTTTCTCCGATTACCACGGCATCGTCCACGACGATGCCCAGGGCCATGATAAAGCCGAAGGTGGTGAATTCGTTCAGGGATAGCCCGGCGCCGGCAAAGCCGTCCCCCATGAAGTAGAGGGCCCCGAAAAATATGAACGGCAAGCCCATGGCCACCCAGAAGGCGACCGTCAGGTTCAGAAACAGGGCCAGCAAGATAAATACGATGGTAAAACCGCTCAGGGCATTCTTGCCCAGGAGTTGCAGGCGCTCCATGATTATCGTGCTGCGATCATACCAGCTGGTCAGCTCCACGCCTTGGGGGAGCGTTCCGTTATCCAGCCATTTTTCCACCACTTGGCGGGCGCCGGTGACCGAGTCTGAGATATCGTCCTGGCCCGTGGTGATCACCTCCAGGGCGATGCTGCTGTGGCCGTTGAAGCGGGAAAGCACCGAGGTGTCGTCGGCAAAGGTGTCGCGGATCAAAGCCACATCGCCGAGAAGTATTTGACTGCCGTCACCGAGGGTCAGCAGCGGTATGGCGGCGAACTCCTCTTTCACATACGCTTGCTCCGATGCCTTGAGTTGAAGATAGATGTTTTCGTTGCGCATCACCGCGGTGCGGGTATTCGAGGAGCCCTGATTGATTGCCGTTTCGATGTCCGACAAAGAGAGGCCGTACGCTTGAAGCAGGGTTTCGTCGATTTCGATGGCCATCATGGGGTCCAACCATCCGGAAATGCTCACCCGGCTGACGTCGGCATGGGACAGCAGGTCTGTCTTGAGATCGTCGGCCAGCTGCTGCAGGGTATGCCGGTCGACGTCCCCGTATAGTTGGAGCCAGAGGGCATGTTCTTCCCGTTCAGCCTTTTCGATGACCGGTTTTTCCGCATCGGCCGGGAATGTGGAGATGGCATCGACCTTGGCCTTGACATCCCTGAGCAGCACATCGAGGTCGTAATCGGTCTTTTTTTCGATGGTCACGGTGGTGCCGTTTGCCGTGGAGGCGCTGGTGATCGATTTGATGCCGATCACCTCCTCGACCTGGTCCTCGATTTTGATCGCCAGCCCCTCCTCGGATTGCTTGGCCGAGCCGCTGTCATACGTGACCGACACCGTCAAGCTGTTCGGCGAAAGGCTCGGAAAGGCTTCTTTGCGCAGGCTGCCCATCTGGATGACGCCCAGGGCGATGATGAGCAGCAGAAGCAGGTTGGCGGCGACCGGGTTGGTGGCGAACCAGGGGATGATGCCCCGCATGCCGTTATTCATGCCTTGCCTCCTCGATCGGATTCACGGCCATGCCTTGCAGGTAGCTGTTCAGCGGGTGGATTACCACCTTGTGCGTGCCGGCGTTCAAGGCCTCCGGCGGAGAAATGTAGGTCGCCTCGGCATCACTGAACTGGGGCTCGGCCGTAAACGAGGCGAGGGTGTTGTTGGCAGTGACATACCAGACATCGCCCTTTTGGCTGATGGCCGAGTGAGGCAACCGCCAGAGGTTGTCCAGCCGGCGGCCGCCGATGACGGCCTTGACAAACGTTCCGGGCAGCAGCGGCGGGTCTGAATCGAGCGGCTGGTCGACGGCCAGGATCAGTTTACGCTGCCGGGATGTTTCATCCAGGTGTCGTTCCGCGCGCAAGACCCTTCCAGACCAGTTCCGGTCATTTTGGACATCGACCAATGCCACCGGCCATCGGCCGCTGTTCAGTGCGGCGGTTTCCGGCAGTTTGGCCCACTCATCGGCGGACAGGGAAACGGCGATTTCCATGCGATCGGTGCTGTAGAGTGTGGCGACTTCGGCACCGGCTTGCAGATAGCTGCCGGGTGCGACATGGCGTGTGACCACCAATGCGTCGAAGGGCGCGGCGATGCGGGTTTGGCCAAGATCCTTGCGGGCGCTGACCAGGGCTGCCTCGGCGTTGGTGACGGCTGCCCGGGCGGCGGCCAGCTGCGGTTCCCGCAGCACCAGCGCCGATGCCGGTTCTCCGCTCACCCCCGAGGATGCCCATTCCGCCTTGGCCTGCAGCGCCTTGCGTTGTTCTTCCAGCAGGGCGAGGCGCGCATCGCTGAGGTCCTGTTCCGCGGCGGCCACAGCAGCCTGGTAGCTGCTCTCTTCCAGGCGGGCGAGAAGCGCTCCTTTTTTCAGAAGTTTTCCGGGCTCGAAGGCGGTCGCCAGTTCATCGACCTGTCCGGTCACCTGGGCTTTGAGAGTCAGCTCAAAGCGGGGCGATGCGGCACCATGGGCGGTCACCCTGGCGTCGTAACTGCCGGTTTGCACGGTGGCCACCAAGACATCCGGACGCTGTTCCGCGACTTCCTTAACCGGTGCAGGGCGGTTGGCCTGCACCTCGATTCGGTGTTGGATGAAAAAAGCAGCGATCAACAGAAGAATAAATGCCGCCAGAAAAACGAACCATTGTGAGAAGCGCCGTATCATTGTTTGACTCCCAAGCCTAGCGCCAGCCCGAGACCGATCCGGTTGGCGAGGTGTTCATTGATAAGGTTGTTCAGTTGGATGTCGAGATCATATGTTTGCCGCTGGACCTCGAGCAGGTCGAGAATATCCACCAGGCCTTCCCGGTAGCTGCGTTGATATTGCTGCAGGTTGTTTTGCGCCGTCACCAAGGCGGTTTCGATATGGTTTTGTTGTCGGGTCAGGGAACGCTCCAGACCGATGGCGTCTTCGGTTTCCTGTGCGGCTTGGAGCAGGGTTTCGCGATAGGCCTGGTAGCTTTGGGCGGCTTCGAGTTCGGCGATTTCCGCCGCGGCCCTGAGTTTGCCGCCCTGAAACAGGGGCGCGGTCAATTGAGCGAGCAGCGACCATACCGGATCGGTCAGCAGCGCTGCGCCGGGCGATGAGGCTGCATCTTCGAGGGCGGCCTGCAGATGGATGCTGGGCAAGAGTTCCTTGTACGCCACGCGGGTTCGCAGCGTGGCGGCCTCGATGGCCAGGTAGGCGGCTTTCAGATCGGGACGGCGTTGCAAGGTCTGCGCCGGCACTTCGACCAGGGGAAGGAGGACCGTGGTATACGTCTCTGGAATCCGGGTTACCCTCCCGGGCGGGCGCCCCAGCAATGCTTGCAGCACACGATGCTGCTGCGCCAGGGTTTCCCGGTATTCCTCCAACGAGGCCCTGGCCCTGGCGGTTGAGGTACGGGCGCTGTCCAGATCCTCGAGGGTGCCGAGACCGCCGCTGTAACGTTGTAGAATGAAGGACTCGGTTTTTTCCAGGGTGGCGAGGCGCTGTTGTTCGATGTTGATGTTCTTCTGTGCCGCGATGAGGCCGAGCCAGGTTTTCATCACCTCGGCCGCCAGGGTGTCCTGTGCAGACTGGTACAGGGATCCTTGCTCGGCCGCATCCTTGCCCGCCGCCTGGGTGTCATCGGCCAGTTTGCGCCACAGATCGACCTCCCAACTTATTGAAAGAGACCCGGTATAGGTGGCTTCGCTCTGCTCTTGCCGTCCGACTGAATAGGCCGCCGATACTTCGGGCCACATTTCTCCGCCGGTCTGCCGATATTGGGCCTGTCGGATCCTCAGGGTCAGCAGCGTCTGCTGCAGTCCCGGATTGGCCGATAAGGCTTCGTCGACCAGGGCTTCAAGATCCTCAGAACGGATCAGGTCGCCTAATATGGTCGCCTGCCCTCCTTCGGCCATCTGTGACCAGCTTTGCATCTGCCCGCGCTCACGATCCGCCATGGCAGCGAAGTCCTGCTGCATGCCCATGGTGCAACCGCTGAGCAGCAGGGGAGTAAAGAGCAGGAGTCGTATCAATAGCGCATTTAATTGCATTACGTTTTCCTTCATCGATCAGGATGTTCCGTTGGCATCGCGTATCATTAAGACGAACAGCGATATTCACAATAAGGTGAATCTTTATTCGGAAGGTGGTTAATGCCTGGTTAACTTATTAGGTAATCAAGGGGGTGGTGGTTAAAAACTGAATTGAGAATAAGGATCGCAGCAAGGGTTGGTGCCCAAAACGGGAATCATGCCTGGGCAAAACCATTCATAAGTTCCCCCATGGATGTCCGTCACTGGGCTCAAAAGGTATGAACGGCCGTGGGATCAAAGTATAGGAAAAGGTGTGCGCCTTCCCGGAGTTCCAGGTCCACGAGAGCCCTTTTGGTGGCCATGGTCTTGAGGGTGATTTCACCGCATTCGAGATGGATCTCATAGGCGAATCCCTGACCCACCACCGCGGCAACGACCGCGTTAAAGCAGTTGATTCGGTCCGAAGCGGATGAATTTCGGCTGACGGTGAGGTCCTCGGGACGAATCGCGAGATATCGGTGGCCCGGGTCCACGGGGGCGTTGAGCTGGATGCGAAGGTTTTGGACATGGGCGATGCCGTTTTCAAATGTTGCCTCGAAAATGTTTTTCATGCCCACGAATTCAGCGACGGCCATTGAGGCGGGCCGGTGAAAGAGATCCTGAATGGCTCCCGTTTGCGCGATTTCACCCTGTTGAAGGATAGCCCCGCGGTCGGCCAGGGATAACGCTTCGCCGAAGTCGTGGGTCACCATCAGGAAGGTTGTGTTGGTGTTTTGGTGCAACGTCTTGATCGCGGTGCGGATTTCTTCCCTGAAACCCGGGTCGATGGCAGACAGGGGTTCATCCAGAAGCAGGACGTGGGGCTGCACGATGAGCGCCCTGGCCAGTGCGACCCGTTGTCTTTCTCCGCCGCTGAGATGAATGGGAAGGCGGTTCATCAGATGCCGGATTCCCAGCAGGCCCGTTAATCGATTGAGCCTCGCCTGGCCTTCGTCTTTTTCGATGGCATGGTATCTCAGGCCATAACCGATATTTTGCATGACATCGAGATGCGGAAAGAGGGCATGATCCTGGTAGACAATACCCACGCCGCGTTTTTCCGAAGGCAGGCCGGTGACCTCTTTTCCGCCAATGAAAATTTGTCCGCGATCGACTTGGATCAATCCTGCGATCGCCTCGAGGATGACCGTTTTGCCGGCACCGGTCGGACCCATGAGAACGAAGAATTCATTTTTTCCGATGGCCAGATTGACGTTCCTGAGAGAAAAACTCAGGAGACGGACGCTCAACGCTTCGGTGCGGATCATTTCTCCCTGACCTCCCGAGTCGTGAGGATGCGAAGAAAAAGGAAAAGAAAAAGCGAGACGATGACGAGCCAGACGGCCACAGGTTGGGAATACTTCAATCCATACGCTTCAAACCGTTCGTAGATGAGGACGGGGGCAGTCATGGGGTGGTAGGCGATCACGACCACTGCGCCGAATTCGCTGATGGCGCGGGCACTGCACATGATGATGCCGATGAGCATGCTGCGCCAGGCCAGGGGGAAAGTGACGCGCAAAAAGGTGCTGACCATGGAGGCCCCCAGGCTTCGCGAAACCTTTTCGAGTCGGGGAGAGACAGACATGAAGCCTGCTTTTGCGCTATGGATATAGAAAGGAATCCCGACGAAGGTCAGGGCGACGATGATGCCGGTGACACTCCCCATGATGCGGATGCCCAGGTCGAAGAGGAGCCGGCCGATCCAGTGGTTTTTTCCGGCGATGCCCAGAATGGCGATGCCGACCACCGGATGGGGAATGACGATGGGAAGATCGATAATGGCCTCGAGAAGGCGTTTGCCCATGAAATCCTGGCGTGCCAGCAGATAGGCCAGCGGTGTCCCGAAAAGAAACGAGATGAGGGCGGCCGCTCCGGCTGAAAAAACGCTCAGCCGGATCGACCGCACCACTTCTTTGTCTTGGATGCTCTCCCAGAGGGCGGATATGGAGGAAGAGGTCATCAACTCGACCAGCGGCAGGAGAATATAGGCGACGATGGCGATGCCGCAAGTCAGCGTGAGCCAGAAAAACAGCTCCTTCCTTCGCATACGGTTACTTTCGCAAACCTAATTTTTGACTTCCACGAGGGCCTTCAATGCCTGCGGGAGTCGTTCCTGCATGGCCGCCGTGGGCACCCGGCATGGGATGAACGGCGGTTGGCCCATGTCCTTCAGAATTTTCAAGCCGCCGTCGGGCGAGAGCATGTATTCGAGAAAGGCGACGGCTGCCTCCGGATTGGGCGCGTTTTTGATCAGGGTGATGCCATAGGTGCACGATCCCCCTTTGAGCTCCATCAGGGTGCCTGGCTGTTTTCCCGACACCTGGACCATGGCCTGGGCGTAGAAATCATCGAATTGGTAATTGCCCAGATTGATTTCGTCGGGCAGCATCACATACTTCAGGCCGTGCTGGACGGCGACCGACAGGTATTCCCAGGCATAATCCATATTTCCGGTCTGGAGCAGGGAGACCAGCTCCACCGATTTGGGACGGACGTTTTCCAGGGGGCGGTTGGCGATGGCGGCCTTGTACAGGCCGGGTTTTCGGTAGTGCTTCTCCGCCAGTTGGAGCACCATGAGTGCGCGATATCCGCAGGGATCCAGATTGGGATCCGAGTGCCCCCAGACCACGCCCTTTTTCTGGAGAATCTCATACCAATTGCCGGCATCGATGGTGTCGGCGTATTTGCTTTTGTCCGTGTAACAGAGGACGAGCTGGTTGGTGGCAAAACGGATGTTCCAGTCCGCATAATCGGGAACGAGCAGTTTGTCGATGACCTTGTAATCCGCCGATCCGATGATGTCGCAGGGCTTCTTCAGGTCGGTTACTTTGCGCGCCGCCTGCTGGCTGCCGCTGGCCTCGCGAACCAGGTCCACTTTGGGATATTGGGCCTCGAAGGCCTTTTCCATGGCCTGAAAAGGCACCGAAAGGCTGCCTGCATGGAACATGACCAACTTGCCTTGCGGTTCAGCCTGGGCGACACTGCCCATCGGCATCGATGCGAACACAAAAGCGAAGACCACGATCAAACCTAAAAGCGATGCTTTTTTCATAGTTCTTTCCTCTCGATCTTTTGAATAGAAATGCCCCGGTGCAAGTTGCAACCGAGGCATTTCTTCTGCGTTCGTCTTTTTTTGTCAAGAGATCTTGGAAAAATCAAGCGATCGAGGGTGAGGGATGACTCCTTCTTACTTTGGATTACATGTTGCGGCGATACTATGCCGTTTTTAGATCTTGAACTGCCCGACCATCAGCTTCAATTGCTCGGCCAGTTTTGCCAAATCTTCGGCGCTCATATTGACCTGGCTGCTGCTCGAGGACATTTCATTTGCCGTCGCGCTGACCTCGACGATATCCCGGGAGATTTCTCCGGCCACGGATGAGCTTTGGCTGACATGGGTGTTGACCTCCTGGATGCCCCGGGCCGCCTGAGACACGTTGCCGGCGATTTCCGATGTGGCTGTGGACTGTTCTTCCACCGCTGTGGCGATGCCCGACACGACATCGTTGACCTCCTGGATGATCCGGGTGATCTCCTCGATGTCCTTGACCGTGAGGGATGTGGTATTCTGAATGGTGCCGATCTTTCCCTTGATGTCCTGGGTGGCTTCGGCGGTTTGTTTGGCCAGCTCCTTGATTTCATTGGCCACCACCGCAAATCCCTTGCCGGCTTCACCGGCTCGGGCGGCCTCGATGGTCGCGTTGAGGGCCAGAAGGTTGACCTGCTCGGAGATGTCGGTGATGGCTTCCACCACATTGCCGATGGCCTGGGCCGCGTTGCCGAGATGATCCATCCTGCCCGATGTCTCTGCCGACTTGCGCGCGGCGCTGTCCGATATCGAACGCGCTCGCTCGGAGTTCTTGGCGATTTCGTTGACCGTGGCCGACATCTGCTCGGCCGCAGTGGCCACCGCCTGGGTATTGGTCGCCGACTGCTCCATGGCGGCGGCCACGTTGGCCATGTTGGTGCTCATTTCCTCCGAGGCGGTGGCTACCACATTGGATTTCTCGGACGTGTTTTGAGCCGCCTGGGACATCTGCTCGGAGATGGCTGACAGCTCCGTGGATGAAGCGGACAGTGTTTCCACGCCGTGGGCGATCTGCCGAATGATGCCCTGGAGCTTTTCGATGAAAGTGTTGAACCACCTGGCCAGCTCGCCCACTTCGTCCTGGCTGTTGACTCGCAGGCGGAGGGTCAGGTCACCTTCACCCTGAGCGATATCTTTCAAACCTGCTACCGCGGCATTGATCGGTCTCGTGATGGTACGTGCGGCCATCAGCACGAGAAGCGTTGTCGCGACAATTGCCAGCAGTCCCACCAGGACAATGACAGTGCGGATGGCGTTCGAGGCCACCAGGAACTCCTGCCGGTCCTGGGTAACGGCGATGGACCAGCCGTTGATGCCCACGGGGGCGAATCCGGCGATCTTATCGGTGCCTCTGAAAGTATACTCCTCTACACCGGTATCTCCCGCGATCATCCTGCTGTTGATGTGCTTCATTTCCGGGATATCGGCCACGGCGGGATTCAAAATGATATCGGTATTCGGATGGGCAATGGGCAGCCCTCCTTTGTTGACCATGTAGGCATAACCGGTCCGGCCGATGGTGCGTTTTGAAATCAGCTCGGTGAAATATTCCGCCTTGATGACGATACCGAATATTCCCAGGAACCGACCGTCTTCCGATTTGATGGGCGCGGCGGCGGTGGTGATCAGTTTCTTGGTAGCTGCGGAACGGATAACCTCATCGATATCTGGACGTCCGGTTTTTTTCAATCTCTGGAACGTTGGATTATTGGCAATGTCTGCCCCCTGATAGACGCTTCCGTTTTCCAGGATTCCGGTATAAATCTGGCCCTTGGCATCGGCGATGAATATCCCCTGATAATAATTGCCCATGTTAGCGAATTCATTTTTCAGTGCATGCGATGCGGCCGTAACCATTTCGCCGGATTGGGATATCCCGTTGCCGTCCACTGCCAGTGCAACCCGAATGACATCAGGTTGCGATGCCATGGTGGCGGCTTTGTTTACCTCGGAATCCAGTATGGTTCTGGTCAAGCGGCTCAAGTCCACGGCAACGTCGCGCGCCTGGTTCATGGACAAGGTGACCATCGCATCGCGTGCCTTGGTAAAAGAGATGTACCCCACCACACACAAGGGAATCAGCGCTGCGGATATTCCGATCAGCATCAGTTTGGATGAAATGGATTTGAGGTTGACCTTCATTTCAAAGTTCCTTTCAAAGTTTCTTTTGGCGAATCGATAATTCCATGGGGTATAAAATTTTTTCGGCAAGCCTATCCCGAAAAAAACTCCTCCCCCAGACCGTAACGAAATAACGGGTTGGGGCATATTTGCATCAGGATCAATATCGGTCGCGCCGATTGCCGACTTTAGTCATCAACATGGGCAATAATGGCGAATGATATGTCAAAAATGGGGGGCAGGACTTTAAAAATGGCGGTCATGTCGCACTATTTGAAATATGAGAAGGAGGTGTCATCATGGTACAGAACCCACCTAACGAGATGCCACGTATTATTCCATACTTGCATTTCGATTTGAAGGGCGTCAATCAGGGTCTTTATGTCTATGTGGAGGATGTAGACCGCCACCACGAAAGTGCCAAAGCCAAGGGCGCCGTGATCGTCATGCCACCCGCTTCCTTCGAGCCGATTCATGATCATTTTTCTACGTTGAATCTGTTGACGACCAAGGTCGTCTATTGTAGATCAAAACACCCAATCCCAGGCTATCGGTGCTCTATCGGGCACCTTTTTTGTTTTAAACCTGCTGCCAAAACGCGGGAAACTGGAAATGCATCTGGATCAACCTCTATTCAAATTTTCAGGGGAATTTTCTTCCAGGCCCTTGGAAGTCGCTTATCTCGAGATGCGATGGACCCGAATCAAACAGATGTCTCGAACCACCCTTCTGGTCATCGCCTTTATGGGAATGGCGTTTTTTGCGGCCGATCTTCTGGTCGTAAAAGAGGCGCAACCCCTGGCCCTTCTTTTCGCCATACGGTTGATCAGCGTGGGCATTATCGCCTTGGCGGGTGTTTCTATCGGCCGCTCCCGGACGTATGCGCCCCGCTATGAATGGCTCGTGTTTTGGGTTCAGTTAATCATTCCGCTGGCCATTTACACCATGGCCGTCGTCAGAAAGGTGCCGGCCGTCTATATTGGGGTCGACACGATTCTTTTTACCCTCGTCTATTACCAGTTTTTCAACAATCGGTTCGATCTGACCGTTGCGGCCGCTGGATTTTTCGGTTTGAGTGCGGTTTTTTTCTCCGTGCTTTTATTGGAATTTAAACCTCTGGAAATCGTGGGCGCATTTTTATTTCTCGTTCCTTTGAATTTTTTGGGTATCGCCATCATTCGCTCGCTCAACCGGACCCGGCGCCGGGAATTTTGGGCCTTGCGTGAATCCAGGCAGCACATTGCCGAAAAAGAGGCGTTGATTGAGGAGCTGCAGACGGCCCTGGCCGAAGTCAAGACCCTTCAGGGCTTTATCCCGATCTGTGCCAAATGTAAAAAAATCAGGGACGACAGGGGCTTTTGGGAAAAGATCGAAAAGTATATTCAAGAACGCACCGGCGCTCAATTCAGTCACAGCCTTTGTCCGACCTGCGCCGCCGAACTTTACGATATATATCATAGAAGCCGCTCATCATAACCAGTGCCCATCCACAAATAGGCAAATTTGCCGTTTTCTTCCTTATCGCCTCAATTCTTTTTTTGTGCACAGACGCCTATCAACCCCTGTCTGGAATCAAGCCGTTTATTAGATTTTAATCTATAAAAACAATAAAATATGCAATCTCAGGGCACTGCGCTGTCTGGCCTGGCCGGGGAGCTGTTTTTGCATGTTCAAACATCAATCAACGTATCATTCCAACCCTAAATCAGGAGGTGTCTTATGTCACTGCAACTCAAAGTTGCGCGATCAACATGGGAAAAGGACCAGGTGTACCAACTCCGGTCCAAGGTGTTCATCGAAGAGGAAAGGCGCTTTGATCTGTCGGACAAGCACATTTTCGATCGTTTCGACAGCTTCGCAGAGACAAGCAATTTTCTCGCCTTCGACGGCGATACGCCCGTGGCCGGCATTCGGCTGGTGTTGGATAACCCGGTGGGCCTGCCGGCCGAAGAGGCTTTCGATTTCGGACCGCTGCGCAAAACGCTGCACGGCGGCTGCGCCACGGTCGGTTGGTTTTGCATCAGCAGGCGCTTTCGTCGCCATCCAGGCCTGGTCGTATCGCTGATCCAGATGTGTTTCCGCAAAATGCGCCAGCACGACGCGCGTCATGTGCTGGCGGTGATGCACCCGCCGGCGCTGCCGCTGCTGGCGCGTCTCATTGGGGCTCGAGCATTGGGGCCTGAAATCATGGACCATGCCTTGGGCGTGGGGATCATCCCTGTGCATGTGGATCTCGAAGATCTGCCGCCCGGCAACAGGGAGCGGTTTTCAGATCCGGATGAACACCTCTTCGACGATTCGGCCGAGCGGGGACTCTTCCGAAAAGATGAGATCATCGTCGCCGGGGGAGACGAAGACGCGCATGTCTATCAGATCATGCGGGGCGTGGTGCGGGTTCAGGGCCGGTCAAAATCGATGGATACGGCCGGATCCAAAGAACATGCATCCGCCGCGATGCAACTCGGCCCCGGTCAGCTCTTCGGCGTGCTTTCGGCTTTGGATGGACGGGGAATGGCCCGCACCCTTGTAGCCCACTCCGAAGATGTGGACGTCATGGTGTGGCCCACACAAACCTTTATCGATCAGATGTATGCTTCACCGGAACGCATGATGTGGCTTTGCCGAATCATGAGCCAAAGGGTTCGGTGCACCTATGAGCCCATGTTCGAGGTGCCGGAGGCGGCCCTCTCCAAGGTTTTGGCCGCACAGGTTCTGGTCGATGGGCCCGTCGAACACCGTCGGCCGATGGAGGTCCTGCTTTAACCACTGTTCACAACGTCCGGCCCAGCCGGCAAAAGGAGTCAGCTATGCAATCTTTTCAATCCCCTCGGCAGATCCACCCTGCGACTGCCGGAAGCAAATACGAATACTATGAGCGAGCCTTTGACCGCAACATCGGGTTTCTGACGCCTGGCGAACAGGAGCGCCTGCACGAGGCCGTCGTGGCCATCCCTGGCCTGGGCGGTGCGGGCGGTGCTCACGTGGCGGCCATGGCCCGTCTCGGTATCGGCCGATTTCACCTCGCCGATCTGGATCGATTCGAAGTGGTCAACATCAATCGCCAGCATGGCGCCCGGGCCGGGAGTTTCGGTCGCCCCAAATGCGAGGTGCTGGCCGAGGAGGCGCGGGCCATCAATCCGTTTGTGGCGCTGAAGGTGTTCGAGGAAGGGGTCACAGCGCAGAACATTGATGCTTTCCTCGAGGGCGTGGATGTGGTCATCGATGGCATGGATTTCTTCAACATCGAGATCCGGCGGTTGATCTTTCTTCGCGCCTGGGAGAAGCGTATCCACGTGGTCACGGCCGGACCCATCGGATTCGGCAGCGCATTCATGGTGTTCGCACCGGATCGCGGCATGACCTTCGATCGCTATTTCGACCTTCATGACGACATGAGCATGGAAGAGAAGTTGATCGCTTTCTTTGTCGGCCTGGTCCCCAAGGCTGCCCATAAAGCCTATACCTTGCCGGGAAGCATCGATATGGCCGAGCGTCGGGGGCCTTCCCTCGGCGCCGGATGCCAGATGTGCGCGGCCGTGGCGGCGGCAGAGGTGGTGCGGATTCTTCTCGGCAAGCCGGGGTTGCGGCCGGCGCCCTATTACTTCCAGTTCGATCCGTTTGCGCGCCGATTCATCCAGGGGCGGCTGTGGTTCGGCAACCGGGGGCCGCTGCAGCGGCTCAAACGATGGCTGATGAAAGCCAAACTGAGCGGTCCATCTGATTATTTGCAGGAGCCTCGTCCGGGAGTCGAAGCGCCGTCGGCGACGGGCGCTGGGCCGATGACGGCGCAGGTTCGTGACTACCTGTTGAAAGCCGCCATTCGGGCGCCTTCGGGAGATAATTGCCAGCCATGGCGTTATGCCCATCAAGCCGATACGATTCATCTCATGGTGGATCCCTCAGCAGATCGTTCGTTTTTCAACGTGGCCCAAGCCGCCTCCCTGATCAGCTGCGGCGCTGCCGTGGAAAACCTGGTGCTGGCAGCCAGCCGTTTCGGAATGGAGGCCGCCGTTGCGGTTTCGGCGGCAACCTGCAATGCCCAGGTCCGGGTCGAACTGTCACCCGGCACCGTGTGCGAAGATCCCTTGCAGCGGTTTGTCTGGGAAAGGCACACCAACCGTACGCTTTACGATCGTTCACCCCTGGACCCCGATCATCGCCTCAAGATTCAGGCGGCCATAGAACCTTTTGAGCAAGCCGAGTTGCTGTTGCTGACCGAACCTCAACACATCAGGGAAGCCGCGCAATTGGTCGCCGGCATCGACCGTATTCGGGCGGAGCATCGAGGGCTGCACACCCATCTGATGCGCATGATTCGTTTCAGCGTCCAAGAAGCACGCGAACGGCGGGACGGATTTTACCTCAAGAACCTGGAGGCGGGCAGGGCAGGCGAGTGGTTCATCCGGTGCACGCGGCCCTGGCCGGTGATGCGCATGCTCAACCATTTGGGTATGGGCAGGATGATATCCGGGATCTCCCGTCAAGGCATCCTTTCGGCCTCGGCAGTAGGGATGCTCAAGGTTCCAAGCGTGCTCCCCGAAGATTTGATTGCCGGTGGCAGGGCGCTGGAGCGGATTTGGCTGACGGTGGCCAGCCTGAGTCTGGCGTTTCAACCCATGACCGCAGCCACATTGTTCTGGCTGCGCTGGCAACTCGGCGGACAAGGCGATTTCAGCTCCACACATCGCCGGTTGTTGAACGACCTGTGGCCCCGATACCGGCGGCTGTTCGGCGTGCGTCATGAATCCGAGGGACATGTGATGCTGTTTCGCATCGGAAAAGGGCGGCCGGTCGGCTGCCGCACGTTGCGAAAGCCGTTGGCCTCTTTCCGGCTGCCCTGTCCGTTCGAAGCATCCTGTGGTGATGACGTCAATGTCGGGAGGACGGCGCCTATGCATGCGTCTGGGCATGCGTCTGGGCAAGCGTTTGAATCGATACAACAGGCCCTTGGGAGATAGGCGCATGTGGACGGCGCCGGTGCGGCCGCCATGCGGTTTTGCACCGGCGCCGTTCTCGACTTGCCCACATCCCGCAAGGGGTGGATTGCGGTTTGATTTTAAGGCCATTTTATCGTATGAAAACCGCCAGGCTTTGACATGCGCGCCCTATCCTCTCGTTTTGTTTCTCTTCTCTTGCTTTTTCGCTCCTTTCCCCGGTTCCATTTGCCCGGCGCCACGGCATCTTATTTCCGGCATCCTCCTGGCTGAGACGATGCCGGCGAAATTTATCCCAACGGAGTTACAGATGAGCCGGAAATTGATCTTTGGCGAACGACGCCGACACCAACGCAAGAGTTGCGTCTTTGAAATCGATCTCAACGATCACCACGGTAATTTCAGATGTTATTTGAGAGACTTGAGTCTCGGTGGCGCCCTGGTCGAACACCCCTCCCGATTCAAGCCCGATTTGGGACAGGAGCTTTTGTTGACGATCCCCTTTCGGAAAAGATCCGGCGTCGTGGTCGTCAAGGGCCATGTCGTGAGAGCCCGCGCCGGCATCGTGGCAGTCGCCTTCCGGCAAGGATCATCGCAGCAATTCTAACTGAATGTGATTCACCTTGAAGGGTGCGCCTTGCAAAAGTTTTTGGATATAAAAATTCGCATCGCAACGGACATGGCAGGCGTGGGTGGGGCGTGTGGCATCGGCCACCTGTTCCACCCATGCCGGGTTTAATGAATAACGTTCAGTTAGAATCCCTGGGATCATCGCCGGGAGCCTATCCGCCCTTCAAAGTGATTGCGTCGTTTCGGCCTTTTACCAGGATTCTCCGGATGTCGCCGCCGGCATGTGGCGCTTCTGAACAGCGGTCTTATTATACCCTATAACGTCAAGCCGGTTCAGTTGACTGTCGCAGCTCGGAAAGCCATGCCGCGGGGCCACCGTGAATATCGGTTGAGGAGGGAGGTCGCTTATGAAAACAATTCTATTGATTACACTGGCGCTGGTCGCCATTGTCGCAGGATATAACCACATGTCGAATCAATCTGTCGCCGCCGGTCAAAACAAGTCGGGTACGTCGAAGAAACCGCAAACCGCGGTCTTTGCCGGCGGATGTTTCTGGTGTACGGAGTCGGATTTTGAAAAGGTGCCGGGAGTCTTGGCGGTGATCTCGGGCTATACCGGCGGCCAGGTCGCCAACCCGACCTACGAGCAGGTATCGGCCGGTAAAACGGGCCATGTCGAAGCGGTGAAAGTGGTTTACGACGAGGAAAAGGTCACCTACGAGGAGCTTCTCGATGTTTTCTGGCGTCACGTGGATCCCACCGACCCCGGCGGCCAGTTCGTGGATCGCGGCAGGCAATATCTCAGCGCCATTTTTTATGCCGACGATCGGCAGCGTCAGCTCGCCGAAGCATCGAAACAACGGTTAATCGCCTCGGGCCAATTCGAGAAGCCCATTGCCACGGAGATATTGCCCCTCGGCGAGTTTTACGAGGCGGAATCTTATCACCAGGACTATTACAAAAAGAATCCCATTCGCTATAAGTGGTACCGTTCGGGTTCCGGGCGCGATCAATATCTGGAAAAGGCATGGCGCATGGATAAATACGGGCAAATCCCGGAAGAGCGGGTTCGTGCTTCGGAAGCGTCCGAAACGGCAGGCAAAGGCGCCGCCCTGCGGCCCATTCCCGACGACCAGACCTTGCGGGCCACTTTGACCCCCATGCAGTACAAGGTGACACGACAGGAGGGGACCGAGCCGCCGTTCGACAATGCCTACTGGAACAACCATGAAGAGGGGATTTATGTCGATATCATTTCCGGCGAACCCCTTTTCAGCTCTACCCATAAGTTCGACTCGGGAACGGGCTGGCCCAGCTTTACCCAACCCCTCGAACCCGCGAATATCGTCGAGCGTGCCGACCGCAGCCTGTTCATGGTCCGCACCGAAGTTCGCAGCCGGCATGCCGACTCCCACCTGGGACATCTCTTCGATGATGGCCCGCAACCCACCGGGCTGCGTTACTGTATCAATTCGGCCGCGTTGCGGTTTGTCCCGCGGGAGGATCTGGAGAAGGAAGGCTATGGACGCTATGCCGCCCTGTTCGAGGGGGCACAGGCGACCGCCGGGGGGCACATGTCAGACGGTGTGAAATAGATGGTTTGATAGCATCCTGATGCCGTTGAAAAAAATGGCCCGGCGAGGTCGTCACCGGGCCTGAATCCTTGATGAGCGCCAACGTTATCGTGGTTGCCGTCATTCAGATGGCTGTGCGGGCGTTCAACCTCGCAGTCAGGATCAGCTCCGCTGCTCCAGACGGCAGTTGTCGCGGCACACCCGCAGGTCCTCGACGCACCCCGATGGCATGCTGCGGGTGCACTCGGTAAACTTCGCTTCACAAAGGCTCATACAACCATTTTTATTTTCACTGGACGAATCGTTCATGGTATCTCTCCTTCATCGGCGGCGCCGAAAGTTTTAAATGCGATCATTTTGGCTTCGAATCCACCATAACCATTTCTGCCGCCCCGGCAAGTCGTCGGGGTATGGGCCGCTGTCGGATCGCCACGCCTCCGGCCCCATCATTTAGTCAGCTTGGGATTTTGCCAGTGACGCCGATGGTCGCGTCGGGCTTTTTCTTCCAGGTTGTTCGCCACGGCAGCCATCAAATCCACGCCGGTCTGGTTGGCGATGCAGGTGAGCACGAACATGACGTCGGCCAGTTCTTCGGCCAGGTTCTCCCTGGTTCGCGGCGTGCTTTTAAAACTCTGTTCGCCATATAGCCGTACCATCAGGCGGGCCACCTCGCCCACCTCCTCCATTAGAATGCCCAGGTTGGTCAATTCGCCGAAATAGCGCACGCCGTGTTGTTTCACCCATTCGTCCACCTGGTCTTGATAATCTCGAAGCGTCAGCGTTTGCATGGAAAGCCTTTCATCTCAACTTACTGATGCCTGTCGCAAGGCTCCAGGCGTTTGCAGTCCATAAGAAAAAAAGGAGCGGTACCGGATGGCGCCGCCCCTTTAAGTCGAAAGAAGAAATGGAGGTTGCTAAAAACCGGAGATCAAGATTGCAATCCGAGCGGGGTGTTGCACACGCGCCAGCGCCCGTTTTCCTTGATCAGCTCGATGGTGGCATCGACGGGATAGTCGTTGCCGATGCGAAACAGTTTGCCGACGACCATGAAGACCGGGTTGATGGCCACGCGTGTCGTTCCAGTCAGGTGAACGACGGCCGACTCCGCATCCTGGGAGATCGTTTGGGTATGGATATGGGTGAACATGCGTCGGAGATAGCTGATATCGAATCCTCTCTGGGCGGCTTCGTCGCTTTTTCGGTTCAGGAATGCCTGGACGCTGTGACTGCTGTCGGCATCTCCGGCGCAGAGCCACTTTTGCATGTCGGCGTCCAGGTAGTAATAGTCCTTGGCAAACGCCTCGGCCACGGCACCCGGCCCTTGGCGGAAGTCCAGGCCGATCAATGCAGCCTGCAACACGACGAACAGGGCGATTAATACGACAAAGGGAGCGAAGCGGTTCAAAGAATCCATGGGATCAACCTCCTTGCGGCGATGCATTGGCCTTGGCGGCACGGTTCTAGTGGGTCGGATATCGGCAGTCCATAACATGGACGCAGGGGCATGACAAGGGCTTTGGGCGGGTAGCGACGATTCCGTCTGAACCGAATTCATTTATAATCGCAGGTGGTCCAGCAGCCTACATATGCCTTGATTTTGGGCTTGACTTCTATTTCTGGTTGATTCACCCTGAGCACGATATTTTAATTGGGAATATCAATACATAGTGTCCGTCCACCGCCGCTCAACCTTCAACCCACCCGTTTCGATGACAAGGTCAGCGGCAATTTCCAGCGGGTGTGCCCACCCTCTTTGAAGCAGGCAAGGAGGTCAAATGGTTTCAAACCAGAGTTGGGACTGGGATATCGGTCATAAAGAGATTGATATTTCCGATTGGTCTCAACGCTTTGAATGGGTGGAAGAACCCTACGCCAGCCCAGATGGTGAATCCGTCGCGGCCATCGTCCATGTCGACGAAGCGTTCAATGTTTGTATCAACGGCACGCTTTGGTCCGAAGCGCCTGCGGACAAGATCTGGCACCTGAGATTCACACCGGATAACCGCCCCTACGCCTTGATTTCCGACGACGGCCAGTGGACGGTTGCCGTTTCCGGAGAGGCCTGGTCCGAGGGCTACGACTATGCCTGGCACCCCATGGCCAGCACCGATGGCACCCATCTGGCCGTCGCCGTTCAGCAGGCGGGCCGTTATGCCATGGCCGTCGACGGCAAGGCCTGGGAATCCGATTTTTCAGATATCGGCTATTTCGCTTTGAGTTCGTCTGGACGCAGCACGGCTGCGGCGGTACAGGTGAGGTCGGTCGATTCGGGGCAGGTGCACGCCTTCCAGGAGGGAACGTTCAGCGTGGCCGTGGACGGCAAGAGCTGGGATCCGATGTTCGTCAATGTGTGGCACGTGGCGTTCAGCCCCGACGAGCGCCATGTGGCCGCCGAGGTGCGTCTCAATTTATATGATTACACCATTGCCGTTGACGGGCAATTGTGGCCCCAGGTCTTTCAGACGGTGTGGGCGCCTTGTTTTCATCCGACCAGTGGTGCTGTCGTGGCACCGGTGCGGAGCAAAGGAGAATGGGTCATGGCGCAAGACGGGCGAACGATCTGGCCGCAGCCCTTCGTGCAGCTTTGGCGCCAGCAATTCAACGTCGATGGCAGCCGCCTGGCCGCCATCGTGGCCCCCAAGTACGGCCGCTGGACCGTTGCCGTGGATGGCGCCCCCTGGCCGCTGACGTTCGGCAGCATGGTCACCGACCTGACATTCAGCCCCGACGGCCAACGGGTGGCGGCCTTGGCCAAGGAAGGGGCGAAATGGCATGTGGTCGTCGATGGCCGGGCCTGGCAGCATGCTTTTGAAATGGCGTGGCGGCCTGTCTTCTCTCCGGATGGAAACGCCGTCGCAGCGAAGGTGGAGATCGACGGCCGAAACACGGTTGCGGTGAACGACCGCTTATGGTCCACTGCCTGCGACATGGTTTGGGAACCGTGCTTCAGTTCCGACGGCACACGGTTGTTGATCCGAAGCCTCGATAAGGGTATCTACCGGCGAAGTGTCATTTCCGTTAACAAGATTGCGGAATAGGCCTTTTCAAAGGGGATACGGACAGGATAAACGCCGAATTGACCACAGCATGAATGGAGAGCCATCCCGATGCATGCATTATATCAGTTTGTTGCCGGGCCATTGGCATGGGCGGCCTTTATCGTTTTTCTGGGCGGGTTGCTTTATCGCCTGATCCGATTGCTGATACTGGTCCGCAACCGGGAACCGTTCATTTCATCCTATATGAGTTGGCGATACGGTCTCCGTTCGATCGTCCACTGGCTCACGCCTTTCGGTACGGTGCGTTGGCGGACCATGCCGGTGCTGACCGTCGTGACATTCGTTTTTCACCTCTTTTTGCTGATCACACCGATTTTTCTGCTTTCCCACATCGTTCTCTGGGATGAAGCCTGGGGGTTGACCTGGTGGGCCTTACCCGATGTGCTGGCCGACATCATGTGCGCCATCGTCTTCGC
>Ga0209164_1001041_pt1 | contig 42422 bp, 39 predicted proteins | sample MTBNYHSulfiMetaG_FD_187458 | JGI IMG/M metagenome (GOLD analysis project Ga0209164, IMG submission 187458) | Enrichment culture microbial communities from rom New York Harbor, USA that are MTBE-degrading - MTBE-NYH (New York Harbor Sulfidogenic)... | ecosystem: Environmental > Aquatic > Marine >... | reverse complement strand
CAAGTCAACCCCCATCATGAGAAATTCCCTTAAAAAATAAGGTATTCCTTAAAAGGCTAAAAAAACTATAACTTCACTATCGTGATAGTTGCACTTCAAAATGCCATCTTATTTATGCGTCAGCGCTTAGCCCCCTTAGCCGAGATCGGCGTTGGCGAGACCTGCTTGATGAGGTTGCCCTCGACCAGCACGTTCGCATTCATGATGCGCTTCTCGGCCTTGCCGTCGAAGACGTGCACGTTGGTGAAAAGCACCCGGGGCGGCGGTTCGGCCTCCTGCGCACCAGCCGGCGCCGTCAGCACCAGGCCGGTCACGATCGCAAAGACAATTAGGGCTGTTCGCTTCATTTCATCCTCCTTTTTTCGACATCACATCAATTTTCGGCCAAAAACTTGGCCGCTCTTCTCAGGTAGCCCGACATCTTGTCCTCTCCATAAGGCGGGATATAGCCGTTGGTCGAGAAGTACACGCCCACGAAATCACGGGCCGGATCGATGTAGATACCCTGACCGAGATTCCCGTGTTTCCACAAGGCACCATCCTCAAATACCGCATCGAACTGAAAGGAATTCATCAGCGGCGCTTCTCCGAAGTCTTCTTTCAGACCTTCATATTTTGCTCCCCTGCGAAACGCTTCCGGGCTGCCGGCGGTCTGCAGCCGTTTCAGGACCTCCGCTGAGACCACTTGCTTTACCGCGGCTTTATCCCAGCTTGGCGTAAAGAGCATGCCAAAGCGGGCGAAATCTTCCGCCGTAGTCGAAAGCAACCCATGCGCCACGGACGTTCCGTCAGGGGTCAGGTGATGTTGCATGGACAGGCGCGCAGTCATGTTGCCCCAGACGCGTTCCTCAAAGATCGCTGCCCAGGTCTTGTTTTCAATACGCTCTGCGATCACCACAAATATCTGGGTCACCGCCGAAGAGTATCGGAATCGATATCCGGGCTTTTCACCCTCGATCTTTTCCGCTTCCTTCAGGATTTGCAGCCAGTTATCAACCTTTCCTGTGGCGGGGTTGGGCGAACCGAACTCTGCACTGAAAAAGCGTACGATGATCGACTCGGGATCAACAATGGCTTCCATCGTTTCTTCGAGCTGGAGCGCGGTCGCCATATTGGCGGCGTCAATCATCTTGATGCCGTCCCAATTGGTGCCTTTGAACTCAGGCATGTATTCCACGACCTCCTTGCTCATGTCGATCTTTCCATCCGCCTCCAATTGGGCGATCACCAACCCAACCGTGGATTTACCGGGCGACATCCAGACGTGCTGGTCCATCGGGTTCATCCCGGGATAAGTCTCATAGACAATCTTTCCCTTATGGATCATAACCACGGCCTGCACCCTGTGATTCGGATGTGCTACATATTCCTTCAGGGTCAGCTCGCCTTCGGTGACCGTAAAGGACACCTTTTCACCCAGTTCGGGGCGGAGCGCCTTTTCAAGCGGTTTGTACAATTCATTCGGCTTTGAGACGGCCGTGTGCAATACCTCGCTTAAATGCAGGTTGTAATAGAGCGCATGATCTCCTCCCAACTGATAGTGGAAGTTTTCGAACCTTTTCTGTGCATCCTGAACGAACTCGAGAGAGAAAGGCGCCTTGGCGCTGCCGACCGGTAAAGTCGTCTTTGCACCGGGGACTTCCAGGTATTTGACCAGCGGATCGCCTTGGGCATAAGAGACTAAAGAACCTGTCATGCAAATAACCGCTAAGGCCAGCTGACAAAGTTTTAGTTTCACGATTAATCTCCTTTTGGATAAGACTTTGCAGATTATGATCAGGTGATTTGAATTGTCAGATGCCGACCTCAGTGCCCATGGGTGTCAGGCAGCGTGTCCGGCGCGCCTATTCTTCGGGGCTGTGAGCCGGGCACGCCGCCGCCAAAATCCACCGGAGCGGCATAGTAGGTCTTTTGCCAGCCCTCGATGGTGAGTGGTTCGAAACGGCTTTTCACCGGCTCGAACCGGATCGGTTGACCGGAAAAGGCAGCATTCAGAAGCACTTTTGAATCCTTGACCATGATGGTCCCGTTGACGATCACGTAGGGAATGCCGGTCGAGGGAACGATGCCCTTTTCATAGGTGGCGTTGTCGGTGATCGTCTCGGGATCGAAGATGGTGATATCGGCCACCATGCCCGGTTGCATGCGGCCGCGCTCCTGCATGGCCCTGAGCCCCATGTCGCCCAGGGGTTTGGCCCAATTGTAGCTGGACATGGCGACGGTCTGCATCAGGGGAATGTTGTTCTCCCGGCCCACGCGAAACGCCTTGGCCCAGGCCCCGGAAAACCGTGGATGAGAATTGGGAGCTTTGTCATAGGGTGATTCCCAAGTCATCTCGTCAGGAACAAGCGGCATAGCATCGCTGCACAGGGCTACACCCGGCATCCTGAGCCAATCCACAATTGCTGATTCCGGCATCTTGTACACCAGCACAACCCGGGTGGGTTCCTTTTTAAGCATTTCCTCACGTGACTTCTGGGTGTACCACTCACCGGTAGCGACATCCTTGATCGTCTCCTCATACTTGTACCCCAGGGTATCGACCCACATCTCAGGTTCCAGGAAGACCGCGTTCAGGGCCGTGGAGCCGGCGGCATAGGGATAGATCTCTCCCCAGACGTTCATGCCGCGCGCCCGCATGCGGACGAGCAGTTCCTGCACCAGGTTGTAACCGGGGTTGTTGAAGTGGTTGGCCAGGGCCGGGGCGCCAAGGGCGGATGCATTGGCCAGCAACTCCTGGATGCCGTTGGCCTCTGTGACTTCGGTACCCGGAGTGTAGCGGAAATGGGCGCCGGTTTGCCGCCCATACAGGCCGGCAACCCTTTGTACTTCAAAGAATTCCCGCGCACTGACACCGTCCCGCATGTAGCCCAGGGTGGACCCGCAGCCGATCGCACCAGCGGCCAGACCCTCATCAATAACCTTGAGTATCTTGTTTCCCTCTTCAAGGTTGGATTTTTTCGACGACCATCCGGTCCCGGCTTTACGGCTATTGGTGGCATCGCTGGTATCGATGCACTCGTAGCCGTCAAGGACCAGGGAGCGGGCAAACTCATGGGCGCTGGCCGCCCCGAAGTTGACCGGCCATTTGCCCTCCCGTGCCTTGTACCACTCATCGACCTTGGTCCCCAGGGTGCCGACCTCAAGATCCATGAGGGTGGTCCGGCCGTCGCGCAGCGCCACCTTGGCGCCGAATATGCCGGTGTAGTGAAAATGGCCGTCGATGAACCCCGGCGCCACGACATGGCCGGTGGCATCGATGGTTTCCCTGCCGGTGATCTTGTCCTTGGTGATGACGGCAATCCGTCCAGCCTTGACGCCGACATTGGCGACCGCGTCATACATGGTCTCCGGATCCATCACCCGCCCGTTGTTGATGACCAGGTCGTAGTCAGCAGCTAGTGCCGGTGTGGCCAGCGCCATCAATAACACAATCGCCAAGCCGAAAATCATTTTTGTAAGTCTTTTCATTTATTTCTCCTTTCGTTTTTAAAGTTTTACCGACCTTCGTAATGAGAAAATAAATTTCTTCCAATTTCAAAAACAGTCCGAGGTCTTAAAAGGGATGCCGTCTGGGTGTTGGACAAAACTTTGCTCAAGTACTATTCGGTTCAATCAGATCCAGCGCCTCGTCGTGACTATTCATTGCGCTTGCATAATGTCTTCCAGCGCTATCGACGTCGCCCTTGCTACATTCTTCAACGCTATTCTTGAGTTCTATATTTCCTTTCATCGCGAGAAGTTAGGTGTGCTTCTTTTCTCTCTTCATATGCTCTCCTGACGGCGAAAGACAGGTTACTTTCAGCAGGGGCAGATGTAACTCATAGAGGCTTTCCAATACGCCGCTCAATGCAGCCTGATCGGGCAGCCAGCCCTCCAGTGTCGTTGAGTCTGAGGTGACGGAGACAATCTCCATTCCTCCCAACCGGTCGACACAGCTTTCGGGCACGACGCCCCGTACTTTGATTCGATAAACAGCAGGCTTGTCCAAGAAAAGCACCTCGATACAATAACAAGTTTGATCAAGTCGTTCTGATAAGAGCAGGCTTTGAAGGGTTCGGCTCAGCAGTGGACCGTTATTACGGTTTTCGATTCCCTGCTCGCTGCGAATTCATACATGATTCCGTTTCTAAAATGTGCTTGGAATATAATGTATTGATGTTGATCCAGCCTGTAAATTATCCAAAAGGAGTATTTTGAGGCCAGAGGGGCTACGCCTTTCGGAGTACGGGAAAGCCTCATGCCATATCAGTAGCACCGAAATGGAAAACACAAATGACGGAAATGGGGTATTGGCCGGATGTTGGTCCCGGGAAACCAATCATTCGTTGGCGGGAACAGGATGGCTTCAATAATCGATGACGATGCCGATCTCGCGGGCCTTCTTCAGTGCCTCGACGCGGTTCTTGACATTCAGTTTTTCGTAGATGTTTTGCAGATGGGTCTTGACGGTTACCGGTGCGATATAAAGCCTTGCAGCGATTTCCCTGTTGCTCAGTCCCTCAGCCAGCAGCGGAAGAATTTCGATTTCACGCCGGGTGAGAATATGATGTGGGGGTTGCTCAGAAATCCGTGGTTTGGTTGTTGGGTCCGTTTCTGAGAGTGTGTTCTTACGCCGCTCCGCCTCACACGCTTTTAGAACTTGTTGCGCATAGGTTTGGCCGGGTTGGTATTGAACGAGGCATTTCAGCGAGTCCATCATCGGTATGCCCAAATCCACAAAAGTTCGGATCCAGCCCTGCGGTTCAGCCAGGTCCATGGCGGCTTGGAGGTGTCCGGTGGCAGCGGATAGGTCACTTCGCTTATGGCACACTATCGCCAGCAGGGATAGAATCTCGATTCGAACGTTTTTGCGATTGATCCGGTGCATTCGTTTATCCCATTCCACAAGCCGGGTGTGCGCCTGCTTCAGGCTATCGTCCGTTCCTTCGGCCAGCAAGCATTTGATGGGGGTGAGTTGCGGCACGTAGAAGAACCAGGAGGGCGGGCGAACATCGAAATCAGCATGCATGCAAATTTGACGCGCCCGCGGGAAATCCCCCCGACGCAGGGCAAATTCCGCCTCAAATGCCTGGATAATGGACAGGACCGTGGCATTGTCAATCCCCCGGCAATGGGCGCCGATTTGCTCAAGCACCTGCGCAGCGGCCGCTTCGTTGTCCTGCGAGAGGTAAATGCACGCCAGGATGAAACCGGCGTGGGCCACATAGGATGGATTTACTGCATGACGATCATCCAATACCTTCGACAGAACAGATTCGGCCGCACCAAATTCGTTACGCAAATAGTGCCCGGCCCCCAGAAAGTAATTGGCAAATGCCCGGGTGTGAAAGAATGGAAGATCCCGGATGCCCCGCAGGCATTCCTGAGAGGCATTCATCACCCCGACCAGGTTGGCCTCCATATATTGAACGATAGAGAGATAAAAATGAATTCTCGCCCGTATATTGGCTGGCCAGATCGGATTCGAAAGGGCTTCTTTGATCACCGTGACAGCTCGTTTGGTGTTCCCAATCATCTGGTGACAAACAGAGAGGACACCAACCCCTAAAGAGCGAATCAGCATCGCGTTCTCAGGGAGATCATTCAAGCCCTCTTGAGCATGAACGAGGCCGGTTTCCGCATCGCCCAGAATCATCGCAATGAGGCTTTGCAACACATTCACTTCACATTTAAATAAAGTATATACTTCTGATTGAGGTGAAGGTGCTTCCAACATCTGTAAAGCTTTCTGGGTGAACTCATACATGTCCTCATCTTTGCCCATGTCGAGTCCGATAAAGGCCCGCGTGGTCACCAAAAGCGGGTTTTCCGCCACTGTGTTCTCCGGCAAAAGTGTCAGCCAATGACCCAGACGGGAAAACTGGGAGGTGTTCATCAATCCATAGCGGCGGTCGACGACTAACTGCGTCGCGGCAGTGGTTTCCCCTGCGGGCATCAGGTGCCCGATGGCCTCTTCAGTTAGATCGTTTTCGGCAAACCAGTTTCCGGCGGTCCGGTGCAGCTCGGTGATCTGATCCGCAGTGCGCTGTTTGTGCATCACGTTCTGTAGGAACGCCTGAAACAGGTGATGATATCGAAACCAATAGCCCTGGTTGTCCAAGGGAATCACGAACAAGTTGGCGTCTACCAGCCATTGGATAAACTGTTCTGCGCCGAATTCTGATATCCCGCTGCGTCCATGGGTTCCCATTCGGTGCATTTGTCCGCACAGGGGCGCGCAGAAACGATCCAGGATCGAGGTCTCAAGCAGATAGGACACCATTTCGGGATGCTGCCGGGATAAGACCTCAGCCGCAAGATACTCGGCAATGTGCCCTGAGCTTCCACTCAATTTCTGCACCTGCTTTTTCAGCTCTTTCTGTCCTTGCAGGTAAAGGCCGGCCAGTCGCAATCCCGCCGCCCACCCTTCGGTCTTGACATCCAGAAGAGCAGCCGTGGCGTCATCAACGGCGACATTGAGCACCCGGCTCAAAAGGGCCGCCGCTTCGTCGGGCGTAAATCGCAAATCGGATGCCCGGATTTCCGTCACCAGCCCGCGGCCCCGCATTGTGGCAATCGGCAGCGGTGGATCTTTGCGCGCCAACAGCACCAGATGCATGGTCTGGGCCGGATGCTTCAGCAGCCCGGCAATCAAATCGTGGACGGACTTCTCGGTAATGTGATGGTAATCATCCAAAACCAGGATAAACGATTCTGGCACCTGGTGAAAATCATTGAGCAGGTATCGCGCCAGCTCGGCGATAGCCGGCAGCCGGTCGGCGTTTAGCAATGTTTCGCTGCGCAGGTCGCTCTTGGGAAAGCGCTGTTTGATAGCAGCGAGGAGATAGTTTAGAAACTGGTGCAGGTTATTGTCGTCATTGTCCAGCGACACCCATGCGTAGGGGCAATCACAGATTGCCGTCCAGCGACTGGCCAGAGTGGTCTTACCATAGCCGGCCGGAGCAGAGATCAAGGTCAACGGCCCTTTGCGTCCTTGGTCGAGTCGTTTGATCAGGCGGTCCCGCGGCACGATGTCAGGCGCTACAGACGGCCGATTAAGCTTGGTGTGTAAAAGGGCGTATTTCATTTCGGGTTTGAGAGATTAAAATGACGGCATTAACCATTAAGCCACTACAATGCCCAGTTGCCCATTTCCGGGTGTTCACCAACCGCTCTGAACCGCAATTACATTCATCGTCCGATTTGTTATTGGATACGGAAAGCGCATCCCGGAAATATCTGGAGACGAAAATAGTGGAAAATGCGCAATAATTCAATAGAACTTGGACTCATATCCGGTATGTTAGCCCCTTCTCTTCCTCTTAATCCCATCGCTAAAAGTTGGTGATTTGATCTGACAATACCAAAATATCATCTACCTCCAAAACCTTTGATATGTCTGTACTTGACATACACTTTCGTATCACCTGGTTGGCGAGGTTGTGGTATACTTGGATATCTACCAACTTAAGTCGGGAAGCTGCAGAGGGTTCCGAATACGCACTGTCGCTTTCATCCAGTGAAAGCCAGGCGCTAGGGACATCGCAAGATTCCAGCCAACAGCTCACCAGGGTGCTCTTCGCGTATCCGGCCGGGGCAGAAACCAGTGTCAGAGGACGGCTAGGGTGCCGGTTGAGCCGGTCCAATAAGCGTTGGCGGTGAAGATGGTCGCTAGCGCCCAACGGCCGATGCAGCTTGGTGCGGAGCAAGGGTATGGGGGTTATTTCGCCTGCCATATCGCGACTACTTTGAAAAGGACCCGTCTTTCAAAATCCTACCATTGTCCGGCATCTTACATCATCCCTGCGGTCCAGTCCAGTTTCGTAAAAGCAGCCACTCTACCAAGTCGAATTAAGTTGCAGGTAGCGTTTCAAACCCCAAGCTATCAACCGTTTGGGAATGTGGTCATATGTCTGTATTATCAAAAGGTTAGGCGACTATGGCTCTGAGTCGAAATAGAGGGGTTGAATTCCGGTCTTAATCAAAAAAAAAGCGGATCGCCTCTGATCCGCTTTCACTTTGACAAAATCCCCCGGTTGGAAAAATTATTTGCTATGCTGTGATGCTTTTCGTTGTCTCTGACACCCCTTTGATACCAAATACTTCCAGGAGATCAATTTATAATATATTGACTTTATTGTATTTTTTTGGTGGAGGCGGGGGGAATCGAACCCCCGTCCGGAAACATTCCGCTCAGGCCCCTACATGCTTATCCCGATTTTTTGATTTCGCTTCGGGGGAGACAACCGGGCAGGTCTCCGTAGAAGCTAACCCGTGTTTGATTTCACCTCACCTGACTCACAGGTAAAGCCGGCTCGGCTATCCTGCTAGTCGACGCCCTTCTCTGCCTCGCAGGCTAGACTGAGAGGACGCTAGCCATTTATGCGGCTAGAGCATACGCATAATCGTCTGCGTTTGTGTTTAAACCACCCGTTTAACGAGCAGATGGAACCTCGGCATGCAACCTGGGCTTCAACTATCCCCGTCGAACCCAATTCGCCCCCAAAAGGCTAACAATATTAAATTAGCAACCTTTCCATAAAATGTCAATATCCGGAAAAACCCGGGTTCCTTCAAGAGCTCTTTGGTCGTAATCGTTCACCCTCCCCTTGATCCCATCCCATCCCCGCTAAAGCACAGCGGGATCTTCGACAAGGGAGGGGAGACTAATGAGCTGAACTCACCGAGTTTTTTTGTCATAGGCTTATTCCTGAGATCCAAACTATAAATTTGATCCTATGCGTAAATTCAATATTCCTCAATATCCCGCTTCAGCTCCTTTTGCTTCAGCGCCTGCCTCTTGTCGTATTTCCGTTTTCCCTTTGCCAGCGCAAGCTCCACTTTTATCCTGCCCTCCCTGAAATAGACGGCCAGCGGGATGAGGGTATAGCTTTTCGCCTCGGTTTTTCCGATCAGGCGCTTGATTTCTCTCTTGTGTAACAGCAGCTTTCTGCCCCGGACAGGATCCACCTCCAGATGCTGGGCATAGGGATAAGGGGAGATGTGCATGTTGACAAGGAACACTTCCCCCCGCCTGATTTTGGCATAGCTGTCCACAAGACTTCCCCGGCCCTCTCTGAGGGATTTCACCTCCGGTCCCAGGAGGGCAATCCCTGCCTCGTAGGTCTCTTCAATGGTATATTCATGCCGAGCCTTTCTGTTCTGGCAGACGATTTTTCTGCCCGGCTCCGTTTTCTTCTTGGGTGCCATAAGCATCACCAATCATCTTTTTTCACATTCTCAGATACCCTTTCTCTTCCAGTTCCGGCACCAGGCTCCTCATGCGATCCACAATGTATGCCCGGACCTCCTTGGCCGTGCTCAGGTGGATCACGTCATCGAAATCGACGCGTGCCTCCTCCATGGTGATGGAACGGATGATCTTTTTGATGAAGGGTATGGACCTGGGATTCATGCTCAGTTCTTCGATGCCCAGACCGAGAAGAATCGTCACGCAAAGGGGGTCCCCGGCCATCTCCCCACACAGGGACACCCCGATACCGGCGCTTTTCGCAGCTCGGACCACATGGTGGATCATTCTCAGGATCGCCGGGTGGAAAGGCTGATACATGAAGGCCACATGCTCGTTCACCCTGTCAATGGCGAGAGCATACTGAATGAGATCATTGGTTCCGATGCTGAAAAAATCCACATGGTGGGCCAGAACCTCGGACATCATCACGGCCGAAGGGATCTCGATCATGATGCCGGTCTTGAGGCTCCTGTCGTAATCGATTTTCTCCCGATCCAGCTCGGCCTTGGCCTGACACAGGATTGCCTTGGCGTCCAGTATCTCCTGCAATCCCGAAATCATGGGGAACATGAGCTGAACCTTTCCGTAGGCGCTCGTCCTTAGAATGGCGCGAAGCTGAATTCTAAAGATTTCGGGCTCCCTGAGGCAAAACCGGATCGCTCGAAGCCCCATGGCGGGATTCATTTCTTTGGCCCCATCCAGGCCAGGAGCAAGCTTATCGCTTCCAAGGTCAACGGTGCGAATCACGACCGGGTTTGGCGCAATGAGCTCCACCACTTCTCGATACTCTTCCACCAACTCCTCTTCCCTTGGAAGACCCTTGCTTGTGAGATACAGATATTCCGTCCTGTAAAGCCCGACACCTTCAGCGCCATAGTCCCTGACAGCCGCCACCTCTTCCAGGAATTCCATGTTGGCCCTGACGGTAATTCGGTGACCGTCCAGGGTTACTGCCGGAAGATGCGCGGTCCTTGCAACGCTGGACTTGAACTCTTCATGCTGTAACTGCTTTTCCTGGTACTGGATGATGGCGCTGTCATCGGGATTGAGAATCACGTCCCCGGTGTTTCCATCCACGATGAGAAGATCGCCGTCCTTGACCATGGAAGTTGCCGATTCCAATCCCACCACCGCGGGAATTTCCAGTGCCTGGGCCATAATTCCGGTGTGCGAGGTCTTTCCTCCTGCGTCGGTGATGAAACCCATGACCTTGCCGATATTTAGCTCTGCCGTGTCCGCAGGCGTTAAGTCATGGGCCACGATGATCACCCTCTCCCTTAATTCAAATATTTTTTCTCGCTGCTCCCCGGAGAGGTTCCTGAGAATCATTTCTGTCACGTTCTCTACGTCGGTCACGCGCGAGCTGATGTATTCGTCCTCGATCTGATTGAAGATCCCCCGGATGTCTGCGAGAGATCTCCTGAGAGCCCACTCCGCGTTGATGTGCTCGTCAAGGACTTTTTTGATGGTGGAATCGGTGAGCATGCTGTCTCTGAGGATCATCAGATGGCTGTCAAGGATATAGGAATACTCCTTCACCTGGTCCGGCAGCCTGTCCTTGACGTGGACCAGTTGATCTTCGGTCATGCGGAGAGCTTCCTTGAATCGCGCCACCTCTTCTTCGAGCTGTCTTCCGTTCAGCAGGTACTGGTAGCGGATCTGTACCTTTGACCTGTCGACCAGATGCGCCTTGCCGATAATGATCCCCGGGGAGACGGGAATCCCTCGCACTTTTTTCAATTCAGCCTCGGTCTCTGTCATCGGCTCTCCCCGAATTTTTCCTCAAACAGCTTCGTCAATTCCTTCATGAACTTCTCTGAATCCTCTCCCACGATTTTGGCCTGAACCTCTGTCCCCTTAGGGCACGATAGCGTTAGAATGGACAAAATACTGGACCCGTCCGCTTCCTGATCATTTTTTCTTAGAAAAAGGTTCGACTTGTAACGGTTACCCAGTTCCACAATTTTGGCTGCGGCTCGTGCGTGTAAGCCTAATTTGTTTTGGATCTTTAAGTTCCTCACCGAGTCCATCTATCCTGAACCTTTCCTGAGCTCTTTTCATTGCAAGGCACTCCCTGTAAATCTGCCTGTAGGGCAATCCTTGCTCGTCCGACATCAGCTTCGCGATCCCCTTGATGCCGATCTCTTTCTCTGTCAGGAGCTGTCCGATTCTTTTCCGGATTTCTCTGGACAAGCCTTCGACTTCACCTCGCCCCTCACTTCCAGCCATCACCAGCGTAAATTCCCCTTTGATTTCCTTCCCCTCCAGATCTTCCAGGATGGTGCGCGCAGTTCCCCTTTTCACCTCTTCATAAATTTTGGTGAGCTCTCGGACCAGCACCACGTTCCGATCGCCCAGGATTTCCCCCACATCTTCCAGTGTCGCCCGGATTCGGTGCGGGGCCTCAAAAAACACCGTCGTCCGCGGCTCGGAGAGCAATTTCTTCAGCTCCCTTCTTCTCTTGCCGGATTTGTTGGGCAGGAATCCCAGAAAAAGGAAGCTCTCCGTGGGAAACCCCGCGATGGAGAGGGCTCCAACCACCGCCGAAGGCCCGGGAATCGGGACAACACGTATCTTTTCCTTCGCCGCCCGGTCGATCAGGGACACTCCCGGATCGGAAATGCCCGGTGTGCCAGCATCCGTTACGACAGCGATATCTTGTCCCGACTTCAATGCCTTGATCAACAGGCCGGTTTTCGTTTTCTGGTTGTGCTGGTGATAGCTTGTGAGCCTCGTTTTGATGCCGTAATGAGAACAGAGCGCTCTCGTGTGGGCTACCCGTTCAGCGGCGATTTTGTCCACCTCCTTCAAAATCCTCAAGGCCCTCAGGGTGATGTCTTCCAGGTTCCCTATGGGCGTCGAAACTACGTAGAGCGTTCCACAGCTCCGCCTCTTTTCATGGGATTTCCGCGTCTGTCGACCATCGTCCTTTGAATTTGCCTGTTCATCCGGCATTCATGACCTTTCGTCGCTCTCCGTCAACGATTGTGCATAGGATCGAAGAACGATCGCCCCACCCCATGCTCATTCATAGGCCAGCTCAAAGGCGTTTTTAATCACCTCAACTTCCGGCCGATTCTCGCTAAGATTAATCGCAACCACGTCAAACCTGGCTTTCGTCTCGCAGCAGGAGTTTGCCTTCATGTAAGACAACGCCACCTTGGACAGTTTCAGCTTCTTTCTTGCGTCGACCGCTTCCTTCGCGTACCCGAGGCTTTTTCCCTTTCTGGTTTTGATCTCGATAAAAACCAGCGTATCTCCGTCCTTTGCAATGAGGTCCACTTCCCCCAGGGAACAGCGATAGTTGCGGACGATGCTCTTATATCCGAGCCGTTTTAGGTGCTCCAGCGCCAGCTCTTCCCCGAACTTGCCGAGATCCAGTCTCCGCCTCGTCAATTCACCAAACCCCCTTGAAGCTCTTTCGGTGAAGAGCACAGGGACCATACCGTCTTATGGCCTCCAGATGGCGGGCGGTCCCGTAACCTTTGTTGTTACGGAAATCATACACCGGGTACATTTCATCGTAGCACCGCATGATTCGATCCCTGTACACCTTGGCCATCACGGAGGCTGCCGAGACGCTGAGCGCGAGCTGATCACCCTTGATCAGGCACCTTTGGGGAATCGCCGTGGGCACCTTGTGGATGCCATCCACGAGAAGGAATTCCGGCTTCGGATCCAGAGCCAGAATTGCTCGCCTCATCGCCTCGAGGGAAGCCTTGAGGATATTGAATTGATCAATATCCCGGCTCGAAACAACCCCTATCCCCACACCGACGGCGCACCGATGAATTCTTTCGAAGGCGTCCTCCCTGGCCCGCTCCGTCATTTTCTTGGAATCCTGAACCCCGGGCAAGCCTTTGCCCTGCGGCAATATCACAGCCGCTGCCACTACCGGTCCGGCCAGGGGCCCTCTTCCTGCCTCATCAACTCCCGCGATCACTCCATAACCGGCCTTCCAGGCCAGGTTTTCATGGAACAACGGATCGAATTGTGGGGAATCAATGCGCTCGGGAAAGAGGGACAGATTTTTGGGTGGAGTACGCAATAGATCGCAACGCAAGTTCCGTCGATGCCTATCTCTTCTCCTTTATCCGGGCGGCTTTTCCCCTCACTTTGCGCAGGTAATAGAGCCGCCCCCTCCTCACCTTGCCCCTCGTGATGATTTCGATTTTCTCGATCGAGGGCGAATGGAGAGGAAAAATCCTTTCCACACCGATACCATAGGAGACTTTTCTGACCGTGAACGTCGCACCGGTGCTCCCTTTTCTTTTCCGAATGACGACGCCCTGAAATACCTGGATTCGCTCTTTCTCTCCTTCTTTTATCCTTGCAAACACCTTCACGGTGTCTCCGGTTCTGAAGTCAGGGATATCAACCCGCATTTGCTCCTTTTCAAGCATTTCTATCGCATCCATCTTTTCCTCCTACTATTGCGACACACAGCAACCCGATTCCAAACTTTCCGCAGGATGTGTCGAATGAATCCCCCTGTCTTCAGTCCGGTCTATCGGCCGGCCAGTCGATCAAGAACGATAGCGGCGGCGGTTCTCACGGAAAGGTGTCGGTAGCCGGTTCTTCCACAGATGGGCTCAAGGATATAATCTGCCTTGCCCATAACCTCCTTCTCAAGACCCCATGCAGTTCCGAAAACCAACAGAACCGCCCTGCCTCCTTCAATAATCTTCCTGGCTGCTTCATAAGAAAGAGACCGTTCCTTTTGCTTCGATGCATCCGTCGCAATGAGCAAAGGAGATTCGCCCTCCCGCTCCTTTATCGAGGTGGCAGCTCGCGTCAGGGACTCGACTACACGGATGAGTTCCATGGCCTCCTTTCTGTCCCGGTTATAACCAGCCCCATAACCCTCCGTCCAATGCCGGCGGACCCGCTCCGCAAGAGACTGCTGATTCGCCAGGGGCGTAATCACATAGAACTCTTTGATGTCATACGTTTTTGACAGCCTGGCCAAGTCGTGAAGATCCAGGGTGGTAATGGCCGAGGCGATCACCTGCGCGTTCTTGTTGTACACGGGATAGTGAACGAGCCCAACATAGAGACGCATTGATCATCACAATTGGTTGTTTTCCGCTTCCCGAAAAGCCCTGCCGACCCACCCCCACCCCGGGGGGGCTTGGGAGGGAGATCCCAGCCTACGGGTGCTTTTTCAGTTCTGCCAGAATCCCCTTGTCCTCTTCCGTCAATGCGGCCTCTTTCAGCAGGTCGGGTCTTCTCTCCAGCGTCCTTTTCAGGGATTCGGTTCTTCGCCAAAGGCGAATCTTCTCGTGATTTCCCGACAGGAGAACCGCAGGGACTTCCATGTCTTCAAATACCCTTGGGCGCGTATATTGAGGGTATTCCAGCAAGCCGTTTTCAAAGGAGTCCTCTTGCGTGGATCTCTCACCTCCCAATACATGGGGAATCAATCGGGTTACTGCATCCATGATCACCAGAGCAGGCAATTCGCCTCCGCTCAACACATAGTCGCCAACGGAAATGTCTCTATCGATGCCCAGGTGCCTGATCCGCTCATCGACCCCTTCATAGCGCCCACAAACCAGGATCAATTGCTCCAGGCGCGCCAACTCCCACGCGACGGCCTGATGGAATTTTTCCCCCTGAGGAGTTAAAAGGGCCACCAGACTTCGTCCCTTTACTCTGGGAACGGATTTCAATGCCCGGTGAATGGGTCCTGCCTTCATGACCATTCCATCTCCTCCCCCGTAAGGCCGATCATCTGTGGTCCTGTGGGGCCCCCTGGCAAAATCCCGTATGTTCACGATCCCGACCTTCACCAATTCCCTGCTGATTGCACGACCCAGGATCCCTTCCTCCAGGTACGCGGAAAACATCCCGGGAAATATGGTCAGGATGTCAAATCTCATTCAAGTCCAGCAACCCCTCCATCGGTGATATGGTGATTCTTCCTTCCTCAATATCGATCTCTTTGATCACTTCGTGAACGGCGGGAATCAGAATCTCTTTTTTTTCTCCCTTGATGACGTAAATGTCGTTCCCCTTTGTCGGTATGATCTGCGACAGCCTGCCGACTTGCTCGCCGGTCGCCAAATAAACGTCCAGGCCTAGGAGTTCTTCCCAGAGGAATTCTTCCTCTTGGAGCGGGACGCTCTGTTTTTCCACAACGATGTCCGCGCCCCGGTATTTCTCGGCTTCTTCAACGGAGTCTATCCCCTCCAGCTTCATCAACACGATACCCTTGTGCGCAGCGACCGCGACCACTCCATATTCACGGATATCCCCGCCGCTCCTCCGAAGGAGGACGCTTCCTCCCTCAAGAAACGAGTCTTTTGAACTGGCGTAGGATTGAACTCGAAGCACACCCTCAAGACCGTGGGGTCGAATGATCCTCCCCAACAGGAGCATGTCATGGGAAGAATACGCCCTCAAAGCTATTCGATGATCTCCAAGACCGATCGTTTATTGATTTTCGTGGAGGCTGCACTGAGAATCGTTCTCATGGCCCTCGCTGTCCGCCCTTGTTTGCCGATGACCTTTCCGAGGTCTTCTTTGGCCACTTTCAGCTCGATCACAGAGGTTTGCTCACCCTCTATTTCCGTGACGACGACTTCCTCCGGCTTATCCACTAGCGCTTTCGCAATGTAAGCAACTAAATCCTTCATCACGATCTCACCTCCATGCTTGGATTCGACACTCCGTCACTTCAATTCGCTGTCGCCTGAGACTTCAGAAATCCCTGCCTTTTTAGAAGGGAACGGGCGGATTCCGAAACAACCGCACCCCTGTCCAGCCAGTATTTCATCTTTTCCTCGTGAATCTTTATCACCTCCGGATCTTTCATGGGATCATAATAACCCAAGATTTCAAGAAACCTCCCGTCGCGTGGAGCCTCGGAATCGGCCGCAACAATCCGGTAAAATGGTTTTTTCCTCGCTCCTCTTCTTGCCAATCTAATCCTCACCGCCATTTCTTATTACCACCCTCTCCAGAATCCAAATGTTCCCTCACTCGAATCCTCCTTTTCTAAAGACCCCCGCCGCTGCCAAGGCCGCCTCGATCAACATCCCTTCCTTAAGAAAGGCGGTTCTTGGCGGCGCGCCGTTTTGTCTCTTCAGCCAAAAAGCGACCCCATTCGTGGAAGCCCCTTCTTTGTAAATTGTTCCATCATCTTTTTCATCTGGGTAAAATTCTTCAGGAGACGATTGACGTCCTGAACGGTCGTTCCGCTTCCGTTCGCGATCCTGCGCCTCCTGCTGCCGTTGATGATCTTGTAGTTGCGCCTTTCCTCGCCGGTCATGGAGTTTATGATCGCTTCCACCCTGACCAACTCCCTGTCGTCCGGCTTGAGATGTTTGAGCTTTTTGAGCTGCCCCATTCCAGGGAGCATGCCCAAAATATCCTCGAGAGAGCCGAGCTTTTTCATTTGTTTGAGCTGGGACTGAAAGTCTTCCAGATCGAACTCGCTTTTTCTGATCTTCTTTTCCAGCTTGAGGGCCTCTTTTTCGTCGAACTCAGCCTGTGCCTTGTCGATGAGAGAGAGCACATCTCCCATCCCCAGAATCCGCGAGGCCATTCGATCCGGAAAAAAAGGCTCGAGCGCTTCGATCTTCTCCCCGACTCCTATAAACTTGATCGGCTTATCCGTAACGGCCTTGATGGACAGCGCCGCTCCGCCCCTTGCATCTCCTTCCATCTTAGAAAGGATCACTCCCGTGATCTCCAGGTCTTCATTGAAGCGCTTGGCCACATTGACCGCATCTTGACCCGTCATGGCATCTGCCACCAGGAGGATTTCCGCGGGGCGGATCTTCTCTTTCATCGTGGCCAGTTCGGCCATCAGGTCCTCGTCGATGTGAAGACGGCCGGCCGTATCCACAATCAGAACGTCCAGCCCTTCTCTCCCGGCCCTTGCCAACGCGTCCTGACATATTTGCTCGGGCTTTTGAGCAGCATCCGTTGGATAAACGGGCACGTCACTCTGCTGGCCCAGTTTCTTCAACTGATCGATGGCTGCCGGCCTGTAAACATCCGCCGGAACCAGATAGGGATGTCTTCCCTGTTTCCGCAGGTATCTTGCCAACTTGGCCGCCGTGGTCGTCTTGCCCGAGCCCTGAAGCCCCACAAGCATGAGGCAAAGGGGGCCTTTTCCCGTCAACCGGAGACCCTGCTGGGTGCCGCCCATCAGTTGCGACAGCTCATCGTTGACGATCTTTATGATCTGCTGGCCCGGGGTCAAGCTCTGGAGGACTTCCTGTCCCACAGCACGGCGGCCGATGTCCTCGACCAGTTTTTTTACCACCTTGTAATTGACATCCGCCTCCAGAAGCGCTAAACGGACCTCCTTGAGGGCGGCCTGGATATTCGCCTCCGTCAATCTGCCCCGTCCGGTGAGCTTTCTAAACACCCCGTTGAGTTTCTCGCTCAGGCTGTCGAACATGAGAGTTCCTTTAAAGGAAATTTTTCAAGTTAATCCAATTCTTGCTTTCCTGTCAACAAAAAATCCCAATTGCCTGAAAAGCCTATTCCCACCGGTTATTAATTTATCATATTTTAATGATTTTTCCATTAAAATCTGAGGGAACCTCCCCAGGGACTCACAAAGGGCGCCTGCCCCCCATGCCATCCTCAGTTGGGTGCATTCCCTGTTTGTCCTCATGAGCCATCTCATGTTCCCCCTCCCCTTGCCCCTCCCACCCCCGCCACAAAGGCGGCGGGATCTTCGAGAGGGGAGGGGAAGCACATAGAATGGCAACGTTCTCCTCCCCCTTGATGGGGGAGGATGGAGCCTGCCCCGTACTGGATACGGGGTGGGGGTGGTCGTCTGGATTTTGTAAAGCAATTTTTGCGACATGACACTAAGCCAGTCAGGACTCAGATGCTGAAATCCGGCTGTACAAACAGGGAATGCACCCCCTTAGCTGCCCGCTTCCCATGCCTGAAGGCCCGGCCGTGGAGACTGTGGATTTGTGATTTTGGGGTTGCCACAGGAGCCATTACCAATTAATATCGAGCGGCTGAAAGGAAAAAATCTACTCCACGCCGGGGTGGGAAATCGGCAAGGATCGTTCAGTGGACAGATATGCCCAGGAGGAAAAAGTCGTTATCTACCCCAAAAAAGGGAGGGGCGAACCGGACCTCGGTGCGGATGCCCTCATGGTCATGGTTTCCTCCGAAATGGAATCGCTCATAGAGCTCACCCAAGCCCGGGAGGTCGGTGTCAATGGAATGCCTCTCTCCCGCCTGTACCAGACCAGGGGAGGAAAGCTCCGCCCCCTTGCCATATCCGGCCCTTTCCTGGGTGCCCCCCATGCGGTCATGGGGATGGAGAAGTTGATCGCCCTGGGGGTGAGCAGGATTTGGGTTTTGGGTTGGTGCGGTTCTTTGCAGCCCGGTTTGGAGGTGGGACAGGTCGTCATTCCTCTGAGCGCCTTATCCGAGGAGGGAACTTCGAGACACTATCCCCTCGACAAGGGAGACTTCCTATCGGACCCTGTGCTTGCCCAATTGCTGGAAGACACCCTGAAGAGGGCATGCCTTCCATTTTCTAAGGGAAGAATCTGGAGCACCGACGCGATTTATCGGGAAACCCTCGACAAGGTCAGGCGCTACCAGAGCCTGGGCATCCTTGCCGTTGAAATGGAAATTTCGGCGCTTATGGCCGTGGCCCTTTACCGTTCCGTGGCTATGAGTGGGCTGCTCGTCGTATCTGACGAACTTTTCGACCTGAGGTGGCGACCGGGCTTCAGAAACCCGTTATTGAGGGAAAGAACCCATGCAGCCGCAAAGATCCTCCTGGATGTGGCAGGGATGGTCGCAGAGGGAGGTCAGCATCGAGTCTCTGAAAGGGGAAACCACCGATGAATTTGGCGGAAGGGATTTTGGCAGTGGACGTGGGCAGTGGCACACAGGACATCCTGGTGTGGCGGCAAGACTCCACTGTGGAAAATTCCCCCAAAATGGTCCTTCCTTCGCCGACGGCCATCCTCGCGCAACGCATCGACGAGGCCACACGGAAGAAGCATGCCGTTTTCCTTTCGGGCACCACAATGGGAGGCGGCCCTTGCTCCGCTGCCGTTCGAAGGCACCTGAAGGCCGGACTTCCTGTATTTGCGCTGAGGGAACCCGCCTTGACCTTTCATGACGACCTGGGAAAAGTCGAGCGCATGGGGATTCAAATAGTCGAAAAACGTCCGGACATTCAGCCTCTCACCGAACTGCAAATGGGGGACATCGACCTCTCCGCCATGCGCCTTGCCCTCTCTTCGTTTCATGTGAAATTTCCCGGGACAATCGCTGTGGCGGTGCAAGACCACGGATTCTCCCCGGATCAAAGCAACAGGGCTTTTCGGTTTACCCAGTGGACGGAGCTTCTCAGATCACACAGAGGCCTTGAAACTCTTCTTTATCGCACCCCTCCTGCTCACATGACCCGCATGCTGTCGATACAGAAGATCGTGCCGGGAGCCTGGGTCATGGATACCGGGCCGGCCGCCATCCTGGGCGCTCGTCTCGATCCCTGGGTTTCGGCCAGGATCCCTGAAGGGGTCATCATCGTGAATGCGGGCAATGAACACACCGTGGCTGCTCTCATAAAGGGAGAGAAAATCTGGGGCATTTATGAGCACCACACCTCTCTGCTGGATCCTTCCAAGCTGCAGGATCATCTGGATCGATTCCGCCGCGGGGTTCTCACCAATCACGAGGTCTTCGACGAAATGGGTCATGGGTGTTCCATCCTGTCCGGTGCAAAAGAAGCCGGCCTTTTTGAACATGTAAGTATTACGGGTCCAAACAGGGAAAGGTTTGGGGCCCTCAACGCTCACATGGCCGTTCCTTACGGAGATATGATGCTCACCGGCTGCTTCGGACTCGTGGAGGCAGTCAAGCGAATGGCACAACGCAATGATGGAAGGAAGTTGTCCGGGACATGAAAAAGAAACCTCCCCGCACAAGGATAGAATCTCCCAGCGCACGGCCTGGAGCTCCTTCTTCTCACGGGAGCCTTGCGCCGGTGCGCCATCGAACTCCTATTCTCAGTACGCCCAAGGCTTTTGACGATCAGGGAGTCATTGACTTCGACCGGGAAGTGAAGAAGTCGACGGGAGAAGTCTCCCCCTTTGACTATGTGGTGGAACCGAAGATCAGCGGTGCGATCATTGTGCTGCTCTATGAAGGAGGCGTGCTTGAATCAGCCTCCACCGTGGGAGATGGGTATGTGGGCGAAGACGTAACTGCCAACCTCAAAACCATTCTGGCGGTGCCCCTGGATCTGACGCAACCCAAAAGCGGGCATCCTGTGCCTCCGTCGCTGGAGGTTCGAGGGGCGGTTTACATGGAAAAAGAGCTTTTTGACGCATGGAGCCGGAGCAGCAGGGAAGAAAACCTTCGCTCCTTCTCCAACCCCAGGGATGCGGCAATGGATTCGGTGAGGCAGGTCGACCTCAGAGTGACTGCAAAAAGGCCGCTCGACATGTTCATCTGCGGTGTGGGCGACGTTCGTGATATTCCGTTTGACAATTACTACGATCTGATGGTTTTCATCCAGGAGCTGGGATTCCGGGTCAATCGGCCTTTTTTGAAAAAATGCGCCCATATTGAAGAAGTCATCCGGTACTGTCATCGTCTCGAGGAAATGAGTCCCGATTTCGCCTTTGAAACGGAGGGGGCCGTCATCAGGGTAAATCAACTGGCGCTGCAGCGGCGGTTTGGCGGCAAACAAGGTGGGACGGATTGGGCCCTCACGTACATGTTTCAATCCATTTGAGGTGTTGCGGCCTGCAGCACGAAAAAGCCATTTAACGGCCAAGGGTGATAGAAAATTTCCGGACGGACACGAGGGGATCAGAATGGTGATGGAGCGAATCAGGGTGCATCTCGTGATTGAAGGGCGAGTTCAAGGGGTTTGGTTCAGGGATTCCACCCGGAGGAAGGCCCTTTCGCTGGGTGTTCATGGTTGGGTCCGGAATCTCCCGGATGGCCGGGTGGAAGTTGTGGCAGAGGGCCCGGAAAGCCAGGTGAATGAACTGGTTGCCTGGTGTCATCAGGGCCCCCCTTACGCACAAGTGACCAGGGTCCATGAAAGCGTGGAAACATGGCAGGGAGAGTTCATCTCCTTCGATATCCGTTTCTAAGAGGCCCCATGAAAAACTCCCTGATCTTTCTCATTTTTCCCGTTTTCATCCTCACGACCTTGTGCTGCAGCAGCTCCCCGCACTGGAGCGCGGCAACGCGGGTGGAAAAACCCGTCCTTAAGTTACGCACCCTGGTGATTCCCTTCATCGACCAGGCGGGGCTCGGTGCGAAAAAGGCCGGTGAAGTTACGGAAGAATTCATGGGGCTTTTGAGAGAATCGCCGTCTTTACTGATCTATGAGCCTCCTGTCCCCATGAGGCCCCGCCCCGCGCAAAATCCTGAATTCGGCATCGTCATCCCTCCAGAAGTCGTTCGGTGGGCTGGAAACCTGCAGGTGAACATTCTAGTAACGGGTCTCCTCGCTCCTGTGGACATCACCACGGAAAAGACCGGCATCTGGCCCTTCAATGAACTGGAAAGGGTCTACCACGTCCCGGTGATCATCAACGCAATGGACGTAAACACCGGCGTCTTGATCCTCAGCCGAGTCACATCGAGGACAGAGTCCCTGCCCTACTACGAATATCAAGGCCTGGACCAGGGACCAATCACCCAGCAAATGTCAAGATCTCTCCTCACCCCCATTTTACAAGAACTCGCCGCTACCGCGATCGACACTTTCAACAGGACCCCCTGGACCGGCAAGATCCTGCGCGTGGAAAACGGCCGAATCGCAATCAATGCCGGTCAGGATGTGGGGCTTCAGCCCGGAGCGCGCTTCAAGGTTTTCGAACGTGAAGAAATCCCTGCCCACGGAAAGAAATCCATCCATCTTCCGGAGAGACCAATCGGGGAGATAGAGGTGGTATCGGTCATGGACGTGGACGCCCTGGCTGTTGCGAGAGAAGGAGGCCCCTTTTTGCCCGGCCACTTCATCAGGCCCAAAAAGTGAACGTGAGGGCGCGAGGCGTGTTACATTTCATACTTTGGGAGCGCCATGGACGTGCCATAAGCGTGATCATCGCGGCAGGATGCCGTTCCCACAGATACCATGCCACAGATCAGGGCCATGTTATCCCTAACGTTGGGAAAATTCCTTATCGTAGGGTGGGCTGTGCCCACCAGAACCTGATTCCATCTGTCATAGTTGGGCAAAGCCCACCCTACATCAATAATGCAGGAGTCAACTGCAGGTAAGCTCCAACGACAACATTCCGATTTCATTTTCTCCCTGTAATTATCAAGAATAATGAATATTTTCAGCTATATTTATGCAACTAATGGATTATTTTGGAAGCGACGCATCAGAACCTAGGGTTGGGCTCAACACTCAAGGGCCAACCGATTTGATTTCCCCTACCCCTCACGCTCTCGCGCCTTACGCTCTCACGGTTTTTAAACTAGCGGAGCATTTCCCTTGCATGAGCCAGTGCCTGGGGCGTGATCCGCCGTCCCCCCAACAAACGGGCAATTTCCCGGACTCTTCCCTCCGGGTCAAGGGCCGTAATGACAGTCTCTGTCCGCCCGCCCGCCACTTTTTTGCCCACGAGGAAATGGGTCTCCCCCTGGCTGGCGATTTGAGGCAAGTGGGTGATGCACAGAATCTGGTGATATTTTGCCAGGGATTGCAGCTTTTCTCCCACAACCTCCGCAGCGGCGCCACCTATACCTGAATCGACTTCATCAAAGACCAGCGTTTCCACGGAACCTGTCTCGGCAAGAATCGTTTTCAGCCCGAGCATGATCCTGGAGAGCTCGCCTCCCGAGGCGATCCTGGAAAGCGGCCTCAGTTCCTCCCCCACGTTAGGGGATATCATGAACTCCACCTGATCAAACCCGTCCCCATGAATTCTCCCGAAACGCTCGGCGGCTTTGCCCGATTCCTCTTCATGAAATTTGACCCTGAACCGGGTTTCAGGCATATGGAGTTGATCGACTTCCTTTTCGACCGCCGCTTCCAGCTCCCCGGCAACCTTCTTTCTTTTCTCCGAGAGGGATCTCGCCCGGGACTGGATTTCTCTTTCCACCTCCTGCCGCCTTTTTTCCAACTCCTCCAGTTTTTTTCTCCTCTCGGCCAGATCGATCAATCTCGTGCAGGCCATTTCCTTGAATTGCATCACATCGTCCAGCGTGGCGCCGTACTTTCGTTTCAACTTATGGAGGAGATCGAGTCTCTCTACCACCTCCTCCAGCCTTCGAGGGTCCAAAGGGATCCTCTTTTGGAAATCCCTCAGAGAAAAAGAAACGTCTTCCACCTTCACCCGGATATCCGAAATGCAGTCCCTCATCGGTTCGAGGGTCGGGTCCAATTCCGCTCCCTTGTCCAGTCTTTTTTCCCACTGGGAAACGGTGGAAAACACAGATCCATCGGTCTCGTAAAGGCACTGGTAGCCCTCGGAGACTATCTCCATAAGCTCGCCCGCGTGCTGGAGGCGCCTTTTTTCTTCCATCAGCGAAGACTCTTCTCCAGGGGAGATTCCCGCCTGTTCAATCTCCTGGATCTGAAAACGGGCCAGTTCCTGACCCTGTTCCACCTGACGGATCTCCTCCTCCAGGAGCCGGATCTCCTTGCCCATCTCCTCGTTCCTGTTGAAAATCCCATTCAACTGGCGCCGCTCCTCGGAAAGCCCGCCGAATTCGTCCAGCAGATAAAGGTGGGTTTCCGGCCTGAGAAGCAGTTGATGTTCGTGCTGGCCCGAAATACTGACGAGCACCGGGCCCATACGAGACAACATCTGCAGGGTGGCGATGGATCCGTTGATGGAAATCCTGTTTCGCCCTTCAAGGTGAATGGACCTCTTGATCAGCAATTCGCCGTCAAAGGGGATTCCGATCTCCGATAACACATTCGAGAGATGGCGGCTTTTTGGAGAAGCGAAGAGCGCCTCCACCCTGGCTTCCTTGCATCCACTGCGAATGAGATCCGAGGAGGCTCTTCCGCCGAGGATTAAGTTCATGGCGTTGATGATAATGGATTTTCCCGCACCTGTCTCCCCCGATAGAATGTTGAGTCCTTTTCCGAAGGAGATTTCCAGGTGCTTGATGATTGCGAAATCAGAAATGCTCAATTGGACAAGCATGATGAACGACCCTGCTCTACAAGGGTTGGGAAGTTCAGGGTTCAATACAGCCGCCGGCCGCCCCACCGGCCGGTTTACTCGAAGAGGAAGATTTTATACAAAACGGCCCGAAGTGAGTATAGGAAGATCCGAAACGAAAATCCAGCCTAATGTATTTTCTTTTCTTGGGGGCGAAGGGGGTAGAGTTCTCACGGGGCCGTTCGCTGAGTACTCTGGGTCATCAATTCGCTGACCGATGATGCCACATGTTTTCAAAACGCATTTCCCAACCAAATCCCCCCTCACCCCCCTTTACGCAACTGATCTTTACCCATAAGTGGCACTGCTGGACACAGGGGGCAAAAATACAAATAGTCGTAACAGCTAGTTATCCCCTCCACCTCGACGGGGGAGGGTTAGGGTGGGGGTGAGGAACAAACGTCTTTTTCACCCTCCCCTTAACCCTACAACGTCACTTAGCAGTGGCGCGGCATTTGGAACTCCGTCATGCCGGACTTGAGGAGCCTGTCCCGGCATGAAGTCAGCCGGGGGCATCCAGGAATCCGAGCATGGGAAGAGAATCCAATTGGTCAGATTCCTCACAGTTGTAACTGGATTCCGGCTTTCGCCGGAATGACGGGATACTAAGTATCGTTGTAGGGTTAATCCCCTCCCATCAAGGGAGGGGAGACTAATGGATTGGACTCACTGAACTTTTCATCATGGGTTTGTTTAAATGATTCAACCCACAATAGCCTCACCCCCTGTGTTCAGCAAAAAATGTGGGACACACACAGTTTACGCAAAGAAGGGGATAAAGTTCTCCTCCCTTTTGCAAAAGGCAGGTCCTGAGCTTGTCGAAGATGATGCGGGGAGGGATTTTGGGGGCAAGCGGAACGTCATCGTAATGATAACAGCATGGGCGAAGTAACAGACGAGATGGCTTCCAATCAACCGGCCCAATCGGCAAACTGGCTCAACCGGCTAACCGGCTAACCGGCCAACCGGCCAACCGGCAAACTGGCAAACTGACCCACCGGCCAACCTACCCCCTAGATCTGCTCCATGGTTACCCTGAGGACTTCCTGGTAGCTGGTTTCCCCATCGAGGAGTTTCTTGATGGCATTCTCCCGCAAATTCACCATACCCTCTTTTCTTGCCTGCACTCGAATGGTTTCCGGGTCCGTTTCCGCGGTCACGAGTTTCTTCACCGCATCGCTAAATGGAAAGACCTCAAAAATCCCGATCCTCCCCAGGTACCCGGTCCCCCGGCATTTCAAGCAGCCCTTCCCCCGGTAGAGGTTGGTTTGCCCCTCTCTGCCAAGATCGAGTCCCAGAGCGGTCAAGTCCTTGTTGGCCATCTGGAATTCCTCTTTGCAGTGGATGCAGATTTTTCGGACCAGGCGCTGGCCCAACACACCCTTCAGGGTGGCCTGAATCAGAAATGGCGGCACACCAAGATCGAGAAGCCTCGTGATGGCCGAAGGAGCATCATTGGTATGGAGCGTAGAGAGCACCAGGTGCCCGGTCAGCGCGGCCTGAATCGCATTTTCCGCCGTCTCCAGATCCCTCATCTCGCCAATCATGATAATATCCGGGTCCTGTCTGAGGATGTTCCTCAGAATGGACCCAAAGGTGATTCCGATCACCGGCTGAACCGCGATTTGATTGAACTCCTCGTGGACCATTTCGATGGGATCCTCAACGGTCGTGATATTGATCTCGGGGGAGGAGAGGTACCGAAGCGTTGAATACAGGGTCGTCGATTTCCCACTGCCCGTAGGTCCGGTGACGAGAGCGATTCCGTGCAGCATGTCCACGAACTTCTGGTACCGCATCAGGTCTGTGGAGGTGAACCCGAGATTTTCCAGATCCTGGAAAAGGACTTCCGGATCCATGATCCTCAGGACCACTTTCTCTCCGAAGGCCACAGGAACGGTGGATACACGGATCTCCACTTCCACCCCGCCCTTATCGGTCTTGATCCGTCCGTCCTGGGGTCTCCGCTTCTCGGCCATGTCCAGGCGGGAGAGGTTTTTTATGCGGCTCACGATCGCGGCGTGGACATTTTTCGGAAGCCGGTGAACGGTGTGCAAGACGCCGTCGATCCGCATTCTCACGAGGCTGAAGTTCCTCTTGGGCTCGAAATGCACGTCGCTCGCCCTCTGATCAAACGAATAAGTCAGAAGATGGTTTACCGCGTTGACAATATGTTGGTCGTTGGAGGGAAGCTCGTCTGCGGATCTCAGCTTCACATACTGCTCAAGGTTTCCCAGATCCACCGAAGGGCCTGCAAACTGATGTTCCGCCGCCGCGATGGACCTTCTGAAACCAAAAAACTCATCTATGAGCTTCACGATGTCGCCCTTGGAAGAGAGCACGGGCATGACCTTCATATGGCTGACGCGGGCGATATCCTCCATCACTTCCAGATCAAAGGGGTTCGCTGCAGCCACGGCGAGGCATCCGTCCTGGATTCCGACGGGCAGAACCAGGTGTTTCATGGCAAAGGAGTGTGGAATGGTCCCGGTGACCAGGTTCAGGTCAAGCTTCAAAGGATCGATCTTCTTATAGGGAATTCCCCACTCGATTGCCAGCGTCTGGTAGATCACCTCCTCATCAAGCGCTTTCTCATAGTCATCGGCCCGGCACATATTGAGCGCAATGATGACGTCTACAATGGTCACGGCGCTTGAACCCGACGTCCTGGATGTGGAAGAGGAGCGCCGCGTCTCCTTCATCCTTTCGAGCTTTCTTTGAACCGCATCCCTTTTCTTCAGGATCTCATCTCGTTGCTCTGTGGAGATGAGCCCTTTTTTCATCAGGGCCTGGCATACGCTCTCAGGAGCAAAGGGATTATCCAACTTTCGTTGCATCAGAGACCACCCTCAATGTTTTGGCACAATTTTATCATCTTCGGTCGTTCATTCAAAGGCCTTTTTCCCCTGAATCTCCACTCTTACGTCTTGATCTTTCCCCCGAAGTGGCCGTGCCGGATACAAGGGGTCTGCAGCGCTCCATCGCTGGTTTTGAGAGCAAAGACAGCCCTTCCAATGGTGTCGCTGGCGGCCGGTGTTGATAGATCCTGGTGGTTGTCATAGCCTCCTCCGAGCAAGAAGGCCTTTTCGGAACTGGTGGATGGAGGTTTTAATCTGCCCGATTAGGGGCCTGCACCACGACTGCCCGAGCTGCTGCCCGGCTCCAGTCCCGAGGAATGCGCCAGGATCAGGAGGACGGAAATAACAGAGCCCATGGTGGCGTTTTTGAAAGCCGGGAATCCTTTCCTCCAGTGCTCGGGGAACCGGGCCTGGCAGCCTCTGAGGGAACGAGTTGAGGTGAATGTTCAAAATATGGCATAGAAACCGCGGGCGAAAGGATTTAGACCTGAACGTGAATCGCAGAGGGCTTTCCCATTTCGTCAATGAGTTCGGAAAGATAGCGTTGGACTGGCAGCATTTGTGAATGCAGCGCATTGTGAAAACTTTCCGCCGGAGCCGTGTCCACAATCCGGCATACCGGCGGTATGGCAGGTGCCTTTCCGAGCGGTAAGCGGCGAGGGATGACGTTTACGCAGGGCCGGCTTATGAAGGCCCGAGGGCGCTCATCAGCAATCGTCGATCCTCTTCGCTGTTCCGCACAAACCGAATTCCCATTCCGCGGTGCACCACCTTGTCGGCAGGCATATTGCAATTGGACCAGACCACTTCGGCGTTGAGCGTCAGAGGATCCCCGGTGGGGATTTCCAGGGTTAAACGGAATTCCTCCTTCATAGGAAGAGGCTTTTCGCACAGGATAAAAGCCCCTCCCAAACTCACGTCCTTGGTTTCCGCCCGGACTGTCCCTTCCGGCGTCTCTATGGTCACCGGCCACCGGAGATTGGCTCTGGGGTGCCTCCGCTTCTCTTCCCAGGAGGAATCCGCGAAAATGATTGGAGAAGCGGTCTGGTGTTCCGGGAAAAACTTCTTCCTGACCCTGGAATTCACAAACCAGATGAGCAGGAAAACGACGAGGACGAGAATGCCTCCCAAACCCACGCTCATAAGACCATTCATGCTACCCATAAGCTTCCCTCACCCTTTGGATATCACTGCGTCCAGATGTACGCACCGGGGATCTACCGGCTCTGAGCTGCAAATCAAGGATCGTGTTTAAGCCCCCGGTGGAGACTCTATCCGCAGAAATCGGCCATCAAATGAAGCCACGACGAAAGCCATCCACTGGGAAGGCCGCCGGACCATATGAGGAGAATCGGCAGTAAGGCTCTGAAACTTTAACGAAATGTTGCGAGGCCGGTTGGGTCGGTTTGCCGGTTTGCCGGTTTGCCGGTTGAGCCGGTTGAGCCGGTTGAGCCGGTTGAGCCGGTTCGTTTGGCATTCTATTCGCTAGCCGGTTCTCTCGATCCCATATTTTTTCACTTTGCTGTAAAGAGTCCCCCTGGCAACCTGAAGCTCCCTGGCCGCTCTCTTCAGGTTCCAGTTGGTCTCTTCCAGGACCTTACGAATCAATATGGACTCCGAGAGGAGGAGTGAGCTTGAGGGAAGCGTGAGGGAAATCTCTTTCGGCAGAGATCTATCATTCATCTTTTCGGGCAGACATCCCGAGTGGATTTCTCTTCCCTTACAAAAAATCACCGCCTGCTCCATAACATTGGAAAGTTCCCTCACGTTCCCCGGCCAATCGTACTGGAGCAGGGCCCTGAGCGTTCCCCTGGAGATTCGCGAGATATTCTTCTTGGTCTCTTTGCAGTACCTTTTCAAATAGTAATTGGCCAGCAAGGGAATATCGGATTTCCTTTCCCGAAGAGGCGGCACCTGGATCGAGACCACGTTGATCCGGTAATAGAGATCTTCCCTGAAAAGCTTCTCTTTCACCGCGTGCGATAGATCCTTGTTGGTGGCAAAAATGAATCGGGCATCAAATTCCAGGCTGCGGGTGCCGCCCACACGCTGAAACGACCCCGATTCGAGGACGCGCAGGAGGCTGATCTGCGCGGCAAGGGGAATGTCCCCGATCTCGTCCAGGAAGATGGTTCCCCCGTGGGCGAGCTCAAACTGTCCTTTTTTTTGCGAGATGGCCCCTGTGAAGGCGCCTTTCTCATGGCCGAACAGTTCGCTGTTGATGAGTGTTTCCGTAAAGGCCGCACAGTTGACCTGGATCAGGGGGGACGCTCTTCTGGCGCTCCGGTAGTGGATCGCTTCGGCCAACAACTCCTTCCCCGTGCCGCTCTCTCCGGTGATCAATACTGTTGCGTTGGTTTGCGCCACATCCATGATCTTCCGAAAGATCTCGAACATCTTCGGATCCTGCCCGATGATGTTTTCGAAGCGGTACCTTTTTCTGCGCTCCGTGCCGGGAAAGAAGCCTTTTTCCAGGATTCTTTTGTGGCCCGTGATTTTCTGAATCACTTTGCGGATGGTCTCAAAGTCGAAAGGCTTGAGGATATAATCATAGGCCCCCGCTTTCATGGCCTTCACGGCGTCTTCCACGGTCCCATGGCCCGTCACCACCACCACGAAGATGTCCGGGTAGGCCAACCGGATCTCCTCCAACAACTCCAGTCCGTTCATGCCCGGCATCCTGAAATCGGTGATCACAATGTCGGCCGGAAACCTCTTGAGTTTCCCGAGGGCCTCCCTGCCTTCGCCGGCCGTTTCAATCGAAAGATCGTCCTTTCCCATGCCTTCCCTAAAGAGATCGAGCATGGTCACATCGTCATCCACAACGAGCAGTTTAATTTCAGGAGACATTATACCTCCAGGTAAAAACAACTTTTCTTGGCGAGGGATGGTTTTCCAGGGAGAAGCACGCACCGCAAGGTGACCTGTTTGCGGTGGAAGAGACGTTCGCGAGGCTAGACGGCGGACTTGATGAAATCAAGGAAGAAACGCTTTGCCTCTCCTCGATCGTTCCACCGTATGATGACCCTGACGGATAGGATATCGGCACGGGGGTGACCTACGGCCACGTTCATGTAGAGATCGTAGACCCCGTCCGGAGAGGCTTCGTGAAAATCGGCCGTATCCGCCGCGTCATCATCCAGCCCAAAGTTCCCACCATCATCATCCGCCCCGTCTCCGTCGGCATCCTGATCGGTTCCGTCGCCGTCCGCGTCCAGGCTCAGAAGATCGTTGTAACCGGACCGCATCAACTTTTCGATCCGGTCTCCCGCCCAGTTGGTCGCCTCTGTCTTGTCCCACGCAAAGGAGTTTCCACGAATGGCGGAGACTTGCATGGACGCCACGGCAAGGAGACCGAAAGTCAACACGGCCACAGCCACGATCACTTCCATGAGGGTATAACCGCTCTCATCCTTTCTCCTTCTCATTTTAGTCACCCGTTTCATCCGCTCCCTCATCAAAGCCCCATATTCCGGCATTTCACCTCTACCGCCAGTCGCTTGCGCATGAAATCGTCATTCTGTTGTCCGAGCACCACCTGTGCCGGACTTTCCTGATTGGTGTAGATCGTTGCATCCCTGTACTTGGGAATCGGCGTGCCGCTCCTTGCAACCAGCGTGATTTGAATCGTCCGTATACGGTCAATGCTTGTGGTGACGTTGCCGTTTCCGTCATCATCGAGCGTATTACCGTCTTCATCCAGATAAACAAAGTTCAGAGCATCAATCTCTTCTGCAAGGGTTTGCAGTCCTCCTCCCCACGTCTCCCTGCCCAGGTGACAGGGGCGGGCGTCAAACACGCCGTCCCCATTTGCGTCGTTTGTCAAGGCATAGCGGATGTTTTCGTCCGGGTTTCCCGATGCCGTTGAGACATTGCCGTTCTTGTTTCGGTCTGCGGTAAAGTGAAGCTCGGCTCGCTTTGCGATCAATATCCCTGCATCCGCTGTTCGGTTTGGATCGAACCCGGCCATCCGGATCTCCCTTTCCATGAAGTACATGGCCGCCCTCAAATTCTGTTGCATGGCGGTGACCTGCTCTTGAGTGATGTAGGACTTCTGTTGTGAATAATAGGTTGAATAAATGCCTGCCAGAATCACCGCCGATATGATCAAGGCGATTAAGATTTCTATTAATGTGAACCCCTTATCATTCATCATGGATCAATGGATTAAACGGTTAAAGGGTACGCCGGTACCCCGAAGCTTCCACCATTTCATCGCCCTTGCCCACTCCCTTTCAATCATTCAACCCACGGTAGCCTCACCCCCTGTGTCCTGCAAAAAAGCTGGGACACGCTCAGTTCAAGGAGGGGGAATTGCGGGCGCTAGTCAATCCTTATGTTCCCCAGGGCGGAGACCGAGACGCTTTCGGTCCTGCCCTTGGAATTCTTCAGATACGCGGTTCCGGATTCGGCTCCTCCGGTGTTGTTGCAGGTCACCCCATTGGACAGAAATGCGACAGACGGAAGGCCGTTATCATTGTTCATGAAGCTCAGACCGTCTCCACCTCCCTGGGAGGTGTCCAGTTCCACGCCCCTGTATCGATCGGAAAGAAGGACCGAACCGATCACCTCCTCGCCGGCATCGTATTCCAGGTCCTGATCGGCATCCACATAGACCACATAGTCGTAAGCCACTCCGCCAATCGACTGGTTGAAACTGACGGTACAATGGGTCCCTCTTTTAATGGCCGTCTGCTTGGCAAGCTGGAAATTGGAGAAGAGGTCCCTTGCCGCACTTCTCAAGCGGTAGTTGGGAAGCCATCCTGCAAAGCCCGGAATGGCTATGGCCGAAAGGATCGCCAGAACCGTGCAGATGACGATGACCTCGGTGAGGGTAAAGCCGGCATCTCCATTTCCGGTCCCCGGCACGTTCCCCCTCAAGGTGCAACCCGCCTCGCGGAAGGATCTGAAAGGAAGCGAAATCCAGCCTGAATCCATCAGAAGTCCTCCCACCAAAGGTAGAAGAAGTTGGCATCGGGACTGACCGGATCCATGGCCACGATACCCGCACTCACTTCTTCACTGTTCTCGTCGGGAGTTGTGCTTCCCACGGAAATGAGGAACTTATCCTCCTTTTCCGTGATCACGGTGACCGGTTTGGAAGGGATGCCGCCACCGATTTCCACGCTCCACTTCAACTCGCCCCCTTCGCCGAAGTTGGTCACCGCTTCAGCGGTTTTGTAATGCAAGGCGTAAAGCTTTCCAAAGCCTCCCGGCAGGCAGGGGTCGTCGTTCGGGGTGAAGGTGGTGGCGTAAAGGGCCTTGTTGAAGACCACGCTTTCCGCCAGGTACTTCTCCCCCGAGGCAAGCCGGATGAACCAGCCCCGGTCCACACGCCCGTTTCCGTCCACATCTCCCGTGTTGCTGTCGAGGTTGGGGGCCGTGGCCGTGGATTCGGTCATATCCACCAGGTCGGCCTCTTCCAGCGTCGTGGAGGCATGAATATCCTTCACGCAATAGATCCTGTCGGAACCTGAGTCGCTGCAGGCGTCGTTTCGGTCTCCGCTTCCTATGAAAATCAGATCATATCCCCTTTCCAGAACCACGCTGGGAGGATAGAAGAACATCCTCGTGTGGGCCGTGTCGGCGGTAAAGAGAATTTGGGCCGTCCAGCTATTGATGTTCTGGTCGGAAGCGGGGAAGGCCAATGGGGTTCCGGATGGCTCCACGAAACTTCCAAAACGCCACACCTGGCTACCGAGATCCCCCACGTAGATCTTGTCCACAAATCCGTCATCATTGCAGTCCACCAGAGAGACACTGCTCGGGAAAGCGTAATTCATACCGATGACCCCGCTGAACTTCTTCACCACGTCTCCCGTCACCACATTGATGGCCAGTACGGCCTTTCCACTCGAATTGGTGGAGCTGAAGCCCCCTCCAACGAAAAACACGTGCGTCCCGGTGGTGTCCTCGGCACTGGTTTTTACCTTCCCGAAGCGCGGTTCGGCCCAGGTTTCCCCAAGTTCCGGGATCACGGTGTCGGGAGCCGCTCCGGAGGGAAGGGAACCGCCCGATGTGACGGAATCGTCGGAGCGGTTGATCCTCCAGAGGAAGTCCGGGTTCTGAGGATCCGTGATATCCAGCGCGAAATAGGCGGTTCCGCCGCTTCGCTCTCCACAGACGAGGACCACCTGTTCCCCGGATTCCACCACGCCGTCGCCGTCTTGATCGAAAGCCTTGGGAGAAGAATCCAGGAAATATTGGTGGCCGACCCCTTCCACGATGCCTTTCAGGCGGCTTAGCTGATCGGGGGGGATGAACGCCCACATTTCCGATCCGTCGGAGGCGGAAACCGCGTGAAGCATTCCGTCATTGGATCCGAAGTAAACCACGGTGGTCGTCTGGTCGTGCTGAACCACCAGGGGCTCGCTGTGAAGCACATCGGCCGTCATGACAGCCCGGTTTTCCGATGTATTGCCGTCGCCGTCGCTGTCAAAAACGTCCGCACCGCGGATGTAATCGATGATTTCCTGGGTCGTGTGGGTCGGGCTTCCGAGAAGCGCCGCTGTAACATTCCCATTGCTCGTCTTGAAAGCGTTCCTCGAGTCGGTGAGATCGTTTGTCTCTCCCAGGTAGGTGTAAATCTTTCGCATGGAGTTATGAATGTAATTGCTTTTGTTGGAATCGGCCCAGTTCTTGGTGGCCCAGTAGGGCACCGCGTCCTGCTTGATGGCGCCATTGGGCCAGGTGGCCGGGTCACCGTTGGCGTCCACAATCTGAAGGTTCTCAGAGAGCCCGAACCTGGTCACGTTGCCCTCCCAGAAGTTCCCTTCCACGGGTTTAAAGAAGGCCATATAGATGCTGCTGCCGCTGGTGGTTCTCACCACGGGAACAACCGGAGCGGTGAAGCTGCTGGTCCTGGAGATGATGTCGTTTACAGCCTCCATCAGAGCCGCCGACAGACCATCGGGCCTTTCAGCCACGTAATGGTACTTCCCGTATTCCGGGTCGCTGCTCTCGTAGAGATTGAGGTTGCCGTTTCCGTTGTTGGAGGTGTTGATCAGGAAAAGGTTTCCGATCCTGTCGCCCATAAACCCGATGGTATAGGTGTAAACGTTTTGATAGCCCTCCTCGTATCCCACCACGTCGTGGGTGTAAAGGTAGTGGGCCACATCGTCGAGGTAGGTGCTCCCGCTCACGTTTTTGGGGATCTCATAGGTGGTGCTGTCCAGCTTCACATACCCCTCCCCGATCCCGCCGGTGCCGTCATCCCCGTCGTAGTCGGCCAGCGTGCCGGGGGAACTTCCGGAAGCTGCGGAATTGTCATAGGAGGAGACTCCGGGGGTGACCACGATGGCCATGCTTTTCTGGCAGTACTCCCCGACCACGTGGGAGGAAGAGGAAGCGTAATACCCGCCGATGCTGGCAAGCCCCTCCGCCAGGGGGGAATAGGTGACCGTGCCCATGTTGTTCACGTTGTTGATGAAGTTGGACTGAAGGGTGTTGTTCTCCGGCAGGGTGGCAAGGGGGGTGTTCACCACCATGCCCAGGGGTTGCACGTTCGATGCTCCCGAATGGTTGGAAGTGAAGTTGTAGATGCCGAACTTGGCCCGGTTGGCCGTAAGTGTGGCGACCGACATGATCGCCTTTTTGGCGTAGTAGAAACGGCTCTTATCGGGAAGGTCGGAACCGTCTCCCGTGTACCTGCCGCTGTAAAAAATCCAGTTGAGATAGTTTTTGGAGTACCTGAAATGGGCGGCGTTGTCGATGACCCCATCCACTGCCGTCGTATACGGATTGGCAGGCAGGGTCGCGGTTTTTCCGTTGAGGGTCCAGGTGTGGCCGCTGCTGGTACCTGCCAGGCCGATCGTATAGCTTCCCAGCTCCAGGTTATCCAGGACGGGCACCAGGTAATAGGTGCTACCGTGCCCGACGATCCCATAGCCGTTCTCCACAAAGAACCCTCTCCCGGAGCCTCCGTTGAGCACCACGTCTTCCTCGTCCGCTTCATCGATTCGACCGTCGTGATCATTGTCCACCCCGTCGCCGTTAGGGGTGTAGTCCGAGTCGGAGACAACGGTTGCCGTGGCCCCGGAAGTCTGGCCGGTGACCGTGTCCCCCAGGGCGAAGTTGCTCGTTTTTTCGTCGTAGTCGAGAACACTCCCGCTCAGGGTGCCGTTCACCGTGGCAATCCCCGAGCTCGATCCCCTCAGGATTTCATTGTCCTGAAAAGTCCCGCTGATATCCTGGAGGACCAGATGCCCCCTGGTCACGTAGTTTTCATGCCAGGCGATCTGCTCCATCTCCGCCCCGTTGTCCAGCAGGATCACGATATTGGGCGGAACATCGTCCGCAGTGATCATGAAAACGCAGGTATCGTCGGAAAAGGCCTGACGGCCCAAAAAAAGACAAAAAGCGAACAGGATCACGCTCGCGACTGAATAGGATCTTCCTTTTTTCATCATATCCCCCTAACCGACCAAGAATTTCTAGAAACCTATACGGTAAAAGCCCGCATCCACGTGGCAAATTGCACCGGCGGGCCCGTATCCGAAACAGGTCATCTTGTATCGATGCGCCCTGAAGGTGCCTACCTGATACCCGGAGCCCCTCGGGGGCACGATGGAACCCTCGTATTCCACATTGCCTTTGAAAGACTGGCTTGGACAGAGAGCATAGGTTTGGGAGGAATCCGCGCTGTCCGGAAAGGAGACTCCCGCCCCCACGGTGATATTGTTCACGCCCCAGAGCTCCGGGCTTCCGGCCACATATCCCCTTGAAGCCTCGGCTGAATAGAAAGCGAGTTTCCGGCAGGTTTCGTTTCCGGCGATTTGAAGCTCAAGCTGGGCGCTGGTGGTGGCCGCGACCCCTATAAGCGTCAAAAGCGACAGGATCAGGAGGGAAATAACCAGCACAGATCCCTCCTGGTCTCTTGCTCGAACCATGATGGTTTTCCTGAGGTACCGTTGCGTCCCCATGGTTGAAATCTCCTCTCTTGACCAGGGTGGTCCACGCAGCATACCGATGCAACTACCGTACCAGAAGATCCCTGTCACAACATTGCCCCTGGTCTTGAAAGAATTCCATTCCGCCGGCCTCTATGCATTTCCAGAGGTCCCGGTCCCTGTTGAAACGCCGTCGGGTGGGAATCGGCTCCACCCGCACAACCCCGGACTGAAGGATTCAAAGGAAAGGAGTCGTCTCAAACGTTCAAAAACCGGCATCTTCTCTATGAAAACCAACTTGGCGGGGCGAAGGAAAGCGGCCTGAGGGGATGAAGCGCCGTTGTTCGAAATCCGGCACAAAGCAGGGATCCAATCGTTGAGTGACGACGAAAAAGTCCGTCGGCAACTGTAAAATGATTTATCGATCGTATGGTTTTTTTACACCTGACGTGGCCGCTCTCTACGCAACGGAAACCTCCACCCCCTCTTGAGACTGTGCGTGATTCCTGCCCCAACCCTTGCCGGCGAGAGAGAGGACAACTGATCGTATGAAACTTCATTTTTTTATAGGTTTTGTTACAGCACTTTTAGCTTCCCCGGTCGAGTCATTCCGGACCCCGATGCGGAATCCAGTCTTGTATCCTGGATCCCCCCGGCTAACCCCATGCCGGGACAGGTTCCTCAAGTCCGGGATGACCCCAGAGTGAAGTTTCTGTCCTTGATTAGACTGGCCACGCGGCCAGCGGCCCCGCTCGTATGAAACTTCATGAGGCCGTGCCAGGGCAAAAACTCCCCCCTTTTGTAAAGGGGGGCCGGGGGGGATTTCTTGTAACCGCTTGAAAATCCCCCTCAATCCCCCTTTTCGAAAGGGGGACTTTGACGATCCAACTGGAATGTCGTTCATGAAGTTTCTGTCCTTGATTAGACTGGCCACCCGGCCAGCGGCCCGGCTCGTATGAAACTTCATGAAAATCAGGGCAAAAACTCCCCCCTTTTGTAAAGGGGGGCCGGGGGGGATTTCTTGTAAGCGTCTGAAAATCCCCCTGAATCCCCCTTTTCAAAATGGGGACTTTCACGATCCAACTGGAAATGTCGTTCATGAAGTTTCTGTCCTTTGATTAGAGTGGCCGCTTCGGCCAGAAGCGGCGCTTAATTGAAATACAGGGATCTGTACCACCGCCTATAGCCGTGGCCACTTATGGGACATGATGGGATCTTGAGATGGGTGCCCACGAATTGGACGAGGGGGGTCACCCATCGAGGTGGGCGGCAAAGGGCTTTCGCCGGGCCATAGCGGTTGTGCCCACCTGCGCGTGTTCAACTCCCCCGGACGCGGGGTTTCCCCTGCCGACAGGCGTAGCGAGAAGGCCATTCAAGTAGGTCTTTGGATGCCATGTTTCCTCATCTTGCTGTAGAGGGTTCCCCTCGGGATCTCGAGTTCCCTTGCCGCCTGTTTTAAGTTCCACTTGGTCGCTTCCAGCACTCTGGTGAGGAGACTCGATTCCAGGACATCCAGGGATCGAGACGGGAGGGTGAGTGTCCATGGCCTCGGCAGGGAGTCGCCCCTGAATTCCTGGGGGAGATTCTGTGGGGTGATCTCTCTGCCTTTACAAAAGATCACGGCGTTTTCCAGCACATTGGAAAGCTCCCTCACGTTTCCCGGCCAATCGTACCGGTAGAGAATATTCATGGCCGCCCGGGAAATGGCAAGGATCTTTTTTCCTGTCTCGTTGGAATACCTCTTGAGATAGTAATTGGCCAGGAGCGGGATATCCGATTTCCTCTCCCTGAGGGGTGGGACCTGAATGGAGACCACATTGATTCGGTAGTAGAGATCTTCCCGGAAAAGCTTTTCCTTCACCGCATGGGTCAGATCCTGGTTGGTGGCGAAGATGAACCGGGCATCGAATTTCAGGGGGTGGGTCCCGCCCACACGCTGAAAAGAGCCGGATTCAAGTATGCGCAGGAGGCTGATCTGGGTGGTGATGGGGATGTCCCCGATCTCGTCCAGGAAAATGGTGCCCCCGTCGGCCATCTCGAAATACCCTTTCTTCTGCGCGATGGCCCCTGTGAAAGCCCCTTTCTCATGACCGAAAAGCTCGCTGTTGATCAGTGTCTCGGTGAGGGCGGCGCAATTCACCTTCACCAGGGGACCCTCTCTTCTTGCACTTTGATGGTGGATGGCTTCGGCCAGGAGTTCCTTGCCGGTACCGCTTTCTCCGGTGATCAGTACGGTTGCATTGGTTTTCGCCACATCCATGATCTTCTGAAAGATCACGAACATTTTCGGGTCCTGTCCGATGATCTTATTAAATCGATATTCTTTTCCAGGCGCCCTGCTTCCAAAAAAGCCATTGTCCAGGATGCGCTTGTGCCCGGAAATTTTTTCGATCACCCCGCGAATGGTATCGAAGTCAAAGGGTTTCAGGATATAGTCGTAGGCCCCGTCCTTCATGGCCTTCACCGCATCCTGGATGGTGCCGTGCCCCGTGACCACCACCACGAAGATATCCGGATAGTGCATGCGGATCTCTTCCAGGAGTACCAGGCCATCCATGCCCGGCATCCTGAAATCCGTGATCACGACGTCCGCGGGAAAGGTTTCCAGTTTCTCCAGGGCCTCCTGGCCGCTGGAAGCCGTCGTCAGCAAGAAGGGCTCCTCTGCCAGCCGGTCCTGGAACATCTGCCGGACTGCCTCATCGTCATCCACAAAAAGGATTCTCTGCATGTTTGCCGCAGTCATTGCCGGATGGGAAGGTCTCACCGTTTCCGACACCGTGGTGAAACCTGGCCCCTGTTCCACTCTCCTAGGTCTTGTTGAACACCTTCCACACACCGGCCTAAAGCCGCGTGTTTCCTCTCGCCGAAGTGACCGGCACGCCGTATCTCCTCGTTTCGAAATGCTTCAAACTGTACTTCGATCCTGAAAAAGACAAGTGCGAGATTCATGCCATGAACCCCAAATCTCGGCGCGTATCAACGGCCCATCCTGTAGTTGGTTTCCATCCGGAAACTGACGCCGGCGCCCCTCAATTTCAGAACGAAGTTCCGGATGGGTATCAGATGGATTCGGAGATCGATTTACGGGATTTGTAGGCACAGGGCCATGAACTTCAGGAAGGGCAAAAAGGCGTGCCGATGTGGGAAGACCTATGGCCGGGATGCGGGTGGAAGAGATGTGGCGGGAAGCCCCCGGGAAGGATGATGTGCACAGATCTGCAACCTGTGTGTCTAGCTCTGATCACGAACCCTTCCGGGATCCCACCATGGTTCTCAGGGAAAATAGGTCCGGATCCACTCGTGAGTGCGTCTTCTTCCCGCAGAGCGGGAGCATCAGGCGGCCCCACAGGGGGCTTGATGGATTCGTTCTGGTCAGGCCGCCATTCATGGCAAAAGACCCCGTCCTTCCTGCGAACCGTCGTCGCGCTGAAGCGGCGCTATGCCGCGTCGCGAAGGCGGAAGCTGGAATCCTGAAAACAACCTGGATTCCGGGTCAAGCCCGGAATGACAAAGCCATAAAAGAACCTGGGTTCCCGTTCAACCCCCGAATGACAAGTTGGACGACACAGTGGGAGTGGCTTCCAGCCACGACCCCCATCGCCATGGCTACCTGGCGGTTCAAATCCAACAACAGAATAAAGACTGAAAGGCCGTTGTGGCTGGAGGGATTGAGGGGTGCCTGTGTGCCCGATTTAGAGGTAGTCGGATATTTTGGAACTGATGACCATTTGACAGCCTTTGAGGATTTTATCCATTGTCTCCTGATTCAGTGTTCCGATCTTCTCGAGGAGTCGGTTTTTATCCACTGTAGCGATCTGAGTGACAACGACAACACTGGTTTTCGGAATATTTCCCGAACCTTTCGTTAGCTCGACATTCCCTGGAATCGCACCGAGCTTCCTGTTTGAAGTAATCAGAGAGACGATGGTCGTGTGGATTTTACTCATATTCAGGAGATCATTTTGAATGACCACGGCCGGTCGTTTTCCGGAAGGACCGGAATCCCCCGGGTCTCCGAATTTGCCCCAGTAGAGATCGCCCTGCCCGGGATTCACCACGGAAGTTCCCTCACATCCATGCTGCTCGCGATATCCCCGGCCATTTTCCGTTGCTGCCCAATCACTTCGGGGTCCTCACAGGCCTTGTTGACCTGCGAAACAAAGGCCTCTTCCTTGATTCTCTTGATTTTCTCGGCAAGAGCCTCCGCAACCAGGTGGCTCACTTTCGCATCCCGGCTGGCTGCTATTTCCTTGATCTCCCTCAAAATCTCGTCCGGGATCGTCACACTCATCTTTGAATAGGCCAAAGTCATCCTCCTGGTGCGTTCTATAATACTATTTTCTACCATACTCTATATCCTGTCAATGGTCATAGGTGGGAGAGCAGTGGGAGACCTATCAGCCATCCCGCCAACTTTCAGGGCTCCATGCCCAATCCCTCCCTTGATCCCCCTGTTTTGCTCCTTATCTTTACCGAAGACTGAATTCCTATCTGGTCGATGGCATGATTAAACACTTCGATCTCCTCGCCTCCATTTACGACCGGCTCGTGGGTCCGCCTGATCCCGGCAGGTGGCGTAACCTGTTGGAGCTGCCTACCGATGGATGGGTATTGGACGCCGGCGGGGGAACCGGCCGGGTCTCTCACCCGCTCCGTGGGCTTGTCGGGCGGCTGGTCGTCTGCGATCTCTCCATGCCCATGCTGAAACGGGCCAAGGCGAAAGGGCGCCTCTTCCCCGTGCAATGCCATATCGAACAACTCCCCTTCCCCGACGGGGTCTTTGACCGGGTTCTGGTCGTGGACGCCCTGCATCACTTCTGTGACGGGATGCAGTCGATCGGCGAGCTATTGCGCGTGCTCAGGAAAGGGGGCCGCATGGTCATCGAAGAGCCGGACATCAATCGGATTTGGGTAAAATTTGCAGCTTTGGCAGAGCGGGTGCTCCTCATGAAAAGCCGTTTCCATTCCCCTTCGGAAATCCGGGCTATGATCGAAGCCTTCGGTTCCACCTCCCGAATCGAAACCCGCGACCTTTTTTCAGCATGGATCGTGGCGGAAAAGCCGATGGTTCTATGAAACAAGCCACTAGCCGAGGGTGGCCCCCAAAGAGAGCCCATGCAAAAAAATCACCTTCTGCCTCTAAACGGGTTTTCGACCCGAGCCCAGCGAATGCCCGGCCATCGTTGAGGTGGAATGATCTCTTTGTCTTTCATACCACTGCGGCCGATCTCGTGACCGATCTGATGAACGCGAATACGCCAGCCTCGCAAAAGGTGCCGCTGGCTGTCTGGGATATTTTCATCGAAAAGAATCATGAAGAGGGAATTTCCGAGGCCAGCTCTGAGGCGTGTGTAAGAAGCGCTTCGCGGGCCAAGCGCACGGATTCAGCAATCGCCTGTTTGGAGATGGCACCACGCCATTCGTCGACAATGGCCTCCCAGTCCATGCCGCTGGCAACCTGCTCCAGGATGTCGGATACCAGGATCCGCGTGCCGCGAAAGGTTGGCTCCCCGTGGCAGATCTCTGGATCAGCCACGATGTATCTACCAAGAGGGTGCTTTTCCATTGATACCTCCTTCGGTTGCTAAACGACCATTCTTTGCATTTGGACTCTCCACAAGCGGATGTGGTTTTTGAATGTAGAATAGCATCCAGGGATGGGTTGAGCAAGAGTAAAGCAGGGGACGATCGTGCAGAGATTGCCTGGCATAGCCGCTTACCTGGTGCACTCAAGGTTTCGTCGGGTCGGAAAGCTTTTGACGAGCGGCTGAAACTCGACTTTCCCACACCCAATTCTCGGTCACGAATTGTTCCACGGATTTGAATTCGGGATCGTTTATTCCACTCAGGTCTCCGGGGAAGTTTCACGGGGACTCCTTCTATTGGCAGCGGTGGGTGAAAGGGCAAACACATGCAGAGGAATGTAACGTCGATTCGCCCCTTTCTTAGAAGGTCCATTTCTATGCCAAAAATACCCTTTTAAGCCCCAAAGAAAGCCGCATTCTTCAACGTTACTTCATGATTTCAAGCAGTTGTCTTGGTCCGACCTCATAGCGCCATCCATAGCGACCATAGCGCCATAGCGCCCATGGCGCATGGCGACCCAATGGCCTTGGCGGTAAAGTAGTGTCAACGGCAAAGCCCGTCACTAACCCTACAACGATACTTAGCATCGGCGCAAAAATAAATTCACATTTTTGATGGGCTGATCGTGTAGTTCCATTTCGGAAAGATATCGTGCTCCTGGATGGAGATCTGCTTCATATCTTTATCTGAGATCTTCTCGCCTGTGTAG
>Ga0209164_1001040_pt1 | contig 42530 bp, 46 predicted proteins | sample MTBNYHSulfiMetaG_FD_187458 | JGI IMG/M metagenome (GOLD analysis project Ga0209164, IMG submission 187458) | Enrichment culture microbial communities from rom New York Harbor, USA that are MTBE-degrading - MTBE-NYH (New York Harbor Sulfidogenic)... | ecosystem: Environmental > Aquatic > Marine >... | reverse complement strand
TTTCAGGTTCATCAGTTTCAGCCCAGGTATACCCGAATGCTTCATCAGCGCTGTTTGGATCGTTATTTATTGGTGTTTCTTCCTCTTCTTCACCGCCTCCGCCTATTTCATCATAATATTTTTTTGTTAAGTTACCGTTTAAGTCATATTCATAATTCATATCGCCTATTCTTGTTGCCCTGTGAGGATGGGTTGGGTCATATTGGTATTCTAACAGGTAATTTAATCTTTCTTCTTTACCTGTTGTTGCATTCTGGATGCTCAATTTATTGGTCATGTTGCCTATGTCGTCATATGTGTAGGTTTGTGAGTAACTGTTGTGTCTCAGGTACTTATCATTCTGGTATGAACCTATTGCAGTCTTCAACTGGTATAAGTCGTCATATGTAAAGGTCTGGGTTATCTCTCTGTCGCCTGCGTTGTTTGTTATTGATAATATGTTTCCTACCCTGTCAAACTGGTATGTCATGTTCTGATAGGTTTTATTCAAGCCTGTGTGTTCTGTAGTTATCCGGTCTAACCAGCGTCTTTCTTCATCATATGTGTAGTTTGTTTCAACGCCGTTGCCGTATCTTATGTACACTCTCTGTCCGAAGGTGTCGTAGCGTAAGTCGTCTATATACACGACTGGTTGAGGTACGTTTGTGAATATTCCGTACACTCTTTTTACCTGTCCGCCCTTATCATATTCATAGTGTACGACCTCAGGAGGCTGGCTTGTGCCTGTTGTCCTGTTGTATGTTCCGGGGTAGGTCATCTGTTCCATCCTGCCGAGGTAGTCGTACAAGTAGCCGAACTGGTAGGTTCTTGTACCTGCCTCGCTTAATGTGTTCATTGTTTTTATCACGCCTGTCTGCTCGCCCAGGAGTCCGTATGTAAACTCGGTTGTACCCGATTCATCTATTACCCGGTACAGTCTGCCTGCTCTGTTATTGCCTGCTCCCGGTGTGCCATATATGTATTCAACATCCGGCATGTTGGGGTAGTCTATTTTAACAAGTCTGTTTGCATCGTCATACTGGTAGATTATCTTCTGGCTCTTGTCCTTTAAGTTTGCATCAACCTTTTCCTTCAAGTTTCCGCACACGTCGTATGCATATGTAACCTTACCGCTGTCAAGGTTGTCGATCGAGGTTCTTCTTCCGAGTGTGTCATAAGTTATCGATGTTGTATTCCCGTTTGTGTCCTCTACTTCCAGTATCTCGCCCAGTACATTGTATTTATAGCTAGTTGTTATGGTTCTTCCATCATTAAACTGTTCTATCGCCAGTATGTTTTCCCTTGCATCTGCGTAGCTTACCTTATGTTTGCCGTTAGGGTCCGTTACGGTCGTCTTAACCACGTTCGTTCCGGTTTCCGCGGAGAATACTATTTCGTACCTGTTTTCAATAACACTCCCATCAGGTATTATAACCTCAACAACCCTGCCGATATCGTCATAGACATTCTCAGTCGGGTGTATCATTTCAGCATCTTCATAGTAATTATACTTTGCTCCGTCGTATTCACTTGATAAGTATTGGAATACAGGCTGTCCCTGGCGTATAACCCTGCCCATCTCATCATATTCAACCAGACCCGATATATTCATGCCGTAAGAGGGGGTTTCATTGCCGGAGAGTACAGCCTCTCCTTCTTTCTTGGTTTGTAATACTCTTCTTAACCCGTCAACAGATATTACAGTATCAAGAGTCTCAGTATCGGATGAATTAAAGTGTACCTTGTTTTTTGTTACCGCCCTTGCAGGTGTATGCAAGTCTTCATTATACGGTATGTACTCAAAACTTATTGCAGGAGTCCCTGCGTCGTAGTCTGTGCTAACTGTTAAAAGTCTTCCAAAATCATCATATGTGTTTGTCATTGTACTTGCATTCATATCTGTACTTGACAACTGTACAGAGAGCTTCCTGTCATACTCTGCCAATGAGTAATAACCCTCGCTGTCCTGTATTCTCTCGACATAAGTATGCGTCTCATCATCATAAAAATATGTAACGCTGTACCCTCCCGGGTCTCTCATATAATTCATATTGCCGTATTCATCATACCCGAATGTATAAACAGGATTTGTCCCGTTGTCAAGGTACTGCTCTATTGAAATTAAGTCCCCTTGTGAATTATACGTACCTTTCCTCCATCTCAGTATAGGTCCTCCTATGCTTACACGTGTAACACGCAGTTCGGACGGATTGGAGATTATATGCTTGTCATAATTACCTGTATCGTAATCTACACTTATAAATATATCATCATCGCTTTTTGTTACATCACCCCTGTCGACTGCTTCCTCCACATTACCTGTGGCAAGATCATAAGCCGTATATTCCATCCTTGTTGTAATAGAGCCACCATCCTCATAAGCAGTCGTTACCGTACTGTTCAGCCTCGGGTAAATAATATAGCCGTCCCCGTATGGACTAACAAAATCATAATTATACTCAGTCCTTCTTAAACAATTGCCGTTTTCATCCCTGAACTCGCTTGTATTTAATATGCCTCTTTTATAATACCCTTCAAAGTCATCATCTATATCATAGTAATTATTTTCTATATATGTGTCATCTGCATTTCTAATTGTTATTTTTTCAAAGCCGAAGAAATTCCTTTCCTTCCTGCTGTAATACCCGTCATCATATTCATACTCAACCTTATATACTTTTTCTTCTCCATCCTCATATTCAAATCCACTGTAACTTTTAACCTTGCTCAGTACAAATTTGCTGTTCGGGTTTTTAATACTATTCTCGGTCCTTGTGTATTCAAGCTCAATCCTTCCGCCTTCCGGGGTATAGATCGTTTTTAATAATCCAACCTTGGCACCGTTGTTCAGCTTAACCCTGAACAGCCCGTCATAATCAGCCTTAAACACATGATCCGGAAATCCGTCGCCGTTTATATCAATCATCTGTAGTTGTGCGAATGACTGTGAGTAGGTAGTATTCCCGCCCGGCAGTACATAAATATATAAAACAAAAAAGAACGGTCCTATCTCTATCTTGTAACTTATGCTTATAGAGATCCCACATGTCCCGGAATAACTTATAACATCACCGGCACCTAAAAGCATAAGATCATTCAGATAAGGCGCATCAGGATTGTTTAGTTTATCGATATCAAAGTTAAAATTACTGCTTGTACCCCCGTTTGCTTCCGATATTGCATTAACAACCTGTGATATTATTGACGGTATAAACTCACCTATCAAAAATCCGTCTCCTTCAACATCCCATCTCGGTGTAAACCATTTTATAGGCTCATCTGCAAATCTGTCACCGTAATTTAATCTTACAAGGAAAAACGGTTTATCATGTTCTTTCATAACCTGGTCCGGCAAACCGTCGCCGTTTATATCAAAAAGATCAACCTTTGTTCTAACTCCTGCAATGCTTAATCCTGCACCAATAGATACTTTCCCTTTGGAGCCTGTTACATTTAATGCTCCGTTTATACTGTTCACATACTTTATATTATTGGGATCTTCATTTATAGGCATATTTTCATCATCACTGTCTGTTGGCAATGGATCAAAATTTAGATTCCACGGCGCTGTTTTCCATTCTGCAGATACAAATTCATCTCCTGTATTCAGTTTAACTGCAAATTCACCTGGATCACTTGCACTGCTTCCCAATTGGTCTTCATCATCACTATCCTTCATAACATGATCAGGCAGGCCGTCGCCATTTATATCAATAAAGTCAATTTTTGTTTCTGATTCTCCCATTGCTCCGTTCAAATCCAGGGTTACATTAACACCATAATCGGGTTTATCCGCTGTAACTGATCCCGGGTCTGCTGTTTTCCCGCTGCTTGCAACTGCATTTACCATTGATTCAAACTGGCCTACAATCATATCAACCTTCATGATGCTTCCGCCCGGACCTCCGCTTATTCCAAGACCGAAATTACTGTTAGTAACCTTACGCATCTCAGGAAATAATCCGGTATATTCCTTTATTCCACTGTAACCACCGCCGTGATTAAACAAAACTCTCATGGTGCTTAATCCCATGGGGAATGATACCTGATCCGGGTATCTGTCTCCATTTATATCAAATAAACCGGAGTGTGCATAGGTTTCACCGATACCGGCATTTATACCGAAACCTGCTGCATTAACGCTTGTATTAAAACTCCAGCCGAAGCTGTCTCCTATAATGCCTACGCCATCACCTATTGCCCCTGTTTCCTCATTAGGCTCTCCGCCGAGAGTCAATACTTTCTGTTCAGGAGCGCTGTCTTTCGCCTCGCCTCCCTTTCTTGTAGGGCAAAACAGTATTTCCGTTTCACTGTCATCAATAGCTACATATGCTGTAAAATATTTTTCCTCTTCTTTTAATGACTCTTCTGTTACAGGTCCTTCTTTTACAAACTCCCTTTTAAAATACCTGTATTCAGTTCCATGCCATAAATCAAGACCTATCATATTATTGTTTACATTCTGCACATTGGTACTTGATCCTGCACCGGTTACAGTTACATCTGTTACCTCTTCGTAATCCTTTAACATAGGACTCATCTTTTCTGCATATGTATAATTTTTATCTCCATCCATATAGCCTATATTGGATTCAACAATATCCCAGGTTATATACGGGCTGCCGTTTGTCTCACCGTAAAACCAGCTGTATACACCCCCTGTAAAGTATTCTATTGTCCTCTCATAATAATTATCTTCAACTTTATTTTCTATTTTTTCCGTTAATGTTATATTCCCGCTTAAATCCGTTAAATTTAAATCATTGCTTAGTTTAAATACATGGATATACTGCCTTGCACCTATTGTTTTACCGTCATCATCAAATTCATCAAGCAGTATATAACTTGTTTCTTCATGTTTTTTTAATTCAAGCTCTTCAACTGTAACGGTATCCTCAGATGAGGTGCCCATCTGGGAGCTCGATGCTTCATATACCTTATAGTTGCTTTTATCAGAAACCCTTATTATCCTGTCTATCTGGGCATAAGAATGATACCCTGCATTGTCTAGTTTTCCTCTTGCCTCTGCTTCCGGCTCTCCCGACACTATAATATAATTATCACCCATTAATGTATAACATGAGTCTATATGACCGCATTCATCAAATATCCTTAATATTTCATGCAATTGACTATCAGCTAAACCGTCTATCAGCATATAATCCGTACCAATTAACTCATAAGAGTTTTCAACCAATTCCCTGTCTTCCGGTACTGCAATAAGGGTAAGCATTGACTCAAATGTTAATTGTTCAATTGGTTCAAGCTCATCATAATAAATTTCTAGATATATCTGTGAGGGTATTACATCAGGTAAATTTAATGTTTCTGTTAATGTATAAAATCTTTTATTACCCTTTGTGTTTTCAGTAACTTCAAGTGTATTTTCACTTTTAGATGTTGTTATATATGAGCTCTCACCTGTAATATATGTTGTTTCCTCCCCGTCTTCTTCTACTGTAAATAGCACCCTGTCATTCTCATCTTTAATCCATTTTTTTATTAAAACACTTCCTGCTTCATCGACTATAACCTCCGCGAGCACTCCCTTTTCAGAATGATAACCGATATTCTCGCCGTTTTCTGACGGCAATATAGAATAATTAGATACACTTATATTGCTGTTTAAATCTATATAATATCCATCATCATCCTTAAAAGGAATTATGTTTTCATGATCCTTATATTTATAATAAACATATTCATTCCCAAAACTTATTCCCTCAAAAGCTGTATTTAAAAGCCATTCTTTATCAGCATCACTTATATTTTTGCGTAATACATAGTACCTGCCGTAAATTTCTTTTTTGTATAAATTTTCAAACCTGTATAAATCGGCATCGGCTTCAACAATACCCTGTGTCGGATCCTCCTGCTTTTTATTATACGGAACATCATATTCTTTTGTTACAACAACAAGATTGTCTTTAAAAATATCCTTTGCCGTTATGCTGTTATAATTATCAATACTTATCCTCTTGGGGATAATAACATTGCCGTTAATAAAAAGCTCTTTTAATTCTTTTGCCTCTTCATAAGTTAAAGACTTTATATTATATCCTGTTATATCATCCGGATTTGTTGATTCCGGAGGGACATACACAGGAGTATAATAATCTTTTACATCTATACCTAATTTATTTATTAAAGTATCAAACTCTGCCTTTGTATAACTTGACTTAATATATGCACAGTCATAATACTTCATATCATCATGAAAATATATTTCATCATATTTTATTACCGGATTCCATTTTACAAGATCATTATCAATACTGTTTATTGCATTTACCTTAAAATATATACTGTCTGTTCTTTCAACATCGGTTGTATTATCATAACTAAAATCTGCATCTCCATTTCTTAACAGTACGGAGTTGTTAAGATCGCCTGCACTTAAATACTTGCTGTAATACTGGGTCTGCCATATACCCGGGTCATTTGCAATATCATTCAATAAGCTCTCATTATTCTTATATATGTTTATCTTTACTCCATCACCATCTTTTTCTGCATTCTCATCCTCTATTTTTTCCATCTCACCTGTCAGCCTTATTATACCTTTATGATAGGGTATCCATTTTGCAACAGGATCAATCAGGTGATATGCACTGTTAAACTTTTCATTATACTCATTTACATCATCCCCGAGATTATCCACACTGGGATCAATAGATATTGACTCTGCTTCATGATCGCCTTTCACCCATTCCGATTCCTCATAAATTACTTCATCAGATTCCATCTCTCCGGTATTCCTGTAATATGTTTTCCTGAACTTTCCGGGTACAAAGTCAACAAATCCGTCGCCGTCTATATCCGTAAATGTACTGAAACCCACTCCAAACGAAAATCCTGCTCCGACAGTTGCACTTACAACAAGAGCGCTTTGAGCAATACTAAAATCAAAATTTGTCTGAAAATTAAAATCAGGTACCCCGCTTATATAAGCTACCGGCTGATCCCCCGGGAATAAATTTTCACCGTAATTAAATATTTCTTTCCCTGTATCAGGATTATATTGGAATCCCGGATTTATTCTGCAATACCATCCTGCAGGAGAGGGCACCATCTGGTCCGGCAGATTATCCCCATTTATATCCATAAACCTTGATAACGAATTACTAAAATCAAATTGAAAGCCCACATTAACACCGGTAGATAAGCTTATATCACAAACACCTACCCCTGCATAACAACCGCTACCGCCTGATATGGTCTGATTTTTATCAATAGCCATTCCTCCGTTTGACCCTATCTTCATTGTCTCACCGAATGCTCTCACATCATTAGTCTCCGGAAGCTCATTTTCATATGAATAATTTGCAATATCATAACCGTCATCATCCTCTTCAAACTTAGGCATCTCATAATAATCAAAATTATATGTATAAAACTTATCTCCATTGCCTGCATACTCTGTAACTTCCGTTATCTTTGATTTATGAAAGTCATTATATTCATATTTTAATTCATACCTTCTTATTAAAGACTCGCTTCCTCCGTTTTCTCTATAATAAATCCTGATATGTTCCAGTCTTTTTTTCATTTTTGACACAAACTTGCCCCGGCAGTTTACAGTTACATCATCCCTGTCCTCATCATCATTTATAAACTCTATCCTGTACCTGCCAAAATCACTGCCATAGCCGGTGTACCTTATGTTTTTTAAATATATATAATTCTCATCATTATCATATTCATAGGTTATTGTATTACCGTTTGTATCTATTATTTTTTTTATGTACCAGTTAAATCCACCGTGCCCGCCGTCTAAAACCGCATCGTTATCACCGCTGTATTCTCCATATATATATCTTGTACCATCCCTGTCTGTAATTACAAACCTTTCACCGCTTTTCTCTATTTTGGAATAACTTTCAACTCTTGTTTTATATTCACTGGTGCCCTCTACCTTTACAAGATCCTCCCCGTTTAATACCAATAGATCATCACTGTTATATTCAGGCAGTCCAAACCTTGTATCACGGCTTATACATGGCGTGCTTATATCAAAGCCGACTCCAAGCCAGCCGTTTTTTATGTCTGAGTTGTAGCTTAATGATAGTTGCGGAGCTACCCCGTTTCGTCCCGCCGGTATCCTTAACGGAAGACCAAACTGCGCTGATCCGTTAGTATTGGGCTCCAATCCTTCTATATCGGGCACTCCTGCCATGGGATCAGCTGCCTTGATATCTTTTATGCTTGTAGGATTAAAACTTAACGGCTTGGGACTATCAGGCAGTTTTAATATGGAGTTAATCATATCTGTAAAGTGATTTGTTATGCTTGTTATTATACCTTTCTCTTCATCTATACCGGCTTTTTTCAGTTTTTCCCAGCATCCTTTTTCTTCATTATAAAAATAGGTATAGAGGTTTAATATATCGCTTTTTCCCTTTATACTTCCCTTATTGTACGGCAGGATTAATGTTATGTCTTTATTAAACTTCATGCTCGGAGTAAACCTGTATCCAGCTACTCCGTCTGTAATGTTTACCATATCCGGATTAAGTGAGCTTACATTACCTAGTTCCTCTATCGTAATATCAACATCTTCTATTAAAGCGCCTTTTGGGATAATAAGCTTAACTTTCTTAAATTCTATTATTGTCTCATTACCTGCAAAAGCAATCTTTGTGTATTTTTCAAGCTTAATTGTTTCATTAAGTTCTCTTTTTGATTTGAGCTTTTTATATATGTATTTTTCAGTCTGCCTGTTGTCAGAAACCATATTTACTGGCATTTCTTTTGTCTTTTTAATGCTGACCGATTCTTTTATTGTCTTGTAAAAATCAATGTTTTGTGTGTTTTTGTCATTCTTTTTTGATATTGAGAATGCAATTGTGCCCTGTGATATTAGCACTGCCTCGATTACTAAGAGTGTGATTATTTTTTTGTATAATGTTTTAATATCTTTCTTCATAAAAAAAGCCCTCTTTTCTAACCTGCCGGTAAAAATTCCATATTACCGACAGGGTGATTTTAGCATAATTTATTTATAAAAAAACCATGACTTTAGTCATTTTTTTAAAATTTATTATTTACATGATTTTCTGTAAAATTAATCGCTTGAAACAACAAAATCTATCACTTTTTTTTCAATAAAATTTAATTTTTTTTTTATATTATTACTCTTAATTCATCCTAAACCTTACATCAACCCCTTCAACAGGGAAATCCTCATTAGGTCCCAGTGTAACTATATAGCCGTACTTGTCTTTTCCTGCATCATAAATAAACAGGGGAAGAACTCCTTCATTCGTGTAATTATCCTCAAACTCATAAGCTAATATATTATTAAAATATATCTTAAACTCAGGCTGATCATTACCATCACCAGCATCTTCTGTGGTTTCTATCCTTATATTGTTTAATACATTCTTACCCGTAAGTAATTTATCATTCGCACTAGCCCAAAAATTTGCATCACAGCCATCTATCGCTAACCTGTACTGCTGGCAGTCTACAACCTTTATTACCTGATAACATCCGTCAAACCTTATAAGCAGTGCATAAAAATCTGTCGCTATAAAATCGCCAACAGGAGGCACATCATCCTGTATACAGAATATCAACCCATACCCGTACGCAGCCTTACCCGATATCTTCGTTAAATCAACATCATATACATCACCAGACCCCGTATACTCAAACGGATACCATAATGTCCTACCACTTGGATAACCTATTATCTTATTTATATCATTCGTATAATACCGAATAAAACCAAGCCCGTCATCCAGCCATTCAACAGTACTTACCGGTATATTTGTATAATCACTGTTTCCCCCATTACTACTGTCACCCCCTCCATCGTCACCCGTAACATTCTTTGTAGGACATGAAATCAGTATTAATATCAAAAATATTGCTAAAAATATATATGTTCTATTCTGCATAAGCACTCCTGTAATCTCGTTATATTTTTTCTATACTTACGGTGTCGCAGGCGGTATCCAGAATATAAAATACATTTATCTATTATTCCCACCTGTTTTTATTGTAATTTTTTAATTCAAATAGTATTTGTAAAATATTAATCGCGCGAGACTGAAATATCTATCACTTTATTTTAAAAAATTTTTAATAATTTTATCTAAGAATTTACCCTTTTAATATTACAAACTATTGCATATATCACATAAAAAAAGAAGAATAATACCTTTTAAATTTTGCCCTTGTTTTTTAAAGGTATATATCATACAATTTACATTTAATCAATGAATTTAAAATTTATCCCCTGACAACTATATAAGGAATATCCGGATATAAAGCTTCAAAAAGCTTCTTTTTAACAGGCCATAGCTTATCCGCATAACCTTTATACTCTCTTACTTCTTTTTTCCCATCCGGATAAGTTATAAAAAAATCAGGTATATGAGTTGTGATTTGAATATTATTGACTTTTAAAATGAACTTTTTTTGTATTTCATATTCTTTTATAATCCCCAGCTTTTCTTCCAGTGCAAGCTGGTCACAGTAGGATGCCTCTCCCCTGGAATGATGAATATGACCTTTACTGCATTTACATGAAGTATTTTTATATTTATTCTTATGATATATATACTTTATCTTTGCCATTACATTTACTATCCTAAGACTCTGCTACCCTATTTATAATTATATAAACAATCGCACCGGTTAATATAACAGCAAAAGATATACTTATTACTGGTGTTGTAATGGAAAATATCTTATTTTTCATTTTCAACTTGTTATAATCTTTTAATTGAATCTTATAAATATTATTTAAATTTTCATATGAAGTAACCTTGCTGTTTAATAATAAGATTTGTGCTTCAAGATTGGTAATCTTTTTTTTCAATATTTCCTGCTCTTTTTCTGCCTTTATAAGTTCAATTACCCTGTCCTCGCTAATCCAATATCCTTTTATATTATTATGCTCCATATAAAATGCATTTTTATTTTCATTCCCCTTTATTAAGAATCCTGAGAATATCACTAACTGAATAATTATCAATTTTTTTAACTTCACTATCAAGCTCCTTATCAATCTTTTCTTTTTCTTTAATTTTAGTCTCCAAATCTCTATTTATTTCTTCAATATTAACCTTCTCTTTATTTACTTCATTCATATAATCTTTTTTACTTATGGATAAACTTATGCAAGAGCGAATACTTATTATATTTATAAACAATAATATTGAAATGATAATAATAAGGACTCCTACCTTATACTTCCATATAAACTTAAAAAACTTAACCATCTTTATTTATCCTTTCTTTTTTCCTTAAAAACTTCTCTCCGATATTTATACCGGCATATCCGGCCAACAACACATAGATCTGCCAGTCTGTAATTTTTAAAAAAAACAATATTACTCCAATTATTAAGCTTTGAAACTTCCTGCCTGTAAAATTCCATATTACCTTATAAAAACAAAGCTTCCAGAATCCGCATGATTCAAGCTCTTTCTGCAATGCATTCTGAAACATCACCGATAACCTCTATCTTATGTAAATATTGAATCTCTTCTTTCCTGTAATATCTGATCTCTCCATACTCAACATCAAAACAGCAGAAAAAAACCCCTCTTTTTGCAATTACATTTATATAATGAGGCTTTTTTGTTTTTCTATGTGTTACACAGGCAATATAATAATTATTTGCACCTGCCTCAAATAAAGAAGGATCTATTTTTCTTGTTATCTGTAATGAAGTAAAATGAGCCTTTATTTTCTTCCAGATAATATTACTTGCCTTGTTTTTTTTGACATTCGGATTATCAAGATATGCATATGCTTTTAATTCTATTATAAGACAGTTCATATCCTTAGGTGTAAAAGGACTCTCCAATACAGCTTGAATAATATTTGCAAGGCTTGTAATTAAACAGCCCCATCTCCATAAAAAATCTCCCGGTAATCCCATGGATTCATTCCTCCACCTGGGATCCGTTTGTATGTTGTAACCAATCCTCATTTTTTACTCCTTTTTTATTTTTATTATTTAAATATATATTTCCATACCTCTCTTATCACAAGCCCGACTAATGCTGCTGATGATACTGTAAATAATCCCCATATAATCTTTGCCTGTAATTCAACCTTTATAAGCCTCTCTTTTGTGTTCCCAACAAGATCAAAAATCTTTGCAATATCATCCTTAATATCATCAAGACTTTCCTTTATAATCTCATAGTATTTTTCATCATCCATAAAAATATGCTCCTAAAAAACCTAATTAAAAGATAAAATATCCAAATAAATATTTTCTCCATTACAAAATCCCTTTATTAAGACTTCCCCATTAGAAGAAAAAGTATACACATAATCGATCAATAATCCGGTCGACCCTTTAATATAAATAGGTGTATCAATATAGAGTTTATCCCCTGATAACCCGGTTATGAAAAGATTAAAACTACATAAATTAAGATTCTGTATTTCTATATGCCTGTCTGACGGTGTTAAATCTAGAATAAAATTTTTGTATTTATCTATGAATAATATTGCTCTTGTACCTGATGATAAGCTTTGTGTATTTAAATCACAAACTATATCATTAGAACTGTAATTTAATTCTTCAATAAAAATACTCTTACCGTCACATACTATTCTTAACTCAATAAAACCGTCTTTATTAAAAATAGCTTCATAACTATAATTTATACTGTTACTTATATTAACCGGATTTATTATCCCTAATTTCCTGTCAATTTTTCCCTTTATAATTATATTAAAATCACATACTGAAAGATTATCAAAATAAATTAGTTTATTTTGATCAGATACATCTATTTTATAATACTTACATTCGCCTGTATTTATTATCTTTATATTCCCAATCTGGCTATCAAGACTAATATTCTTTTTTTCATTCTTTATTAAATAAACTCTTTCTTCTGTTATACTCTTAGCTAAAATACCGTTATTATTTTCATCCTTTATAAGCTTACCAAACGGATCAACGGAATAATAATCCCCTATTACTAAATCATCTTCTAAAAGACTCTGATTATTGCCTAACTGTACTAAATAATTATTCCCTTTTGTAAACTCCCGTATTTCTCCCAGGAATGAATTATAATATATACCCTTATAATTATCTGAATAAATATAGAATACTCCATGAGGGACGGGACCTGTAATACCTTTATCAAATTTTCCCTTTAAAATTGAATATAAAAAGTTACCCCCAAGACAATTTCCAAAATAATCATAAACCTTATACTCTATTTCATTACTGACTCCATCCTTATATGATATTGCAAAACAATCATTTTCTAATCTTATACATTGTAAAACTTGATTTATATAATTATTCAAAAATATAGTCTCATCTTTTAGAATGTTAAAATCATAATCATATATTTTAAATCTTCCTGTCCCTGTAACTGCAAAACTTTCAGGGGAAGGGTAATCAGCATTCTTAAAATATACTGCTACAATCCTATTATTCTCCAATACAGTAAAATCAATTAGCCCTATATTTGCATTAAAAACAGTTACCTCTGCTTGCAATACTCCATTATAATTATATTTTTTTAAATAAAAACTCCCGGAATAACTCTCTCCCATGATAAACCCATCTGTGCAGGGTTTTAATATTTTATTCCAGGAAGTAGTTACTCCATTAAAAACCTCAAATTTACTTACTGCAACATTACCAGTCTCATCATACCCTACAATATAGCCTTTATTATCTGTCCATAACTGGTATGCAACTATAAAGGTATTGTTATTAAGTATACATAATTTAATATCCTTAATATCAGTCTCATTAAACAATGTATTATTTATAAGTACATTCCCTGCTTCATCATAAATCTTAAAATAATCACTTCCTATACCGGTCTCATTTCTACCCACTACAACAACATATTTATTATTTAATCTTCCTACTCTAAGATCAAAATCATAATAAACATCATTATCTATTACGGTATCATTAACAACAATGTTTCCATATTGATCGATTATTCTAAACTTTAAAATATTATGATAAATATCCGTATCATCTTTAAAAAAAAGAAAAATATTATCATTGGAAAGTAAAAAATGATGTTCTATATAACAGGATGGAGGCAAGTCATGTTCCAACAACCCGGCTTTTGAAATAAAGTAATTACTTCTTCCATACGGATTTAATATTTGAATTACAAGATTATTATTATTCCTTTTAATTAAAGAGACTCCATAATCTACATTAAAATAGGAAGTATTGTTTAAAAACATCATATAATTGGATTCAAAAATTTCTCCGGAAGAATCCAGTAAAAAATATTTAGAAACATCTTTTGATATGTTATATGAAAGATAATAATTTAAATAAGTTCTTATTAAAACAAGAGTAGAAACATATTTCTCATTTAATTCAATTCTTTCTTTTAAAATAACTCCATTATGATCATAAATTAAATAAAAAACCGTATTATCTATCTCATTAACAGCCAGTATAAAAATATTATTATTAAATGATGCAACTTTTACTTCTTTTAATGAATTAGAATCAATCTGGGTTGGCGGTAAATAATTTAAGCCGTCATGTGTATACACAGTAAAATTATTGTTATAAGCTATAATAAAACCCTGTATAACACCACCTTCATATATAAAACTTACATCATGAAGGACAGAACTACCTGCCTCAATCTGAGTCTTTGTACCTGTAACAAGATTGGCATTTTCATCATAAATACAAAACCACAAACTGTTTACACCGATATTATTTAAAGTATATACAATAGCTGTATTGTTATTACCCAGGTGTGTACATTTTATGTTTGTAACCTCATTATTACTCTCAAAAGCCCTTTCTGATGCCTCAATTACATACCCGTTACAAGATAATATTACAATCTTACCGTAAGAAGTATCATCTTCATCTATAAAGCAGATTACAACTTTACCGTTTGACAATTTGGTACATACAATATTCTTAGTTTGCCCGTCATTAAAAATCCCTTTAAAAATATGGTTATTATATATATCTTTTACTATATATTTACCCCTGTTATTATCATTACTGTCCCTATAACAGATTAAAATGTTATTGTTATCCAATTCAATACCTGAGTATGAATCATTAAAATCACAGGCTATTAAATTATTATTTTCATCCCTTAAATACTCATTAAGAATAGAAAATTCTCCATAATTACAAATTTTATCATCTCTAAGCATTGCAAATCTTCCAATACTAACAGGATAATTTTGTTTTTCTTGAAAACTCTTTACAACAAGTTTATTATCTAAATATTCAAAGTTTTCATTGATTCTTTCAAACTCATCATTGAATAACAACCCGTCGGCAGGAGTAGTTCTATCCCACAAATGTATGTTAGATGGGTTATATGCCACTAAATACCTCCATAAACCTAAAAATAAGAGTTGTAAACCTATCCTTTTCTTTAATATCAAATGAAATATCCATTACAATTCTATTGTCAAAACATAACACTGCCTTATTAATTAACTTTTCAATACATTCATATTTCTCTAATACTGCCTCATGAATCCTGGTATTCCCCTCATAATATATCCGGGTATTTTTCCTGAAAATCTCCATTTCGTTATAATAGAAAATAACCTCATCACTGTTATATTCAACTTCTACCGGGTTTAATATCTTCCTGCCGTCAAGAATCCATGCAGAATCTAATAAAAGACTCATGGATACAGGAATACTGCAAATTGCCTCATTAATTATAAAAATGTATTCTATGATGCACCCTACCCCGCCGGCTCTTACACTATTAAAAATAAAACTTAAAACAGTATCAGGACTAAGATTTAAGATACTATCCTGTTTTCTTATCCTGATTTTTGCAGGATATACCTCTTCAATATTTAAATCTGTATAATCTAAAATAAATGCAATGCTATTTAGGGTATATATGTCTCCTTTTGAAATAAGTTTAATTACAGCTATCTTTAAAAATTTTCTGTATATGCTATCCTGTTTTCCTTTTCTTGCCTCTCCCAACAGCACTCCAAGTCTGTCAAGATTCATTCCCTCATTTTTTTCGATATCCAGTAATAAATATATTGATTCAAATGTATTGGAAATCTTTTCATACTGCCTTTCAAAAAGCTTCCATAATTTAGCCTGGGTAGTGTCAGATTCATCACTCAAAACAGATACAGGAAACTTATCAATCATAAAACATTCACCGTTATTAACTCTTGTGATGTTCTTGCATATTCAGTAGGCTCGATCTCTACCTTTATGCCTGTCGGCATTTCTGTTTTCCCGACAAAAACCTCTATATTTTCAATCCCTTCAAACTCATCCATATTAGCCAATATCTTCCACCTGTATACATCCTTTGAAACGCCTTCACCCTTATATGTTTGATCCTTAAAACTGCCCCCTATAACTTCAATTACTCTTTTTTTTACTTCATCTATGTATGATGAGTCCCATTTTTCATTGGTTATAATATTTATTAAAACATATATATTTACATAATCCGGATTATCCCAGTAAAAAGTCCGTTCTACTCCCATTATATCTATGATGGAAGCATGTTTTTCTCCTATAGTCTTTATCCCACCTGATTTATACTTCATAAAAACATCAACAATCTCGCTATCCGTACCTCCATTTATAACGGCATGAAGGCAATGAGGAGGCATTCCATCAACTTCAAAATCTTCACAATTCTCATTAACAACAGCACTTATAACACTGTCTATCTCATTTAATACTGCCTGGATGGAAACAGCACTTGCTCCCCCTACCCCGCTACCCTCTTTATATCTTTTTCTTAATTCATAATCACTCTCAACTTCTCTTCCCCCGTATCCTTCAACAGGATTATTAACCTCTTCTACCCCTGCTAAGGGAGTATTGATTTCTGTTATAGAGTTTTCACAAACATTCCCTATTACTCCATAGGGTAGACACACAGCATTTAACTCGACTTTTCCATCTGTTATAATCCCGCCTTCTGTTGTAATAAACTTAATACCCTGTTTAGTGCTTGCTATAAATCCATCAGGTACATATACTCCTATAACTCCTTTTATCTGTAATGTTACAACACTCTGTCTTTCAGGATTCCTTGCTAATCCCTTAAAAGCTGCAATCCGGCTTAAACTTACACCCTCAGCAGTATCTATATAATTTGAGTAATATACATCCTCCATTACCTCCCAAAGGTTAGCCAATTTTTTTGCCATAAGTTTAATAAAAATACCTATCGGGGAGTATTCAGACAGATCAACATCCTCTCCAAAGAACTCAGGTAATTTTGCATCCTCTTCAATATCTTTTTGAATTAAATCAAAATCCAATCTGATAAACCCGGAAGGTGTAACTCCATAACTCATAGGCTGTCCTTAATTAATCCAAAAACACTCTCACATTCAAAATAAATATTTATCTCTCTTTTCTTTCTATCAAGATTAAGACTAATATTTATAACCTTTAAAACCTTTTTTTCTTTTAATATTTCCCTTCTAACTAGCCTCTTTAATTTATTTAAATCAATATCCTTAACTCCCAGTATATTAAGCCAGTCTATACCGGCATCTTTATTTAAAAACCATTCTCCCTTAAACATTTTTAATCTATTTTTTAAATTCTGTCTTAAAGCTTCATAATCATTTAAAAGGATAAAATTACCGTTTTCATATTTTAATTGTCCATTTTCTACTAAAAGACTCTTCATTCTATTTTTGCCTTACTCTGTCCAGCATCTATAATCTTATGTTTGCATGAACATGATATTGTACTGCCCTGGTAGGTTAAAGTACCGTTACAAACTCCTTCATCATCCTTTCTTAATACCTTTAAACCTTCTATTTTATTCTTTGAGCTACTATTTATACCCCCTCCACCGCTTCCTATATAATTACCCATAGAACATCCTGATACAGTGAATGATATAGTTTCTAATAATACTTTTTTCCCGCCAACCTTCGCATTATTAGCCTCAATCTCAATGTAATTACAATTACCGCTTTTAAAGCTCCCGTTAGGTATTACAGATATATTCCTATCCGTATTACAAATATAACTACTCAATTTATTTCCAATCCCGTATCATTTACTTTAAAATTCCCCTTAAACTCAATATTATCAGCATCAATACTAAACTTTGAACACTTTATGTCTATATTGCTGTCTGTTAAATTTATATACATGGTCCCATCTTTATGTCCTATTAAAAGCCCGTCATTGTCAAAATTATCCGGATTCTGCCAATCAGTCTTAGCTATACCGCCTAAAACACAGGCATTTTCAAGATTATTCATCTTTTTACTTAAAGACTTTTCATCCTCACATAATGCATCTTCTATATCATAGGTAGCAAATCCAACCCACACCAAATCATCCTTTTTATAATCCGGTCTTATATAATAATCCCCGCATTTAATAAACATTACAGGGATATCAGGTATTACAGGTAAATCCACTTCCTCATCAATCTCATTAGTCTCTTTATATAAAGGCTTAACATCTGCTTTCATCTTTTTTTTATCAAACTTATCTATCTTGCATATCATTCCCTGCTGAATCTCACTTATTTTCCTATCAACAAACTCCTCTAAAAAACCGACAAAGCTCATCTATATACCTCAGCCACACAATATGAGTCTTTGAATGAAGAAAACATTTTCTTGACATTCTTTACTCTAAATATAGATTTAATGTTTTTAGTTTGTAACTTAATGCTTCTACCCGGAGTTAGTTCATACAAAAAAAGTGTTTTTATCCTGTATCCTCCCTTGATATATTCAGGAATATCGATTAATCCTGAATCAAATCCTAAAATTATTGCATTATTTTCTATAAACCCGGCCGGTTTCATGTTTAAATATCCGTTTGTACAGTAATAATTACTACCGGTTTCCTTTGCAATTCTTCTTACTGCATAATGAAATCTTCTTGCAACAAACCTTTTATAAAACTTATCATTGCCTAAACTTATATAACCTGATCTATCACCTGCCATATCCTTTATTATTTCACTTGCCTTCATATCCTGATATGTTTTATTTATTATCTTTGTAGCCCAGATTAAAGCTGTCTTATCTGCAACCTGGATCTCCAAAATTCTATCTACCTTTGTTTTTTTCAATTTATAATCTATGATCTCGCCCTTAAAAACCTTACCCATATTATCCTTATATCCTGCCTCAACCTCTATTAAAGGATATTCCGTAATCTGCCCCTTTTTTTCTCCCTTACAGCTTGATAAGGTATCATCATTCGGGTTATAAAGCCTGATTGTTGTTGATCTTAATACATCAAGGTCCTCTTCTGTTTCAAACTCAATACTAAAAGGCGGATATGAAAATGTTTTACTGCCTATTATTACCTTTGCCCTTTTATCAAATAACTGCATACAATTTTACCTTTTTGCCAAAATTATCTTTTTCAATTCTGTTAAATAACCCTATTGCATCATACGGAATAATCCTTCTATTTATGCATATATCTTTTACTGCATGTAAGCAGTCATTGCCATATAAAAGTTTTGCAGAATAAATAACTTCATCATCTTTTAATATTTTCAATGTATAAAAATCCATAGATTCATTGTATTCTATTAAGTATGTATAAGCCTTCCCATCTATTGTAACAACCATCTTTACCGGTACATCTTCATATGTAAAAGGAAAATATTCATATATCATAAACTTACATTTACCTCTTCTTCAATTAAATCCACTTCCCCCTTATTCTTAGTCCCCTGGTTTTGACTTTCTACAATATTTAACTTCTGCATGGATATAGATAACCCCACACCATCGCCAATACTACTATCAATATAATCCTCTATTGAGGTTATACACAAAGATTCAATATCCTCATCCCCATAATATGTTACTAATGTTTTCTCATCTCTCCATTTTTTAAAAGTTTCCAGTCTTTCAGTAATGTTTTCAGGGAACTTATAAAAAACAGGATCCTTACTTTCTATATCCCAATCAGTTAATATTGCCTTTAATGAATAAGTGGTTAATTTATTATCTATATTGTCATTTACATTTAAACCTTCCTCTATTGCATGTTCAGTAACATCAACCCTATTAACACGGGAAAAATCCTTTAATACATTGAGTAATACATTATTTTGTCCATCTGAAAAAAATGATCTTTTTTTAATACCAAAAATAAGATCATAAAAAGTATCTGTTACTGCCAAATTATCCCACCGCAAGTCCCAGTTTTGCCCTTAAAATTGGGCTTATCCTATCCAAAGCACTATATATATTTTTTTCAATTTCATATGCAATATCATCATTGTCTTTAACATTTATAACAATCTTATCTATGATTGAACTTATTATTACCTTAGCACCCATCTTACTAAAAGGTGTAATCTCTCCTGAATTAAACGGAGTAAAAACCTCTGGCTCTTTTTCTCCGACTAAATATTTTTTCCCCTTTTTTACATGCCCGCCTTCTGCTCTTTTCCCCTTAATATCATCAAATGACGGCATACTTTTATAAATTTCTTTTTGTTCAGTGTTTCTGCCGGTTACATTATTTTTCTTTGCATCAACTATAACCTCTCTTACTCCACCATAATAAGATACTGCTGCATTTTTAATATCAATAGCAGTCTTCTTAAAATCCTTTCCTATATCCTTTAAGCCGTTAAAGGCTCCCTTAAAATCACCCTTAAATAGCTTGTATATACTAGCCCAGATATTAAAAATGTTTTTAAATACCTTAAAAACCATTACCCCGACTTGAAGGCCTAACCTCAACTGTTTAACCAGTATTCCCAATCCTTTACCTAAATAGTAGGCACCGGTACCAAGTGATTCAAAAATTCTTTTTCCCTCAAACATCCCGCCGAATAAATCATTAAATACATCCTTTAAATCTTTCCCAAGTACTGCTAACTCTCTTAATGCAGGGGAAAATAAGTCCTTAACTACCCTACCCCCTTTATCTATAATGCCGTTAATTTTATCTATATTTTTACTGTCGCTTATCCAATCTCTTACAGCCTTTGCATTCTTAATCATTGCACCTGTTAAATTGTTGATCTTAGGAGTAACAAAATCACCGATATACATCTTTATATCTTCCAATACTGCCTTATATGTTCTCTGTCTGTTTGCGAGTTGATCCTGTGTAGCAGAATAATCACCCATTGCTTTCCTGCTTTGAAAATAGGCTAATTCTAAGGATGCTTCTGCCTTTGCCTGTCTTAAAGCTAATCCTGTAAGTTTATCCTTGCCATGAACAATTAACCACTGTTTGATATCCAGCTCTCCTATTGCAATACCAAGACTTTTAGCCATCTCCCGTTCACCGAGCAGCATTTTGGTTAATGCCTCACTTGCTCTTTTAGCTCCGCCTTCTATATTGGAAAAGGATGCTGTATCGCTTGCTAATTCCTGTACACGCCTTGATAAACTTAATGCCTGTTTTTCTTCAAAACCAAGACCAACCAGTAAATCCCCTGTTGTACCTAGAAGCTGGGTTGCCTCATTCTTTGAATACCCATATGCCTCTGTAAGACTATCCCTTACTTTTAATGTTTCATCCTGTATACTTTCAAATACCCTTAAAAGTTTCGACTGACTTTCATTAAAATCACGGGATATATCAATCCCCTCTCTTATTCCATCTTTTATATTAGTCCATATATAACTTGCTGCATTTTTAACTGTATTAAAGGCAGTTGATGCAATAAAAAAGCTTTTAGTTAAATCCCCTGTTGAGGTTTTTAACTCTCTCTGGCTTTTTTTTAAGTCTTTTGTGCCCTTATCCATGCCTTTTAGACTTTCTTTTGCAGCATCCATACTCCTGTCAAATCTTCTAATTTCATTGGATGCACTATCTCTAAATAAAATCTCTCCAAAAAGTCTTCTAACAGCAATACTTCCTGCCATCTATATCCCTTTATATACCTTTAATGCCATATATATTTTTTTGATTTCATAAGGTGGAAGCTTACAAAGATTTGTATATGTATCTATCCCTGATAATACTACTTTCCAGAATACAGGATCCTCTTCTACCTCCTTTTTTATATTAAAATCTGTGATCCTACTTTGTTTTTGTAAATAGCTTTTTGATAAGCTTGGGGTAAGTATATCCATTTTGTAGTTTCCTTCTAAGAAACCGGGGCAGGATTATCTGCCATACCTCCTCCAACTCCTCAGGATCCACTGTATCAAGAGTCAATCTTTCCCCTTCAACAGGGAATACCACATGATTAAAACAATAATCAAGTAATGCCTCCCAGTCAAATATGTCAGCATCCATCTTGTTAATCTGACTCTTTAATTTTATCCATTCCCTGTTTCCTGGATGCTGTAATATATATTTCCTTCCGTTAACCTCTACTTCCTGTTTAAATATTTCCAAATTTTTTTCTCCTTTTATCTGAAATTACTTGTTAAATCCGCACAACCGAATATATACTCTAAAACCTGCTCCTCATCTGCTAATGCAACATCAGGATCATTATCTATCCATGCTTCTGAGGAGTGCGCAAAATAATTATTATTCTTAACACTTATCTCAAAAACACCAGGTGAGTATTTTAATTTATCTAAATATACTCTAAATGGGGAATTCCACTTTAATGAGACTGTTATTGTACCTGATGTATTGCAGTTTTTGGTTCTTGATACCTCCCCCTTGGCACCAACATGCTTTTTCCATCTTGCAGGCTCATCAAATGAAACCTTAATAAATGTTCCGTCTCCAAAACCACTACCAAGCATCTTATTAACTATAAGTTCTGTATCATCAGGATTAAAATCTCCTAAAAACTTCTTTCCCATTACATTATCTCCTATACTGTTATTAACCCTTTAACCTTTGGCTTATGTATAGCACCGGCAGTTGAATATTCAAACTCAATACCCGGCAGGTTTCTATTTGCCCTATCATTTACACTTAAATCCGATCTTTGGGGAGTATAAATCTTAAACATATATACGCCATCATCAGATTCACTCTGATCTACATCACTGCCAACTCTTGCAATAATCTTATTATCCCCTGCCCTCTTTAATACAGCTCTTAATACACTCTCTACCTGTGCTATTCCCGGATTATCAAGTGCAACCTTGTCATTGTTTAAGAATAACAAAAGTAGTTCCGTCTCAAGCTGATCTTCAACCCAGTCCTGACCATGTATAATATCTATAAACTCACCGCTTGTTGATCTGCCTTCATTTGTATATATTGCACCCTTTTGATCATGGAGAGTCTGCATGTTCTTTTCTCTTATAGAAAGAAGTTCCGTTAAACTAAAATTCGATGCATTCTGTCCATTTAAAGATTTCCACTTCCATGTAAAACTGCCGGGGCTTTTACTTATACAAAGACCAACCCACGAACATTCAGGATAAGAAGCTTCCTCATTGTGAATTAAATATGCCTCTCTATCCACATTTCTTGCCAAAATACCGGGGCTTGCATTACAACCGAAAAAAAATTTTTTATTAGCATTAGCCCAATCTCCTGCTTCATTTAGGTCCGACTCAACTCTTGAATCAATACATATAGCCCAGTATGAATTAAATGTCTCTTTTAATTCCTGTAATGCTTCTGCGTAGGTTACAGAATCATCTTTTCTTATTACTGCTATATCAACAGGACTTGGACTTTGAGAAACCATTGCGCTCATCATCTTATATTCTGCATCTTCAATTGTATACCCTGCAGATATAAGCTCTTCTGTATCCGTTACGATCTGTAAATCAATTTTCACATCTCCTGAACCCATAATTAATGGTCTAAATGATTTCTCTTTTAATCCCTTTGTTGCTCGTGTTATTGATATAACTATATCCTGTATATATGCCAAATTAAATCTCCTTAATAATTATTTCTTTTTTTTCTGAACCGTTTATTACCGGTGTAATTTCAATACTCCTTATTGCCTCAATTTCATTTACAATTTTTTCAGTATGATCGATTCTTATATCAAAACCAACCCTGTAATCATAATCTATATTAAGAAAAATAGTCCTGTCCTCAATTTCAGGACTGATAATACGCACTACATAATCATCATTCTTATATAACCTTATGTATTCACGTAACTTCTTAGCTAATCCGAACTCTTTATCAGTACCGAAAATATTTATACTTACATATGTCTTACTCTGCTCAAAAATATTTATATCCGCTAATGAACCATCATTTATATTTTTTGTTACTACCCTACCCTGCTTATAAAAATCCTCAGGAGATATATTAAGAATTTTATATGTAATATAGGGGAACCCTATCTCCTCTTTTTTAAACTTATAGTCCTCACGTAAACACGGTATTTCAAGTAAGGCAGTAATTTTACTAAAAAAAGCATCAACCAATTCATATTCAATCACTTATTTACTAACCTCTTTGCAAAATAAGAGGAAAAATTTCCATCCTTTTCTCTATCTGCCTCTGAGGATACCTCATACCTTGATCCTTTATAATGAATAATACAACCGGTTTGTAATGAGGGCTTACCTACTTCATAAACCTTAATATCCTTAATTGTATATGCCCCGTCAGGTAAAAATTTTAATAGTTCATATGTAAGCTGTATAATAAATAACTTTTTTTGCCCTATTACCGGCGTCTCCACATATCTCCCGTTAATTATCTGTCCAACACCAGACGGAATCTCTACCGTATAATCCTTTAACCTTCTTCTAATAACACTACTTAACCTCATATGTTATACTCTTTTCCAAACTTCCCTTATCTACAAGGGTCTTATTTGAACCTTTTTTAATTATGGTAAACGGATGATTCTCCGGCTTTATATTTGAAGAAATCTTAATCTTTATCTTCTCTCCCATACTCTTTCCAATAACATCAAGCATCTTTAAAACATTAAAATCATTAAAAAAAACGTCCTCTCCTCTCTCAAATACACTATCTATAACCTTCTTATTATCAAATGTGCTTCTTAAAAAGGACCTTTCAGGTATTACAATAAACTTGGTTGTATCCTTTAAATGTAAGCCGATACTGTGAAGATACGCTCTCATCTTATCTGTAACCTTTATTTTAGCCCCAAACTCATTAACACCTGCTACTAGGCCAATTTCATCGGAGAACACCCCTACCCTAACCCTCTTATTGTTTAACAATTTCAATTGTTTTAGTATTTCCGGCACACGGCTCTCATCTTTAACCATTATTTCCCTTTTCCTAATCTGTCGTATATTATTGCGTTATACGTCATAACCTAACTTAATAAGCTCACTAACTGCATCAAGGTACATCTTTACACACTGAGTTTCAACCTTCCGCTTGACTAAACTTATATCTGCCACAGATTCACTCTGGTTTAAACTGAATAAATAATTAAGTTCTGCCCTATATAAATACTTTGCACATAAATAAATTAGGGCATAACTTATCCTTCTTTGCGTTACTGAATCATATTCACCATCATTAAATTTAGTAAAATCTCTTTCTCCAATTAAACCAACTAGATCATCTTCACACCTTTTACTGCATACTTCAATATGAGCCTCCCACTCCTCAACACTACTATCCATATACTGCTCAAAATTATCCTTTACAACACCAATCTCTTTTAAATCATTCACCCTAACCATGATTATACCTCCATTACAGGCTCCAATATATGACCGCATCCATATGGAGGATTAAAAGGCTCATAATCAGTAATTATATTTACAGGCATTACATCAATCCCCTTATACCTGCATTCCCTGTTATCAAGACTGAATAACTTATTCTCATATTTACTGTGTACTCTTTTTTCTGCTGCATCCTCAACCCTTATAAATCTTACAATATTAACATCATTCTCCTCTATTAAAGCCCTGTTTGTATTATTCATAAAATTAACTGCAATACTCTTAGAAGTATTCTTTAAGTATTTTTCTAAATCATAATTCTTCCCTCCAAGACTAACCTTTGCTCCATTTTCCGTTTTAAATATTTTTTCCTTCAAATCCTTTATGATACTGTCCTTATTCAATTTATTTATCTGTCTTAAAGAAATTTCATTTATCCACCTTAATCCTTTATTCTCAATCTCAAATAAAACATTCGCATACTCACTTACATATTTATTTGTACTTAAATCAATAAGCTTATTTTTTACCCTGTCTGTAATAAGCCTGTTCAATAAAAAATAGGTAAATATTATTATGAATGCTTCCTCAATAACACCGATTGAACTATTCCTCTTTTTTAAAAGCAACTTCTTTATTTGGGTAAGTTCTCTTATTGATAAATCCCTGCCAAAGGATAGATAGACTTCTCTTGTCACCTCATCTTGAAACAATATGACTTCACTGTTTATATTCTTCTCAATTTCCTTAATTAGAATATTAAAGCTCTCTTTACCTTTTGTTTTTGAATCTATCCTTATTGTATCCATTATCCTAAATTAACCCATCTTGTTGCTTTCTCCTGGTCAAGCCATGCTATACCGCACAAGAAATCTATAAAGAGTTTTCTAAATCCTTTCTCCGCACTTCCTTCATAGGTCAATAAAAGAGAACCGTATTTTGTATTCACAATAACTGAGTTTTCATGATACGGCTTTATTGCCTTGGTGCCTAAAACAGCACATTCAGGAACATACACCATTGCCTGATTCGGCTTTTTTACTGTAATCTCTACATCATCAGCTGCATCTGAAATTAGCCCGGTTGCCAATGTAAGTGTTCCTGATTCACCTTCTGTAATCCACTCTACTTTTACTACCGTATACCAATTCGATGCAATCTGTACCATATCACAGGCTTCAATATTGGAATCTGTTCCTCCGTCAAATGCTATTACACTTGTTCCGGCCGGATATCCGGTAGTATTATTTACAGCCAATGTTCCATCATCTGGTATCCTTCTATTCTTCATATGAAGACTATGTATGAAATTAATACCAAACGCTTCTCCAATTTGAGCCTTTCTTAATGCTGTTGCAGAACCCGATTCACTTACATTTGTTATACATGATAAATCCAGAATATCAGCCTTTGCCTCTGAATCAATACATGCTAACCTGCCTTCCTGTCTTATATTCTTTAAATCCATTGCCAATGCTAAATCAATTAAACTTCTTCTTGATAATGATGCATCCCTTACAACATGATTTTTACAGGTAGAAAGTTTATTTATTATTTTTTCATCAAGTTTTCTTTCAATAGCCTCAGCACCCTTTGTTGAATACATCTTATATGTCTGTTCCGGGATATTTGTAAAATCAACAATATTTATATCAAGAGCAACCCTTATATAATTATCAAGTTTGATATTTACAAAATCAGGAGCCATATCCGTATATTGATTGGGTTCTCCAGGCCACCAGTCATATGCCTGCACCTCAGGTTCAATCAAAAAACTTACAGTTTCTCCCGGACCTGCAAACTCTTTATCAATATTACTACCTGCTAAAATTGTTCCGCTCATTATCATATTGGGTTTTCTTGCTCCTATTATCAATGTTCCCAATCTTCTTAATATTTCCTGTAATTGTGTAAAATTATTCGGCATACCTTATTTTTCTTCTCCTTAAAAACTTAAATTTATTCATTTGCCCATTTTTCCCCGAGTTTGAGTAATTCATCTTCTCCTGCCTTATTTATCTCAAATGAACCTTCCTTATGATTACCCATCCCGCCGGAAGAACCTGATCCGGCTGCTACTTCCTCCATTACAGGAAATAAAGTGCCAACCTCATCATTCTGCTTTACTAAAATCTTAACTGCCTCTTCTACATCTTTTATACCGCTAAATACCTTCTTTACTTCCTTCTTCTTCTCTTCATCTTCATAAACTATCTCCTTTGTCTTAACTACATAATCTACTCTGTTTGTCTTATCATCCGTTTCCTCTGCTAAATCTAAATACCCCATATTTACAAGATACTTTGCTGCTATTGAAGGATTCTTTAATTTTAAATTGGCAGTAATCACATTACTGATATTTAGTAACCTTTCTTTCTTGAAAGTATCATAGAGCCTATTATACTTCTCCTTACTCTTTTCTTCTGACAACGTAAACTCATCAAGCTTTTTATTTAACTCCATTTTCTCATTCTCAATTATTGATTCTTTCTCCTCTTCCAACTTCACCAATTTCTCACTCAATAATTTTTCTGCATCTTTACTTCCCTTAACAAGCTCTCTTAATTTTTTTAACTCACGTAATTTTTCATGGTTCTCCCGTTTTAATTCTTCCAGTTTTTCACTGTCTTTTCCCGGCATCTTTTCTTCTTTCTCGCCGTCTTTGAATCTCTTCAACCTGTTTTCAATGATAGATTTTGTACTATCCTTAACAGTATTAACCACTTCTTCAATCTGTTTGTCATCCAAACCCATTGTTTTTAATAGTGTCTTTAATTTGTTCAAAACTTTTAACCCTCTTAAATAAATATTCATTTTGCTTTTAAAGTATATATACTTATCCCCTTAGTCTTTTTTTTAAAAGCTAAGGTATTAATTTTCCTCTTTAAATATTTCATTCCCTTTATCAATTTCATCAATGATTTGTTTATACGTACCGGGTGATTCATTTGCTAAATCTTTATACGCATGCATTACATACTGCTTTTTTGCATATTTTGTTAACCCTGAACAAACCCTTGCTGTAATTACCTCTAGATCATGATTCATCTTTTCAACATCTTCAACTATCTTTATATCCTCAGGATATTTTGTCTTTTTATCCATACTAACTTCAACTATATTTTCATAAAGACAAAACATCTTTATTATCCAGTTTTCAGTCTCTTCAAGCTGTTTTGCTTTGTTTAAAATAACACCGCCGGACTGGTAAAAATCATACTCTTTTGACTTGCCGCTTTTCTCATAATAATCCTTGTTGCTTTGTATTGTAAGTTCAGCCATCTTATATATTTCTTCAATATCCCTTTCAACTGCCTGCAATACAATTGGTATATTTATTACATCATCTCGTAAAAACTTTGGAGGCTGTCCTTCTGCCGGATATGGATATATCTTCCTCCCATTCGATGTTTTCTGCCAGGCTTCCTTGAACTTCTCCAGATTATCATCTGCCGGTATTGTTATCCCACTGTTACAGGTACTCCATATATTCTCATCAATATTACTCATCCAGTTTGCAATCCTTCTCTGGCACATTGCAATATCTTCTAAATTAGACTCATACGCCTCATCAGGATCAATATCATGCTGATAGCAGAATATAAAAGGAACCTCTTTTAAATTATGCCTTACTTCTTTTTCCCAGCTTATCCCGTCAGTTTCCTCACTCTTATTACCGTCACTTTTTACACCTTCCTGCCAAAAATCTCTTGTAAATAGCAAATATCTTGTAACTTCATCATGCTTACCCGTAGGACTGGATTTATCAATATATGATTCTGCTAACTTTACCCAGGCTAATCCTTTATCATCAAAATACCAGTCAATGATATTTTCAGGATAATATATAGCAACATAAGGAAATAACCTCTGTTTAATTTTCTTCTCTTTCTCTACGACTGTCTCTCTTATCTTTTTCGCATCAACCAATACTCCGATACGTAAAAAAGTCGATAACAATGATATCTTTCTCATTATCTTGGAAAGACTCTCATTCTTTGTTGTTGCACTGTCAAAAAAGACCTTTAACCTTTCTGCTTCTACCCATGGTCTTTGTATCTGATGACGGAATATCGAATTTGTAAACATGGATACAATAGGACGAAAATAGTTATATATTACTGCACGCATCTTTCTTGCACTATATAAATCAACTCCTTCCGTGGGATATTTAAATATATATTCATCTCCATCTAATGTATTTAAACCCCCTTTATATGAGTTTAGTAAAAACTTTGATCTTTCTAAAATCCGCCTATATTTTATATGAGTCTGTACCTCACTCATATAATGCCAACCTCAAATGCAGAAAAATCTATGTTTGATAAAATTGTATTTAACTTCTTATCAAGTAAACCGTTCATATATTCAATGCATCCTGTCAATGTGTCAGGTGCATCATCATGTTTATTATTTGCCTTTCTCATGTATTTAGTGACACTCTCATAAAATAAAGGATATTTGTTCTTCCAGTTAAATGGAAAAAATATATTATTTTCAATACTGCTTGAATTTGTTAATATCCTTGATTTCTTATTCTCTGACTGGTGAAGCCATTTTACACTTATATCTTTTCTCTTATATTTTTCCTGTAATATCCGGGAAATATTTCTTGCAAAGGCTCTTCCTCCATTATTACTCTCAACAACCGCAACTTTTATATTGTTATTAATAATCCTTTTTGCTGTTTCCTCTTCTGTAACTTCTTGTGCTTCCTGCGTATAATATATATCAGTTATATACATCTGTTTTTCATACTCTATACCTAAAACACAGCATAAATAATCATCTCCCTGATCTGCTGTATCTATATATGAAAAAAATCTGTCTGCTATTATATTTCCATTATTATCTTTTGGTAATTCATTCCTCTTATACGTTTTTAAATTTTTATACAGCCTTCCTTTTTTATCAATTGTTTCCTGCTGATAATTTGCATAAAATATATCCTCATTTATGGTTCTCTTTTTCTCAAAATAACTTTCTTTACTTAACATATCAGGACACAAAACTTCATCTTTTTTCTCATCATACGCCTTATATTTCAACACATACCAGCTGTCTTTTTCATCCTCATTATCCAAAATCTTGCCGCAGATATCCTTATCCGACCATCTTGTCATACAAATAATCTGGCAAGCGCCTTCCTCAAACCTTGATAAAAATGTTCCTGTATACCAGTTCCAGTTTTTTTCCAATAATGTCTCATTTGTGGCCTCTGCATAATTTTTTACCTGGTCATCTATTATCCCGATTGTACAGCCTTTCCCTGTAATACTTCCGCCAATACCGGAGCCCTTGTATGAAAAATGTTTTCCTTCCAATGCCCATTTCTTATAACTTGCATCTCCTTTCTTTATCCTTGTTCCAGGAAAGATATCCGAGTATGTAATTTCATAATCAAAAGTCTTTTCTCTTGCTATCTCATCACGTGTATATTTGGAAAAGTCCGTTGCTAAATCATCAGAATATGCTGTTGCTATTATTTTCTCATTTGCGTTTTTTCCAAACACCCAGCATGAAAATAACATTAAGGTCCTTGTCTTATAATGTCTTGGAGGCATATTAACCATTAGCTTCCTGTATGCCTTATTTGTAATAGGATTTATAAGCTTGCCTTCATAAAACATCTGCAAGGTATATGAAAAAGTTTTTAAATGATGCCATTCCTCTTTATATCCATGTAAAAGCTTGCAAAAATGCCAGAAGGATTCTCTTGCCTTCCTTATAGCTTTTTCCCTCATGAGTAATAACAAATATGCTTTTTCATAATTCTTATTTGTTTGCATTCTGAAACATTTCCATTAATTTTTCTAAATCTTTATTAGACAGCTCTTTTATCTGTTCAATTATTGTTATGCTTCCATTAAGCTTTAAATCTAATTCCGGTTTACCGTCAGTCCTATTAATTATATCGTTTATAGCCTTACGGTCCCCGTTCAATGCTCTTGCCAGCAATCTAAGACATAAATGCTCTCTTGTTGACTTTACGCTTTTTAAATTATCTTCCAGGGGATTTTCTAACTCTACATCCTTTTCAAGATACTTATTTAAAATAGCTTTAAAACTAATCTGTCCTTTTTTCCTGCCTTTATTTTTAGGCTGATTCTCTTTTGAAAACTGTGTCTTTATCCCGTCTATATATATATTTTCTCTACTCATGCCTGCATTACTGCCGCTTCTTTTTCCTTAGCTTGCGTATTGTATCCATCTATCAATTTTTCCAGAGTATCAGCTCCAAAATATATATCCTTTCCTTTCTTCATTTCTTTCAATTCTTCATCTGTAAAAACATTAAATAATCTTAAAAACTCTATTTGTTTATTATTAAAATCTTCCAATACTAAGTTGTCAAAATATTCATATGAAGTTTTATCAAGTAATTCTATTGAATTATATTTATTATTTAATAGATGAATACAGCATACAAGAGTTTGGTCAATAAAGACCTTTTTAATATTATCTGACCTTACAATAACATCAATTGCACATGAGTTTACGGTATACACAGGATATATAACTATATTCTTACCGCATGTATTAAGATATTCAATCAATGTTAATGCTGTATGCCATGTGCCTCCTTGGGATGAGAAAAATATTTTCAATTCTTCATTTCCTTCTAATTTTACTGCATCAATCTCTTTAATTAAATTACTTACAGGTTCATCTTCAATTGCTTTATTAAATATTATTGTTTTCATATTTATGCCCTTATCTTTTCATTATTTTTATAGTTAAAATCTTTTCCATTTAACTTCAATCTTTCAATAACCTTATTATTATCATTCATCCATTTAATCCATCTTGATACTATTATGTTGCAAAAATATGGATCAATTTCAGTAGCAAAACATTTTCTATTTGTTTTCTCACATGAAATTATAGTTGTCCCGCTTCCGCAGAATAACTCTAAAACATTGTCATTCTCTTTACTACCGTGTAAAACCAACTCTGTGATAAGTTCAACGGGCTTCATTGTAGGATGTAAATCATTAACCAGCGGTTTACTGTGTTTTAATATGGATGTTACATTCTTTGCATAAAACTTGTGTTTTACCTTCCATCCATATACACATAATTCATGCTGGGGTAGGTAGTCCATTCTTCCCAATACATGATTATCCTTAACCCACACCAAAATAGTGGAAGTTGTTATTTTTTTGTTATAACAGGCATTCATTAGCTCTCTTAATCTTTTCCCATTAATCCATATATATATTGTATTGTATGAACTAAAAGGAATCCTATCCAGCCATGATTCAAACCAGCCCTGATAATCTTTTAAATCATCATTTGCATATTCTTTTTTTACATGATGCCCTTTATGTATATCTTTAAAAAAATCATTCTTGCTTGCATAATTAACACCGTAAGGAGGATCCGTACATAACATTTCAACCGTCTTATCACCAAGAAGTTTATCTATATTCTCTTTTTTAGTACAATCTCCGCATAAAAGCCTATGATTATTTAATTCCCATATATCCCCCTGTTTTGATATTTTTATAATATCTTCCGGTACTTCATCATCATTTTTAGTTTTACTAAGTTCCTCTTTTTCAATCGCTCTTAAAGTTTTAACCATACTTACATTCACAGGTTCAATCTTTACAGAAGTGATCTCAACAGGTTTTATATTGTATGATTTTAGATAATCCTTTAATCCCTCATTTGTCATCTCTCCGTACTGGCTGTTTAGGTGCAATAGTTCAATTGCAGCCTCTTTCCTGTTTTCTGCTTCAACCGGTAGGGCATAGTATTTTTCAGGAATCTTGAATCCCTCATCTTCCATTTTCTTTAAAAAAAGTTTCCTGTGGTGGCCGTCTATGAAATATATTTTATCTGTCTTTTTATCAATCCAGACAAAGAATACATATTTAAACCCTTTTTCTATTACTCTCTGTTTAAACTTTTGATAAGCTTTATCCGAATATCTCTTTAAATCTTTCTGCAATTCCTGAATACTATCAAGGGATAATTCCAATATTTGTTTCTGCTGATTAATCTTAATCTCTTTACTATTAATCTTTATCCTCCTAAAATTATCTTTGCTTTAAAAACCTTTCTTCAACATTATCAATATGTGTAAATTCACCCCGTTTATTCAATAAAGGGATAGTAAGGTTATATAATGTTTGATTGTTTGTCCGTTTAACCTCTCTTATCATTGCATGTGATATTGCTCCTGTCCCGTGAAAAACAACCTGTACTGCATCACCTATATAAAACATAAAAATCTTTTTAAAATTACTCCTTTTAAAAATTATATATAAGGGGGTGTTTCCACCCCTGTAAGCTTTTTTCTTATAAACCCCTAAAAAAGCTTATAAAAATTGATTAAAAAGGGGAGGGGAATAAAAAAAATAAACCTATATAATAAGACTTAATCTTATCCTTATTTTTAATCTTTTAATAAAAGCATACTGCTCTAATTATTGTGTTTGTTGATTATCAATATATGGGAATTGAAATATTTTTTCTACCGGAATAAATACGGAATTCCGTATTTTATACGGTTTCCCGTATTTTATACGGAATATCGAATATTTTCTGGTGGGATTTTTGGGAAATTTTTATAAAAAGGAAATTAAATTTAATAAAAAATATGAATTATAATTAAATTATTTTATCTTATAAACAAATATTAAAATAGTTAAAATGTTCAGTCGACTGAACATTTTAACTATTTTTCAAAAAAATTAATTTTTTTATTAGTTCATCAATTGCATCTATTTCTTCTAAAGTTAATTTTCTTTTAGGTATTTTTTTAATAAATCTACTTATCTCACTTTCAAAATTATCATCTTTATTTTTTCCAAAATTCCTATTTATAAGTAAATTATCTTCAACTAATTCTTTTTTTAATTCTGTTACAGACATATTATCCTGAAGTATTTTTTCAAACCATTCATTAATTTTATTTTCTTCTTCTAATTTTGCAATAATATATAACTTTTCAATACTTAAATCCTCAAGATGTTTAGTCGACTGAACATTTTTAAATGTATTTAATAATTTTCTTTCTAACTTTTCAAATATAAAAACATACTTATATAATTGAATCCGTTTTATATTATGTTCACTTAGAGCAAACTCTTCTGAATTTTGATACCCTAAATCTTTATATAATTTATGTTTTGTTATTAAATAAAGTCTTTGACACTTTACAATTAATGCCTCCGCATTTTTTTTATCAATTAATCTTATATCATCACTTAATTGTTTTGCGTTTAATAATTCTGGGACTTTTGATGTTTCATAATCAATTAAATCTATTTTTTTCTCATACCCTGTTAATAAAGATTTTTCTTTTTCACTTATTTGGTTTATTTGTCCTTTTATATCTTCAGTTGTTCCCTTTAATGAATTATTAATTACATCTTTTAATGCCATACTTCCCCTCCATTAAATTTATATAATTTTAGCTAAAAATTCTTCTATTAAATTTCTATAGTCATTTGCCCCAACAGATGACTTATCGTATTCTAATATTGACTTATTATAAAATGGTGCTTCCTTGATTTTTGTATTCATATTTATTTCATTTGAAAAAATTACATCTCCCAGGTTTTCTTTTAAATTATTTGTTACATCTTTCGAAATATTAGTTCTTTCATCTTTTTTATTAATTACAGCTCCTAATGTTTTTAAAATTGGATTAAATTCTTTTGATTCATTAATTGTTCTAATTAATTGCTTCATACCCAAAGGACTATAGAAATCAGGCTCAACTGGTATAAGTACATATTCTGCTCCAATTAATCCATTCATTGTCAATGTTCCTAAACTAGGTCTACAATCAATAAATATAAAATCATAATCTTTAAATATTCTTTGAACAAATTTTTTAAGTTTAAAATAATCATTTAAATCGGACTTCTTATCCACACCATCCAGAACAATAGATGCTGGAACTAAATCCAAATAATTACTTAATTTATGAATAATATCTTTTGCTTGATATTCTTTATCTTCAAATATTGCTGCCGCAGTTTTTCCAACATCAATATCCGTATTTAATCCTAATCCTATTGATAAATTGCATTGAGGATCCATATCTATTAATAATACATTATATTCTCTTAATGATAAACCTACACCAATATTATAAGTAAAAGTTGTTTTTCCTACACCTCCCTTTTGGTTAACCATTGAAACAACTTTTGTTGTTACTGTAGGCTTAAAAACAGATTCTATATCCTCTTTTTTAAATAAAAATTTTCTTGATTCTTCTGTTGGACGATAAGGTTTTAAAATACCTTTAGAAATATATAAATGATAAGTACGTTCATCTAATTTTAATAAATCTAAAACTTCTTGCTTTGATAAAAATTCAAGTTTTTTGTTTTTATCCATATTTCCCTCCCCTGCGTTATATATTACATGTAATATATTTATCTGCGTTTGTCAAATATTATTTATTGCAGAAATAAAACTTGATTAATTAAAAAAATTAATCTATGATCCTAACATAAAATTAACATTCTTGGGAGGGGGTATTCAGTGATTAAAATACCAATAAAAAAGACCTTAATAAAAAGACTGCAATCTTTTTACTAAGGTCTCAAATAGCATTAATATAGATTTCATCTATCTTTATCTATATTAATGCATAATCAAATTCATGTCAATAGTTTTTTCAATATTTTTTATTTATGTCATTAGAGGTCTGTCCTCATAAAAAGACATAATACTTTCGGAGGGGATTATGCAAAAATTAGAAAATATTGTCGTTAATTACGACTTAGCCTGTGAATATGGCTACGAAGGTGCATTGTTATTACAAAACTTTGCCTTTTGGATCAATATAAACAAAAAGAAAAATGTTAATTATCACGATGGTAAATACTGGACTTACATTTCTGTAAGTGATATTCAAAGAAAATACAGATTCTTAGATTCTAATAAAATACGTAGAATTATCGAAAAACTTTGCGTTATAGGAAAAATAACAAAACAAAAATTCTATAATAAAATATATAAAACAACTTTATGGTATGCTTTTGAAGATCAGGAATTATTTAATAATATAATCCGGAATTTCAATAAGCAAAACCTTAAGGATTGTGATAATGAAATTCCAAATTGTCAAAATGAAATTCCTTTAGAAGATGAAAATTCTAAAGATATTTCTCTAGATGATGACATTAAAAACTTATCATCATCATTAAAAGAAATACTATTATTTAATAAATTAAAACTAGAAAAACATCTAATTGAAAAAATAGTTAAAACTTTTATAGAATACAATAAAACAAAAAAATTAGACTTTAAAGAATATATTACTGATAAAATAAAACAATTTATATACATAAAAAATAATCATCTTTATGTTTTAAGAAAATATGATAGTCATAAACAGTATTTATATCTAACACTAAGTCGAATTGAATGGTACGAAAAATATTACCTGGATTATAAAAAATCATTAGAAAATAATAATTTATCAAAAGAATATAAACAACAGGAAGAAAGACAACGACAGGAAGAAAAACAATTATTTGATTATTATTTAAATGAATTTTATAAATTGCCAATATCTGAACAGCAAAAAATTGATAAAGTAATCAGAAATAAAATATCCAAACATAAATTATTAAATAAAATATTACAGGATAAAAACCTCTATCAGACTAAAAGAGACCGTGAACGAGTAGAAATTATGACAAATAGGGTAGGGGAGGGTAATAAAAAAATTGCATAAAATATATTTAAAGAGGAGTAATATAATGACTGATTCTCAAAAGATTATTAAATTAATCAATAAAAAAAGTAAAAATCGAAAAAAATCAAAAGGATATGCTATTGATTTTTTGTATAAAAAAGGAGATAAGGTAAAAAAAGTAAATATAATATTCTAGGTTTATCTTGTTGACAATTGAGCGACAATGCGTTACAATTATTGTATAATTTTATACATGAGGTAATAAAATGAAATTTATTACAGTTAGAGATTTCAGAACAAAGCCTGCAAAAATTTGGGAAGATTTACCAATAGAACAGGAAATGATAATTACGAATAATGGTAAACCAATTGCATTACTTACACCTTTATCAGACTCGAATATAGAGGAAACATTGAAATCTATAAGAAAAGCTAAAGCAATTAATTCTATAAAAAATATGCAGCAAATTTCAATAAAAAATAAAAATATTGAAATGAACGATTCTGAAATCAATGACATAATCAAAGAGACAAGAAAAAAGAAAAAATGAAAATAGTTCTTGACACAAATGTATTAATTTCATCATTATTAAATCCAAATGGGAATCCGGCTAAAATATTAAATTTAATATTAGCAGACAAAATAATACTTTTATATGATAATAGAATTTTAATTGAATATTTTGATGTATTAAAAAGAAAAAAATTCGGGTTTACTGATGAGTTAATATATCCTTTATTAGATTTTTTTAAACATGAAGGGTTATATATAAATGCTGAACCAATAGAAATAAAGTTTGATGATGAAGATGATAAAAAATTTTATGAAGTATATAAAAGTGGAAATGCAAATTATTTAATTACCGGAAATTTAAATCATTTTCCGAAAGAAAAATATATTTTAAATCCTGTTAATTTTTTAAAAATTTTTTTGAAACATTAATTTTGGAATATTAGTTTTTTATAAAAAAGTAAAAATATGTATACTCCCTCCAATTGAATAAGGGAGTATACATATAAAATATTTATTCTTAAAAAGTATTATTAAAATCATAAATACTTATAAATTTTTGTTCTTCTGCTTCAATATTAAAATTATTTGGGTTTTCTTCCTCTCTTATTTGATAGTCTTTTGAGCTTCCTTTAAATGCTTCTATTATTTTATCCTTTTCCCCTTTTTCATAACCCTTTTCTTCAACTTTCATTTGTTCTTTAAGGTTTTTTTCTTTTTCTGTCGTCTCTTTTTCATTTATATAGTAAACAGAAGGATCAACTGAAATATGTTCTAAATAAAAACCTGTAACTTTATCTTTAAATTTTCTTACTTCTTCATAAATGTCTTCATTTTTATAAAATATTTTACCTGTAAAAAAAGCACCACCCTCTATTGATGAATTAAGATTATATTGTTTTATAGTTCCTTTATTAAAAGAAACATCTCTAATTGCTTTAATACCATTAATAACATATAATTGGGCATCTGTTTTTGACATATATGTTTTTAAAATTTTTTTTTCAGTGTCTTCTAATTTGTATAATAATGAATCATAATTAGTTGATGTATCACAAAAAAAATTAGTAATTCCAGTTAAACTTACTTTCCATATTGAAACTAAATCATAGTCAAAAGAAAGACCTATTTTAACAAAATATGATGCTTCTGTTTCTGCTTTTATTTTTTGATATATTGTTATGTCTTTATTCCATGAATCTGTACTCCATTCAAAATCGGAATATTTAATTTTTTTTGGAGGAATCTTGTCTCCAAAAAGTAGTTTTATTTGATAATCTTTACTATTTTTATTTATTTTATAAATAACAACTAATGAACCTAATATATTAATTGCTTGTTTAACATTTCTATCAGTTATATTTTCAGCAATAGGATCCCCTTCTAAGAGAGTGGAAATCTCTTGTATTTTTTCAATTTCATCTTTTGCTGAGATAGTATTAAAGTTTTTTGCTAAAGTAATTTTTATAGGTTCTTTAATTTGATTTATAGTTATCCTATAATATGGTGATGAATAAATAATTGGACAATTTTCTATATCAATTCCTCTACAATCTAATTTTAATTTATAATTAGGTTTTACATTGCTTAAGGTTAAGATTTTTCCATTTTCATCCTGTTTTTCATCTAAATATCCAAGAGGTATTTCATTTGGAATTGGTCTATCATATTGATCTTTTAATGAAACAGATAAAATAACTTTTAATCCTGTGAGATTTTTTATTTCTAACTTAATTTTTATTGAAAATAATAAACTACATTGAAATAATAATAAAAATAATAAAAATAATTTTTTCATAATATTCTCCTACTTTTAAATTTTCAAATAAATTATAAATTAATAAGATTATTAGAGTCAAATAATTATAAAAAAAGATAAATTTTTTTAAAAAAGTTATAGAAATAAATAAAAAATATTAATTAATAATTTTAAATTGACTTTCTTTTTCATTTTTTTTTATAATTTTAATAAGCAAAAAATTTATTTAATTTAAGGGAAAAGTATAATTCTAAGTTAAACTGTTTTATTAATATTCCTACTTTTAAAAATATCTCTATTTTCCTTGTAAAATAAGGAGTTAAGAAATGGTTTTTGATTTAATTTTTAGTTATGTTTTAAAAAGTATAATTCCAGCTATTATTGTTGGATTATTAGGTTTATATACAAAATCACTTATTAATAAATATCCTAAGATTTTAATTTTGATTTTAATTTATGTTGTTTTATTTATAGCTATTATTTTACCAATTTCATTTATTTTTAAATATTATATGAGTCCTTTAAGCGGTATTTTTTATCCAGAAAATTTAAAAATTAATAATTCAAAAATAATAATTAATAAAAGTTCTAGTAAATGGGAAGTAGAGCCTAATATTCTATATTCTTTTGGTATATCATTATATAAAACAAGAAACAATATACCTAGGATATTAGAAATAAAAATATATTTTGATAATGATAATGAGATTCATTATTATATTAATAATACAGAAAGGATAAAAGAAACAGATATAGAAGAAAAGGCAGTTAGTATAATAATTGATAATAGCCAGATTAAAGATATGATAATTTTTAATAATGTTAATTCGGATGTTTTTCCTTTCAAATTTTTTTGTTTAAATAAATCAAATATAAGTAAAATTTCTATATTGACCGATTTTCAAAAAGAATATAATTATTTTTTTATTGCTATTTTTAGTCTCCCAATAATAATGATTTATATAATTATATGCATTATTCTTTTTGTTTTTTATAAGAGAATTTCTATGAAGAAAGAATCAGGTGAAGAGGATAAAGAAGATTAGAAAATAAATATATTGACGGATATTAAAGATGATTAATTGAATATTTAAGAAAAAAAAAGAAAAAGGAGAATAGGAATATATATGTCTGAAATTATTAGATCTGAATATAAAGAACAACTTCCAAAATTAAAAAGATTAACAGTGGGGAAAATTTTTTCTTTTCTAGCAGCAATTAGTAGTATTTTATCATTAATATTTTTTATTTTATCAAATTATTTTGAAGATATTTCTCTTTATATTATTTATCCTGTTTCAATGGTTTTAATAAATATATTATTAATTATTTATGTTTTAATACAAGAAAAAAATAAAAACAATAGATATACGGATACCACATTATATACTCATTATGTTAATCATATAATTCGAGATTACTTATTTGAATTACAATTAGGATATGAAAGGCCATTATCGGATTTATTAAAGGATATACTAAATAATACAGCCAATTGTTTTTCTTTAATTACCGGAAGTAAATGTAGATCATCATTAAAAGAATTAAAAAATGATCTTACAATAGATACAATATGTAGAGATTCTTATTCAGGGTCAAATATAAATATAAAAAAGAAATTTTCAAAAATTAAATTATCTGAAAATACAGATTTTTATAATTTATGGTATTCATTAGAAGGATGTAGTAGGTATTTTATATCAAATGATTTAATTAAATTATTTAAACTAGGAAAATATAAAAATTCTTCTTTTTCTTTATATGGTTCAATTCCAAAGGAAAAGAAATTTTTAGGACTTTTTTTAAAAATAAACAATTGGAGTTTGCCTTATAAAAGTACAATTGTATTACCTATAAGATATGTTGGTGCTTTTAAGCCTCCTGAAAAAAAACAAAAAACGAAAATAGATAATGATAGTGATTGGAATATTTGGGGATTTTTATGTATTGATGCAAATAAAAAAAATGCATTTGATACTGTTTATGCACCTGAATTAGGTGCAACATTTGCAGATATTTTATTTTTACTTTTTAATGATTTAGGTAAATTTGATATAAAAAGTTGATTTTTCAAAAAATTATGATATATTTAGATATAATAAATGTAAATTATTTTTTAAAATTAAAACTGACGATTTAATATTTGAGGGGGATTTGAGAATATGGCTGATTCAAAAAATAAAAATATTGAAACTAAAGTTACAAAATCAAGTAGTACCAGCTGGATAGGAACTGTTCGTGTAAATGGATCTACTAAAAATGTAAAAGTCGGTAGTATTTCTGCATTAATCAAAAAATATAAATAATTTATTTTTTTTTCTTATTCTTTATCAATTGATTCATCTCTAGTATCTCTCTATAAACTTGTACCTCTTTTTCTAAAAATTGTATTTTTTCTTCTAATTGAATAGTTTTTTCATATTCAGATAATTCCATGTTTCCAATATTAAGGATTAACCAATTCAAATTAATATTTAATTTAGTCGCGATATTATAAAAAAATTTATATGAAGGGAATTTCATTCCGCTTTCTATTTGATTAATAGCTTGTCTGCTAAAATCAAGTAAATCGGCTAATTGCTTTTGAGTTAAATTGTGTTTTTTTCTTATTAATTTAATATTTTTTATTAAGCTCATAAATGTAAATAAAATGTAAATAAGGATACAATAGTTGACAAAACTATATAATATTATATAATAATATTATCTTATATAATAGATAATAGCATAATAAAAAAATGTTTTGAATATATTTTTTGGGAGAATATAAATGAGTTTAGTACAGGTTAACTTTACAATTGATGAAGATAATTTAAAAAAGCTTGATGAAATGGACAAAAAAACAAGTGCATATAATAGAAGTGCTACATTAAGACGCATTCTTAGTGAGTATTTTAGAAAAAGAGAAAAAAACATTCATAGAATGTTATATAAATAAAAAAGTCCGTGTGTTGCACGGACTCGTTAAACCTAAACCCTGTGATCTAACGAGCTACCAACTTACTAGATCAACAGGAGGACTGATATAAATATAATCCAAGTCGGATTATATGTCAAGAAAAAATTAGTCCTTCAAGCGGTTTAGGAAAAATAAACAAAGCGGGAGGACA
>Ga0209164_1001039_pt1 | contig 42536 bp, 51 predicted proteins | sample MTBNYHSulfiMetaG_FD_187458 | JGI IMG/M metagenome (GOLD analysis project Ga0209164, IMG submission 187458) | Enrichment culture microbial communities from rom New York Harbor, USA that are MTBE-degrading - MTBE-NYH (New York Harbor Sulfidogenic)... | ecosystem: Environmental > Aquatic > Marine >... | reverse complement strand
AGCTACGTTCGGTTCGGATAACCGCTGAAAGCATCTAAGCGGGAAGCCGGTCTCAAGATGAGGTCTCTCACTGGGTTAACCAGGTAAGGCCCCTCGTAGACTACGAGGTTGATAGGCTGCAGGTGTAAGCACAGCAATGTGTTCAGTCGAGCAGTACTAATTGGCCGAGGTCTTGATCTCATTCGCGTGACTTTCAAGCGCTATGCAGCACTCAGGGTGCGGGCACCCGTGGGTGAATTGACAGCAGCATATTGCTGCGCAGGTGAGAGCCGTCGTCTGCGCTCAGTGGTTATGGCGAAGGGGGTACACCCGATCCCATTCCGAACTCGGAAGTTAAGCCCTTCAGCGCCGATGGTACTGCGGCGTAGGCCGTGGGAGAGTAGGACGTCGCTGAGCGCATTCGACGGCTCTTCGCGTTGGCGCCCATCAGCCGGCGGTGCGTAATCGCCGCATAGGCCTGCCCTGGCGCGGAATATGCTACTTGGACGGTCAGGATTGTGATAGAATCCGCCTATTCGTCTAGCCGAGGAACACTGGTCGGCACCGATCGTCGGCCTATCGAGAAGGAGGCTCCCGTGGACAAGGAGCGAGTTCAGGAGGCATTGGACAAGATTCGCCCGGCGCTTCAGGCCGACGGCGGCGACGTTGAGCTCGTTGATGTGACGGACGACGGCGTCGTGAAAGTGTCCCTGGTCGGCGCATGCCGGGGATGTCCGATGTCGCAGCTGACGCTTGCCAACGGCGTGGAGCGCGTACTGAAGGAAGAGATCCCTGAGGTCACTCGCGTAGAACCCGTCTAGAGCTCTGTGTCACAGCGATAGCGTATTATGCGGCCGTGCCGGCTTCCGTCGGCGCGGCCGTTGTTGTCTACCGACATCTCATGGGCGGGTGTCGACCGTTGTTCATCTCCCAAGGCGCGTTCGAGGGTTTGGCGAGACCGCACGACAGACGCACGGTGCCGTTCGTCCGTCCCGCGTTGACGCACAATATATGGCGTGCATACACTGAGAGAGCCGCTAGATATTGTGGAGGAGAGCATCCGGGGGCCTGCGAGGGCCCGTGTCGGCCTTCGGTGCCGGCCGATTGATGTGAGTGATGTGAGAGGGGCCTACCATGGCTGATGCCGCACGCACAACGGAGTACTCCCGGGCGATCGACGAGATTCTCTCGCCGAACTCCCTGAAGGTCCTCCAGAAGCGGTATCTGAAGAAGGACGATGCCGGCAAGCCGGTCGAGAAGCCATCCGATATGTTCGTCAGGGTCGCCGAGAATATCGCGTCTGCGGAGCGGGCCTTCGGGGGCGACGACGCGCATGTGGCTGAGGTTGCTCGGGACTTCTATGACCTCATGACGTCGCTTCAGTTCCTCCCGAATTCCCCAACCCTCATGAACGCCGGGCGTGAGCTGCAGCAGCTTTCTGCATGCTTTGTGCTGCCGGTGGAGGACTCTATGGAGTCCATCTTCGGCGCGGTGCGCGACACGGCGATGATCCACAAGTCCGGCGGGGGGACGGGTTTCTCGTTTTCGCGCCTGAGGCCCTCTGGTGATACCGTGCGCTCGACCCACGGGGTTTCGAGCGGGCCGGTGTCGTTCATGCGAGTGTTTAATCAGGCAACGGAGGCTGTGAAGCAGGGTGGAACCCGGCGTGGTGCGAACATGGGAGTCTTGCGGATCGACCATCCGGACATCCTCGAGTTCATCAAGTGCAAGGCGGATGGGGATTTTGCGAACTTCAACATCTCCGTCGCCCTGACCGAGGAGTTCATGGAGGCCGTTCGGGCAGGTACTACCTACAACCTGGTCAACCCTCACGGTGGGGAGATCGAAGGAGAGCTCGATGCCCGCGACGTCTACGACCTGATCGTCCAGATGGCTTGGGCCACAGGCGACCCCGGAATCATCTTCGTCGACCGCATGAACAGGGACAATCCGACTCCGGCCCTCGGCGAGATCGAGTCGACGAACCCCTGCGGAGAGCAGCCGCTCTTGCCATACGAGGCGTGCAACCTCGGCTCGGTGAACCTTTCGAGGTTCGTCACCATGCGCGACGGCGCGCCGGACGTCGACTGGGACGGCCTGGGTGACGTCGTGCAGCGCGGCATCCGATTCCTGGACGACGTGATCGAGGTGAACCAGTACCCGCTGGACAAGATCGCAGAGCTCGCTCGGGGGAACCGCAAGGTCGGTCTCGGCGTCATGGGATGGGCCGACATGCTGATCAAGATGGGTATCGCCTACGACTCCGACGAGGCCGTGTCACTTGGTGAGAAAGTGATGGGGTTCATCCAAGCCGAAGCCAAGGCCGCCAGTCGAAAGCTGGCCGAGGAGCGTGGGAGTTTCCCGAATTGGGAGGGGTCGGTCTACGACTCTTCCGACGGTGGTCCGATGCGCAACGCGACAGTGACCACTATCGCTCCCACCGGGACGCTCTCGATCATAGCCAACTCGTCGAGCGGAGTTGAGCCACTGTTCGCGGTCTCATACGTGCGCACCGTCATGGACAACGACCGGCTTGTTGAGGTCAACCCCATGTTCGAGGAAATCGCCGTGAAGCGGGGTTTCTACAGTACCGAACTCATGTCGTTGATCGCGGAGCATGGCTCGGTGTGCGGAATCGACGACGTGCCGGAGGACGTCCAGCGTGTGTTCGTGACCGCTCACGACATCGATCCCGAGTGGCACATACGGACGCAGGCCGCGTTCCAGAAGCATACAGACAACGCGGTCTCGAAGACGGTGAACTTCGGCAACGAGGCCACTCCTCAAGACGTGCGAGCGGTCTACGACCTTGCGCACGAGCTCGGAGTCAAGGGCGTCACCATCTACCGGGACGGTTCCAAAGAGGGACAGGTGCTGTCTACCGGCAAGACGGGCAAGTCCAGTGCCGACGAAGACGGATCGCGTCGCCCCGGAGAGATCGAGCCCCGTCCTCGGCCGGTCGTCACTCAGGGTCGCACGGAGAAGATACAGACTGGGTGTGGCAACCTCTACGTCACAGTCAACTGGGACGAGGAGGGCATTTGCGAGGTGTTCACGCAGATGGGCAAGTCGGGAGGGTGCGCGGCATCACAGTCCGAGGCGCTGTCTCGCATGATCTCAGTGTCGCTGCGCGCCGGCGTGGACCCTGACGCCATCATCAAGCATCTGCGCGGCATACGGTGCCCAAGTCCTTCATGGACCGAGGGTGGCAAGGTGCTCTCATGCGCGGATGCGGTCGGCATTGTGTTGGAGCATTCGATCACGCTGATGGAGACGGGTGAGGTCGGCACGGGCGTCACCAAGACCGATGACCAACTGGACTACCTGTCGGGCGCCTGTCCGGAGTGTGGCGGCTCGCTCGAACACGAGAGCGGATGTGCTGTATGTAGGGCGTGCGGGTACAGCAAGTGCGCGTAACGTGACCTGAAGGACCGACGTAAGGCGGCCGTTCCGGCGACTCCGGAGCGGCCGCTCGGACGGAAGGCGCTTCACGATGGTGCTCTCTGACAGGACGATCAAGGACAAGGTCGCGGCAGGTTCGATCAGAATCGAGCCGCTGGACCCCGACGACATACAGCCGTCGAGTGTCGATCTCCACCTAGGTGGACACTTCCAGGTGTTCAGGAACTCGCGCTATCCCTACATAGACCCGAGCAGGGAGCAGTCGGGCCTGATGGAACTTGTCGAGGCGACCGCCGAGGATCCGTTTGTGCTGCACCCCGGGGAGTTCGTGCTGGGCACGACCGTGGAGCGGATCGTACTGCCTAGCGACATCGTGGCCCGATTGGAGGGCAAGTCGTCTCTCGGCCGACTCGGTCTGCTCATCCATTCTACGGCGGGGTATGTCGATCCGGGCTGGGATGGTCGTCTTACCCTGGAGCTCTCAAATGTGGCGAACTTGCCGATCGTCCTGATGCCGGGCATGGCGATCGGGCAGATATCCTTCTTCCAGATGACCACGCCAGTGGACCGTCCGTATGGTACGCCGGGTCTGGGCAGTAAGTACCAAGGTCAGACAGACGTCACGCCGAGCAAGGCGCACAAGAACTTCGGGGCCGTGGACTAGAGTCCCTCGGTGACGCGGCTCACCAGGCTAGAAGGCACGAAGCCGGCCAGGTACTTGCCGACAGAAGACTCCATGAACGGCAGCCACCTGAGTTTGCGCTTGATGTTGCGCGCGATGTGCGCGGATCGTTGCGTGTAACCCGCCAGCACTTCATCGGGGTCGGTCGAACTCACTATGGCTTCGCCCGCGAGCGAACCAGAGTTCATGGCGTACGAAATGCCCTCGCCGGAGGTGGGCGACATGAAGCCGCCCGCCTCCCCGGCAAGCAGCACTCGGCCCAAGCCCGCTACAACGTCTCGCGGGTCGCGAACCGACAGCGCCACGCTGGCCTCGCGCTTCACGCTCTCCCCGAGCTGGGGCAGGCGCTCGCGCAGGATCTCGAGGGTGAGGTCTTGCTTCTCGTGAGGCCGCTTGGTATGCGGGTAGTACACAGAACCGACGATCGCCGTGCGACCCTTCGGCACGATGTAAGAGTACGCGTAGCAGTCGCCGATACTGCGCATGTAGATGCAGTCGAAGTACGGCTCCAGTTCACCTTCAAGGCGCACGAAGTCTTGCAGAGTCACGTAGGTGGCAACCGATCCAACCCCGAGGCCTCGGCGTACCGCGGAGCGCGCCCCGTCTGCTCCAACGAGCATTCTGCAGGTAACGCAGTCGGGTGAACCGCCGTTCTTCAGTGTGGCGATGACTCCGTCCGGGTCGTCGGCGAAGTCGGTCAGTCTCGTCCCGCCGGCAATGTCCACGTTGTTCGGGAGCAGCGACACCAGCCACTCGTCGAAACCCTTGCGGTCCACGTTGAGAAACGTAAGCTGGGTCGCCTTACGCAGGTCGCGGTCCCAGTCCCAGTAGCGGAACTTGACATGCGTCGGTCCGAGCACGAGTTCGTTGGGCACGTCGGCGAACGAGGCCAGGAACCGCTGCGCATGTTCGTTGAGCATGCCCCCGCAACTCTTGTCGCGCGGCAATGCGGACGAATCCACCAATAGGACTCGTCCGCGTTTGGCTGCTTGCCTGGCTGCCATGATGCCGGCGGGCCCAGCGCCGGCCACTACAGTGTCATAATCGGCGGTCGTGCGCGCCATCGTTCTCCCTGGTTTGTCGGGTACGTTCGCGCTGCGACCCCTTGCCCCACTGTCCATCTACCACGGTGCTGGCACGATTCCTGCCGCTGATCGTGGCACGGCGTAGTATCATCGGGTCTACCGGCGAGAATCCAGGAGGCATGACCAATGGCCAAGTGCTGGGAAACGCGAGGCTGCGACGATGAGATGCAGGCGGAATGCCCCCATCCTACCGTCTTGTTCGACCGCTGCCCGAGCAAGTGCGCATTCGCGAAGTGCGATCGTCAGACCCACGAGCTCACGATCGATCCGGAACTCGTATTCGATCCGGACATCGACCGCGACGCCGCGATCAAGGAGGAGTGTCTGTACTGTGGCTTCTTCCTTCGGCACGGGCCTCGACTGGAATCCACGCCCAAGTAACAGACCGTCAGCGTTGGGAACATTCCTAGTCAGACCGGTCGCTGGGAGTGGCCGCTGATCTCGGCTACGCGGAAGGAACGAGGAGATCGCCGATGGACTACTATCCCCACTACGATGACTGGGACGACCTGTACGCCTTGATCCGCGACCTGTTCTTCGCGTCTGCGATCACGTGCCTCCTACTCGCGGTGCATCGCATCGCCCGCGGCGTCGCTCTCGGCGGGCGGGTCACCGCGCTCAAGAAGCTCGGCGACGCGTACACGCCGGAGGAGCGCGAGCAGCTCATCCACATCATCAAGAGGGACTCGCTGAAGTCCTGACGCATGAGGAGAACCGAAACTGCCGAGGACTCGGCGCGCGAGCGCGTTGGGAAGGCTCTGCTGGCCTACGGGCGTGAACTCGAGACCGAAGGAGCCGCCCAGGTCGGCGGGTCATTCACAGGGGACCCGGCGGCTGACGCCCTGATCGAATCCGATGCCAACGCGTTCCTTCTGGGCGTGCTGTTCACGCAGGGCATCCCCGCGGAGCGCGCGTGGTCGGGGCCGCACTTGCTGCGGCAGCGGCTTGGGCATCTGGATCTCACCCGACTTGCCGAAGAGCCCTCGAGCGTCCAGGCCGCACTGCAGCGACCTCCGATGTTGCATCGGTTCAAGAACACGGTTCCGCGTTGGGTCTCTTCGGCAGCTCGTCGCTTGGTGGACGAATACGGGGGCGATGCAGCGAACATCTGGGCCCCCGGCAGCCACGTTCTCGATGTGACCGAGCGTCTCTCGGCGTTCGACGGGATCGGTCGCAAGAAGGCGGTGATGGCGGTCGAGATCCTCGTCCGGCACTTTGGCGCGCGGCTGGAGGGGAGGGAGTGCGGCCAGGTCGCCTACGACGTCCAAGTGCGTCGCGTGTTCCTGCGGTCCGGATTGGTCGACCGCGACGCGCCTCAGGATATCGAGCGCGCCGCGGCGAGCATCTACCCTGAAGCGCCCGGGACGCTGGACCTGGCGGCCTGGCTGATCGGCCGCGAGACATGCCGGCCGAAGGTGCCGTTGTGCGACGAGTGTCGGCTCGGCTCGGTTTGCCCTCGGCGAACGTGGTTCAGCGTGGAAGGTGTGGGAGCTGGGCGGCGCTAGCCCATGCAGCGCATCAAGAGGCCCGAGAGCAGTTTCGGATAGAAGTACGTGGACTTCTGCGGCATCACGTCGCCCTCGATGGAGACTTGACGCATCTGGTCCATGCGCGTCGGGCGCACGACGAACGCGACATCGTGCTCGTCGGCGGCCGCCAGAGCGTCGTGCGCGTCCTTGGCGAACCGCAATCGCTCGAGGGTCTCGGGGCGATCTGGGTGGATGTCCAGGAGCGGATCGAGTACCAGCTCCTGCAACACGGCCACGTCGAGCTCCTTCCAGGCACGAGAGCGTTCGAGGGGAATCGCTTCGTCGAGGTCGATGTCGGCGCGCAGCACAGCCAAGCGCGGCACGTCACCGCGCGTGCGGACAAGGAACGCCGGACGCTTGTGGCCCTCGAGCGCCTCGGACGGGTGGCCGGAGGGCAGTTCGTGCAGCTCGAAGTGGCGCTCGAGCGATGTGTGAAACGACGCGGCGTCGAACTCTTCGGCGGCGTCCGCGATGCGATGGGTCGGCAGCACCACGAGGTCGGGGTCATCCATGTTCACAAGCGCCATCATGACCCAGTCGTAGTCCGGGTCCTCGGGGACGCGGCCGATTGCGGCGTCGGCCTCTCGGCGCGCATCACGGTAGGCCAGAGCTGTCGTGTAGCGGTGGTGTCCGTCGGCAATGAGTATCTGCTTGTCGGCGAGCAGGTCCGTAAGCGTGTCGCCGAGGGCGGCGTCGGTCACCGCCCATACGCTGCTGACGACGCCTTCATCGTCGGTCGCGACCATCGTCGGTTCGCCAGCCATGGCTGCCGCGAAGAGCGCGTCGCTGTCTTTCGCGGGATCCGCAAACAGGCCGAAGACCTGGCTGAAGTTGGCGGCCGTGGCTTCAATCAGGTTGTAGCGGTCGCCGAGCGCCTTGGGCAGTGTCCGTTCGTGGGGAAGGACGACGCCGGCCTCGAACGGTTCGAGTGCCGTCTCCACGATGAAGGCCCGGCGCCGGATCTCGCGTCCGGCGAGGTCGTAGCGTTGCTCGAGCGCGTAGAGCGTGGGGGTCTCGTCGCGCACCACGATTCCGCTGGCGGTCCAATCCGCCCAGCGCCGCGCACCGGTCTCGTACCGGTTGCCCGGCACAGCCGGGTCGAGCGGTCCTTCAGGCAATTCGAGCGCCACTACATTGTGCGGGTCGCGTGCCAGCAGGTCAGTGCGCTGCTGTTCAGAGATGACGTCGTAGGGCGGTGCCGTCAGGTGTGAGATGTCTCTGTCGCCGCGCGTGTACCTGCACGCGCGGAAGGGGCGGACACGAGCCACGAGAGTCCCTCCGGTTGGACGTGATGTGGTCGGTGGGCCGCGACACGCCGGAGCAGTCAGTGTGCCCGGCGCCATCGGCTGCGGCTCGGGCGTCAGTCTATCGGATGCGCCTTTTGCCTGCCAGCACCGCAGGTGCAGGGCTTCACATCACCGTGCGCAAGGCGATGAAGATCACCATGCCGGCGACCACCGAGCCTAGGAAGCTGCGCGTTTTGTGGTAGATCAGCGCTGTCGGCACAGCTGCGAGCGCGTAGGGATTCGACCAGGGCGCGACGAGATCGCCCTCGACCAGAAGGACTTGGCCCGCAACGAGTGAGCCCATCACCGCCACCGGGATGAACGACAGCCACCGCATGAACGGCCGTGGGATGCGCATGCGCGACACGACAGCTATGGGCGCGAAGCGGACGGCGAAGTTCGCCAGACCCATGCCGATCACGACCGACCAGATGAACGCATCACTCATCGCGCCACACCACCGTTGCGGTCGTCGCGGCAACACCTGAGGCGAGCAATACATGCCATGACGCCGGTATCGGTATGCCAATTCGGGCCGTGAGCGGCAGTGCGACGACCAGGGCTCCAGCGAACAGGCCGACCACGATGTGGCGCCGGTCCTCGGCCAGTGCGATGAGCAGCGCCGTGAACATCGCCGGCATCGCGAAGTCGACGCCCCACTGCGACGGGTCGCCGATCAGTCCCGTCGCCACCGCGCCCACCAGGGTGCCCGTTACCCAGCCGAGCCATGCGATCGCACCGACACCGGCCATGGACCACCCGGTCGAACGGCCCTCGCGGCGGTCGGCGATGTTGACTGCGAAGGTCTCGTCGGTGAGCGTGAATGCGAGTGCCGCCTGCCGGCTGAGTGGCATGCCGCGAAGATACGGTGAGAGGGTGGCACCGAACAGGACGTAGCGTAGGTTCACGACGGTCGTTGCCGCGAGGACAGCGCCCAGGCCCTCACCGGTCTTCATCACCGCCAGTGCAATAAACTGTCCCGCGCCCGCGAGAGCGGTGGCCGAGCAGGTCACCGACTGCCAGACTCCAAAGCCGATGCTGACGGCGATAATCCCGAATGCCATGCCGACGGGCATGTATCCGAGGAATATGGGTACGCCAAGCCGCACGCCGCGAAGGAACTCTCCTTGGCGTGGAGTAGTACGACGTGTACGCGTGCGTCCAGGCACGCTGGCCATGCTAACACTCGGTCGACGGCCGGGACAGCGGGCGAGGCCCGACCATGGCCAGCCGTTCGTCGGCCTCATCGGCCGTCCGGCGAGCTGGCGCGAATCTTGCGAGCCCGTTCATCACGCGGTGGCTTGTGGGTCATCCTGGCCCTGCCGAGGTAGAATATGAGTGAGGGGCTGCGCGCCCAGGAGGCGAGTAAAGATGCAGTTCGTGATCACATGTCCGGTCGACGGACCCGTCGAGGTCAGCCTCGAGGACGTCGACACTGTGGTTCTCCGCGAGCCGGAGCAGGCGGAGGTCATCTTCACGTGTCCCGAGTGCGGCACCGAGGTCTCGGTGTTCGTGCGCATACCCAGCTTCCTCATGGCCGCCATCGAGGCGATGGCCGAGGACGGCGGAGGCTCGGTCGCGCCGCTCGCGGGCATAGTCGCGCTGGCCACGGACACGGATATCCTCGACCAGTTGCCCGACGAGGACGACGACGACCGCGTCGAGTCGTACTGTGAGTACTTCAGGCGTCAGCTGGCCGAAGTCGATTCTGTCGACGACATGCTGCGCGAGATCGGGTGTGGCGACGAGGAGCGCTAAGGGGCCTAGCCCCAGGTCTTGAAGTGCTTCGCGCGTGAGCGGCGACGGTCCAATACCGCGAACGGCACCATGCCCACAGCTCCCGCTATGAAACCCCCGATGTGCGCGAACCAGGCCACGTTGCCGGCCATGCCCTCGGTACCCAGCGAACCGACCCCGCTTGCTACCTGGAGCAGGAACCAAAAACCGATCACGAAGCCAGCAGGCACGGCCGCCAGCTCCAGTACGAAGAAGATCGGGATCACCGTGAGTACGCGGGCTCGCGGATAGAGCACCGCGTACGCACCCAGCACCCCGGAGATGGCTCCCGACGCTCCCACGATCGGAACCTGCGACTCCGGCGCCACGAATACCTGCGTGGCCGCAGCGAACGCTCCCGCTGCCAGATAGAACGCAAGGAACCCCACCGGACCGAGCCGGTCTTCGATGTTGTTGCCGAAGATCCACAGGTACAGCATGTTTCCCAGCAGATGCAGCCACCCGCCGTGGAGGAACATCGACGTGACGACGGTGGGCAGCCAAGCGAACTGAGCTGTACCCAGCGCGACGCGCGCCGGCGTCAGGCCCCAGGTCTCCACAAGAGCTTGCAGGGCGGCGGCCGGTAGCGTGAACTCGTAGGCGAATACAGCGATGTTCGCGGCGATGAGAGCGACCGTGATGAAGGGTACGCGCGAAGTGGGATTGTCGTCTCGGATGGGAATCACACATGCTCCGTTCTGATACCATCTTCGTGCAGGAAGTGTAGCGCACGGTTGGCCCCGATGGCCTGCGTGCTTTCGGATGATTGGGGAGGCGAGCCTATGGGTGCCATTCCTCTTGTGTGCGGTGGCGGCTTCGTCGTGTTGCTTCTGGCGATCGTCGGAGCAGTCATCGCGCTCTACAACCGGCTCATCGTGTTGCGCAACCGGGTCGACAACGCCTGGTCGCAGATCGATGTCCAGCTTCGCAGGCGCTATGACCTGATTCCCAACCTGGTCGAGACGGTCAAGGGCTACGCGAAGCACGAGCGGGAAACGTTCGAGAAGGTCACCCAGGCCCGCAACATGGCCATCAACGCCGGGACGGTGGCCGAGCAGGGCGCTGCGGAGAACATGCTCACCGGAGCACTGAAGTCGCTGTTCGCGGTGGCCGAGGCGTACCCGGAGCTCAAGGCGAACACGAACTTCATGCAGCTGCAAGAAGAGCTGACGGGCACCGAGAGCAAGATCGCGTACGCGCGGCAGTTCTACAACGATTCGGTCATGAGCTACAACACCGGGATACAGAGCTTCCCGGCGAACCTGCTTGCGGGTATGTTCGGCTTCACGGCTCGAGAGTACTTCGAGATAGAGCTGGCCGAGGCAAGGGAAGCCCCTCAGGTTTCCTTCTAGGCCGGACCTCAAATGACGCCACGCGCCGCGGCCCGTGATTGCGGGTCGCGGCGTTGCGCGTGGCCGAAGGGGCACGATGTACGAACAGATTTCCTCGAACAAGATCAAGAGCGTGCTGCTCGTCATGTTCTTCGCTGCATTCGTAGTGGCCGTGGGTGCGGTGTTCTCGTACGTGTTCGAGTGGGGCTACGTCGGCACCGCCGCGGCGTTCGTGCTCGTGGTTGTGATGTCGTTCACGTCGTACTGGTACTCCGACCGGATCGTCCTCTCCATGAGTGGCGCCCGACCGGTTGACAAGGCCACGGAGCCGGATGTCGTGAATCTCGTTGAAGGAGTGGCGATTGCCGCGGGTCTGCCCGTGCCCAAGACCTACATCATCGACGACCCCGCCCCGAATGCGTTTGCCACGGGCCGCAATCCCGAACACGCGGCGATCGCGATCACGACAGGCCTGCGCGACAAGCTCGGGCGCTACGAGCTCGAGGGCGTGATCGCCCACGAGATGGCGCACGTGAAGAACTACGACACGCTCGTGCAGACGCTGGCTGCGGTCATGGCAGGAACCGTCGTACTTCTATCGGACTGGATGGTGCGGTCGTTCTGGTGGGGCGGCGGTCGCCGGCGTCGCGGCGGGCAGGGTGGGGGGCAGGTCGGAGCTCTGCTGATGGTCGTCGGCCTTGTGATGCTGGTACTCGCGCCCCTGTTCGCTTCCATCATCCAGATGGCGATCTCACGCAAGCGCGAGTTCCTCGCCGATGCGAACGGCGCTTTCCTCACGCGCAACCCGCCGATGCTCGCGTCGGCGCTGCGCAAGATCGCGGCTGACAAGAACCAGCTGAGGCGAGCGAACAAGGCCACGGAATCGCTCTACATCTACAACCCGCTCAAGGACATCCGAAACGGCCGAGGACTCAACGCGCTGTTCAATACGCATCCGCCAATCGAGGAGCGCGTCAGGCGCCTCGAGGAGATGTGAGCGCGAACGCATGACGACACTCGCCGTACTCACGTACCCGCATATCGACCCGGTCCTCGTGACGCTCGGCCCGCTCCAGGTCCGCTGGTACGGGCTTGCGTATGTCGCAGGCTTCGTGGTGGCGGCACTCGTGATGCGCGAGCTGAGCAAGCGCTGGGAGATCGGGCTCACGGATGATGAGATGATCACGGCAGTGCTCTACGCCGTGATCGGGCTGATGGTCGGTGCCCGCCTGGGCTACGTCATCGGTTACGGAGCGGGGGCGTACTTCGACGACCCTCTCTCCATCCTTCGCGTGTGGGATGGCGGCATGTCGTTCCATGGCGGCTTCGTCGGGATCGTCCTGGCGGGAATGGTGTTCGCCCGTCAGGTGAAGGTCCCGTTCCTGCGCGTTGCGGACATGGCTGCCGTCGGCACGACGTGGGGGCTGTTCTTCGGCAGGGTGGCGAACTTCATCAACGGGGAGTTGTGGGGCAGGCCATCGGACCTGCCATGGGCGATGGTGTTCCCTGGCGCGGGGCCGACCCCGCGCCACCCCTCGCAGTTGTACGAAGCCGGTCTCGAGGGGCTGGTATTGTTCACGGTTCTCTGGGTGATGGCGCGCCGGAAGCGGCCGGAGGGTATGGTGTCCGGCACCTTCATAGGGTTGTACGGTGTGTTTCGTTTTGCGGTCGAGTTCGCACGCCAGCCGGACGTCCAGCTCGGCTACGTCTTGGGGCCATTCACGATGGGCCAGCTTCTGAGTGTGCCGCTGATCGTGATCGGCGCGTGGATCGTGTGGCGGGCGTGGCATCTCGGGAAGGCCGACGCCACCGTGCCCGACCACCAGCAACGCAAGCCAGACTAGGGAGCGTTTTCCGCCGACTCGGATGCGTCTGCGGCGCTGCCGTCGGCTGAGTGGCGGGAGGAGTTATCTGCGGCGGACGACGTCTCGAACAGAGGCGGCACGGTCAGCTGGAACGTGGCGCCGTGGCCCAGATCGCTCGCCACGTGGACGCGGCCTCCAAGCATGTGCATGATGCGGTCGCAGATCGCCAACCCTACTCCGTAGCCCGCGATCTGAGAGTCTTCGTGAGACGGATCACGATAGAACAGCTCGAACATGCGTTGTGTCTCGTTCGGCGACATCCCCATGCCGGTGTCAATGACCTCGATGACAGCGGTCGAGTTCGGGCCTGGGAAGGTGCGAATCGTCACCGCCCCCTCCTCGGTGAACTTGATCGCGTTGTCGACGAGGTTGCGCAGCACTTGTTGCAGGAGACGTCGGTCAGTGAACAACACCTCGGGCCCCTCGCCTATGTCCGCGACGAGCGCGATGCGGCGTTCGTCGGCGTGCATCTTGAACTCGCCGAGGACCTCGCGCACGAGTCCGGGAAGCGAGAACCCGCTGGGTTCCGGCACCAGGCCTCCGCCTTCGATGCGCGACAAGTCGAGCAGTTCGTTGACGAGAGTGAGCAGGTTGACGCCCGCCCGCTCGATCATCGAGATCTGGCGACGCTGCTCGTCGTTCAGTTCGCCCGCCATTCCCTGCAACAGGACCTTGCTGAAGCCGATCACCGAGTTGAGCGGGGTGCGCAGCTCGTGGCTCACGCGTGCGAGGAACACGGTCTTGGCACGACTGGCGCGCTCGAGTTCCAGGTTGGCCTCGACCAACTCCTCCGCCCGCTCGCTCACGAGCCGCTCGAGCTCCTCGGCCCGCTCTTGTGTCGTGAGCTGAGCGACCCGCCCGGCTGTCACGTCGCGGACAGTGGAGACGACGTCGTCTTCGCTCGTGACCTGCATGGAGGCGGCGTAGTAGCGAGCGGGCTCGCCTGGTGCCCTGATCTCGTAGTCCACGCTCACCAGCGATCGCGACTCACGTGCTTCTCTCATGCCGCGCACCAGTGAATCGCGCATCTGCGCGGGGAGGGGGATGTCGTGGAGGGAGCGGCCCAGGAATGCGTCTGGAGACACAAGCGGGGCGAACGAGGCCGAGGGTTTGAAGTCCGTGACCCGGTCGTCGCGATCGAGTACGAACACGGCCTCGGGAATGCCACGAAGGACTGCCTCGAGGCGACCCTTGGCGCGCTCGAGGTCGCGTGTGCGGCGGACGACTTGGTGTCGCAGGTAGAGTGCAAGCGCGGCAAGAACCAAGGCGATCGCGACCACGAGGATCGCTCCACGCACGTACTGAACAGGGATGTCTGAACGCTGGGCGGCGGGGAAGTGGCGGTCCAAGATCAGGTTGTAGGGCGAGCCCGGGTCACTGATCCATTCGTCGAGCGTGTCATCGAGTGCTGCGATGACAGGGGCCATGTCTCGCGCTTCCGTGAAGCCTATCCGTATTTCAACGGGGTTGAATATGATCGGCGTCGGCACTAGGCCGGCCTCGTCGGCCTGTGTGCTCGCAACGAGCCGGTTCAGCACTCCTGCCTCGACTTCGCCGGCGGCCACCGCTTCGATGATGTCCGTATAGCTGGAGTACTCGGCAAACTCGATCTCGACCGCGAAGCGGTCGGCGAGCTCGGCAATCCCGCTGCTGCCCGTGTAATGCGTGTCCTCGCGCAGCACCGCGAGTCGGGTTCTGTCGAGGCTGACCACCGAGTCGTAGTCTTCGCGATTCTCCGGTCTGGTCACGACCTGACCCCAGTTCGTGTACAAGGTCGTGTTTGCGTAGTCGATGTACTCCTCACGTTCGGGTGAGTAGGCGAGCGGACCATACGCGTCCAACTCACCTGCCTGGAGCGCCTCCAGCCCTTCGGCGAAGTGGTAGAAGCGGAATTCGACCGTCCAGCCGCGTTCGTCGGCGATCTCGCGCATGACGTCGGGCATCACGCCGGCCGCCGCGTCACTCTGGTCCCGGAATGAGAGTGGCGGGTTGTCGTAATAGCCCACGACCAGGTGTGTATCGCCTTGCGCTGATGCCGCCTGGGCCCACGCAAGCGCGGCGATGAGCAGGACGGCCAGGGTCAGGTGCACGGACGCGCGCTGGGCAATGCGGTAGAGCCGATGGAGCGGAGCGGTCGTCATCGCGGGCTACTCGCAGATCTGATCGGCCGGCTTCCAGCACGGGCCGGAGCGCTCCAGGCACTTCACGCTCTCACTGGCCTTGAGCGCGCGGGGTGGCTGGCAATTCGTGCAAAAGAACCGCGGGAAGGAGCCCACCAGGTCCTTGAGGTCCGAATCCTGGTATGGGTCGGGGTCGGGCTGCTCCACGACGTGCAGCAGATAGCAGGTCATCGTGCCCCTCGTCTCATTAGCCACACCCATAGTGACTGTATCGGCTTTGCGCCGTGTCCTGCAAACATATGTTTGACCGTGGGTATGGCCCCGCGTAGACTCGGCGGGTGAACCCACGAGGAGGTCGATCTTGAAGGAGTTCTGGAGCAAGCATCAGCGCGTGATCCTTGCCGCGGCGGCTGTCGTGATAGTCATGGCAGGAGGTCTTGCGGCGTGGCTGCTGCTCAGAGGCGAGGACCCAGTGCGTGAAGTGACGTCGGCGTGGCCGGATGCCGAGGCTGAGCGTGCCGTTGACAAGCCTGCAGAACCGCCGGTGTGGCCGCTGACGGGACTTCCGGCGCCGGGCGCGGACGCTCCGGCAAACCTGCGCATCGTATCGGTCAAGATCGAGAACTCGCCCGAGGCCCGTCCCCAAAGCGGACTGCAGGCGGCCGATGTTGTCTACGAATCCATCACTGAGGGCGGCATCACTCGCTTCAATGCCATGTACCACTCTCAGGTTCCCGCGGAGATGATCGGGCCGGTGCGAAGCGCACGACTTTCGGACACAGACATCGTGCCGCAGTACTCTGCGGTGTTCGCCTTCTCCGGCGCAAGCGGTCAAGTGAACTCGGCGGTTCGTGCCGCAGGCATCGAGAACTTGAGCCAGGACGTGGGCGTCACGTACGGGTACACGCGAGTGTCCTTCCGGAGCGCTCCGCACAACCTGTACCTGGACCTGGCCAAGATTCGCGAGGAGGCCGCGCGGCGCGGAATGGCCTCCAAACAGGAGATCACCCCTCTTGCGTTCGAACGGCGAGCTGCCGAGGCCACTCCGACGATCTCTGCGGTCGACATCCCGTTCTCCCCGGCGAACCGCGTGCGATGGACCTACGACGCGCAGAACGATGTGTACCTGCGCGAGAACAACGGCCGAGTGCATGCCGACGCCATAACGGATACCCAGATCTCTACTAAGAATGTCGTGGTCATGTGGGCTGCGATGACGGCGGCAGGCAAGCGCGATGTCACCGGGTCGCAGACCTACGACATAGCTTTGGTCGGCTCGAACCGGGTAACGGTCTTCCGCAACGGGCAGAAGCTCGACGGCACGTGGGAGGCCACCGCCGACAAGCCGCCGGTGTTCAAGGCCACAGACGGCACACAGATCCGGCTTGCGCCCGGCAACACGTGGATCCAGGTTGTGCCGACCAACGTCAACATCACAATGCAGTAGCGGTACAATCACGTGGTCGAGCAAGCGCGACGCGGAATAGGCGGCCTTCTCGCGACGCGACCCTGAGGTATCCCCGGGCGCCGGGCATGGAGGCGCTGCTCACGCGACACTATTCGAAAGGGCTGTGGAGAGTGGCAGAGGACTATCGCGAGATCGGCACCATGCGGGTCAAGACCGGCCTGGCCGAGATGCTCAAAGGCGGCGTGATCATGGATGTGGTCAACGCGGAGCAGGCCAAGATCGCCGAGGACGCCGGAGCGGTGGCGGTCATGGCCCTTGAGCGCGTGCCGGCTGACATCCGTGCGACGGGTGGGGTCGCCCGTATGGCGGACCCCACAATCGTCGAGCAGATCATGGAGGCCGTCTCGGTCCCCGTCATGGCAAAATGTCGCATCGGCCACTTCGTCGAGGCACAGGTACTCCAGTCGCTCGGCGTCGACTACGTCGATGAGTCCGAGGTGCTCACTCCGGCGGACGAGGAGCACCACGTCAACAAGTGGGACTTCACCGTACCGTTCGTGTGCGGCGCGCGCGATCTGGGCGAGGCTCTTCGGCGAATCGCCGAAGGCGCGGCCATGATTCGCACCAAGGGAGAGCCCGGAACCGGAAACGTGGTCGAGGCGGTACGTCACATGCGTGCGATGACCAACGAGATCGCATGGGTGGCCGGGCTTCGCGACGAGCAGCTTTTCGACGCGGCCAAGCAACTCGGCGCGCCGTACGAACTCGTGAAATGGGTTGCCGACGAGGGCAAGCTCCCTGCCGTGAACTTCTCAGCGGGCGGGATCGCCACGCCTGCGGATGCCGCCCTGATGATGCAGCTTGGATGCGACGGGGTTTTCGTCGGCAGCGGTATCTTCAAGAGCGGCGATCCCTCGAAGCGGGCCAAGGCGATCGTTCAGGCGACTACGCATTTCGAAGACGCTGGCATCATCGCGAAGGTCTCCCGCGACCTTGGCGAGCCGATGGTGGGAATCAACATCCCCGACATTCCGGCAACGGAGCGCATGCAAGAACGCGGCTGGTAGGGGGCTGATTCGGTGCGAATCGGCGTGCTTGCTCTACAGGGGGCATTCCGCGAACACATCATGATGCTCGAGGCCGCAGAGGTCCAAGCGACCGCGGTGCGATTGCCCGAGCAGCTCAAGGAGCTGAGCGGGCTGATCATTCCAGGCGGTGAGTCCACAGCGATCGGCAAGCTGATGGAGTCGTACGGCTTCTACGAGCCGATCAGGGAGCAGCACGATGCTGGGATGGCTGTATGGGGCACGTGTGCCGGCGCGATCCTGGTCGCCAAACGCGTGCTGGACGCGGTACCCGGTCAGCACACGCTCGAACTCATGGACATCACCGTGCGGCGCAACGCCTTCGGCAGACAGGTCGACTCATTCGAGGCCGATCTCGACATCAGAGGGTTGGAGGGCGAGGGTTTCCGGGGCGTCTTCATCCGCGCTCCGTGGATCGAAGCGGCGGGCGAGGACGTCGACGTTCTAGCGACCCACGATGGGGTGGCGGTGGCCGCGCAGCAAGGAGACCTACTTGCGACCGCGTTCCATCCAGAGCTGACCGGCGACCCAAGATTCCATCGCTACTTCATAGAGAAGGTGGTGGGAGAGTAGCATGTCTGGACACTCCAAGTGGGCCACGACGAAGCATCGCAAGGCGGCACAGGACAAGAAGCGTGCCGCCCTGTTCTCCAAGCTCTCGCGCATGATCACTGTTGCGGCGAAGGAGGGTGGCGAGCCGAATCCCGAGAACAACGCCTCGTTGGCGGCGGCCGTCGCGAAGGCGAGGTCGTACTCATTGCCGAAGGACAAGATCGAGGCTGCTATCGCCAAGGCGTTCGGCGCCGGGGAAGGCGCCGACTTTGAGGAAGTCGTGTACGAGGGATACGGCCCTGCCGGCGTGGCGCTGTACATCGAGGCGCTCACGGACAACCGCAATCGCACTGCAGCTGACGTGCGCAGCATGTTCTCGCGGGCGGGTGGCAACCTCGGTGCCAGCGGTTCAGTCTCGTTCCAGTTCGAGCGCAAGGGGCAGATCGTCGTCGATGAGGACCCGGGACTCGACGAGGACGGACTCCTCTTGCTCGTTGCGGAGGCTGGTGGCGAGGACCTGGTGGAGGGCGACTCCGAATGGCTGGTCTTCAGCGCCCCGGGAGATGTCATGGCCGTCAAGACGGAGCTCGAGGCCGAGGGAGTTCCGGTCAAGGGCGCCGAACTGGTGATGGAGCCGGTCACCACGGTCGAGGTCCCGATATCTGAAGCCAAGAAAGTGCTCAACCTCGTGGACGCGCTCGAAGACCACGACGACATACAGAACGTGTACCACACGTTGGAGCTGACCGACCAATTGGCGGCCGCGTTGGAAGAGTAAGGGCGCCATGGGACGACCCGCTAGCCTGCATGCTCCGACCGCGTTTTCGCGCGGGGCAGTCCCCCAGATCGCTACTCACTGTCGGAGTGCCAGCCGTGGACGGAGCACGTCACGCGCGGGAGCTGTGCCGTCCACGTGATCGTGTACTCACCCCCGTCGGGGCAACCGGGAACCGTGCGAAGGTAGTCAGGTTCCAGCTCAGTGAGATTCTCGATCTCGGCGCCGGTTTCCGCCTGCATGAGCGCGGCGCGTTGCTCGAGCGTCGCCTGGTTCGAGAAGCACGCATGCTCGGGCGAGAGTCCGGACCGCGATTCTTCGGCAGGTACTCTCGATGCCACGACCGCGATGAGCACCACTCCTGCGAGGACGACGATGGCGACCAGCGCTGCAACAGCGACGAGCCGGCGACGTCCTGAGGCAGGCGCGTCGGTACCGGGTGCTGAGTCGGTCTCGGGTTCGCGGGCGCAGAACGGGCACTCGTCGTAGGAATCCAAGTACTCGCGACCGCATACTCGGCATGTCTTCATGTCCGCATTGTCACCCCTAGGCAGAAGCTCCCGCAAACCAGGGGCGTCGCCTTTACGCTCCGGCAGGCCTACGCTACCCTGAACATATGTTCGATTGTCCACCAGGATCGGGGGCGTGCGAGTGATCATCCTGGGAATCGACCCCGGGCTCGCGAACACCGGCTGGGGCGTGATCGAGAGCGCCGGCTCGTCGCGCTGCTGCGTCGCCTACGGCTGCATCACCACATCTGCCGAGGAGCCCCTGCCCGAGCGCCTCGCATGCGTCCACCGTGAGGTCCAGGCTGTGATCGCGCGGTACCGTCCGGCAGCGTGCGCGGTCGAATCCGTGTACTTCGGTGCGAACGCCAAGTCGGCTTTCGCCACGGGACAGGCGCGAGGAGTCGCCTTGCTCGCGCTCGCAGACGCTGGACTCGAACTCGGCGAGTACTCGCCGGTGCAGATCAAGAGCACGGTAGTCGGCACGGGCACGGCCGACAAGTCACAGGTGGCATACATGGTGCGCGTGCTGCTTGCCCTGCCGCACGACCCCGCGCCGGACCATGCCGCCGACGCACTGGCCGCTGCCATCTGCCACGCTCACCAGTGTGGCGGGTCGGGGGCTCGAGCTCGGATGGCGGCTGCTGTTGCCGCCGCGGAGACCGGCCGATGATCGCGTTTCTGACCGGGAAGGTGGCGGAGAAGACTGGCGCGTATGCTGTCCTCGACGTCGGCGGGGTCGGCTACTGTGTCGCCATGTCGACCGGATCACTCGCGGCGTTGCCCGCCGAGGGTGACGAAGTCACCGTTCACACGTATCTCCACGTGCGCGAAGACGAGATGTCGCTCTTCGGCTTCGATAACGTGGCGGAGAAGGCCCTGTTCGGGAAGTTGATCACCGTGAGCGGCGTGGGGCCGAAGGTCGCACTCGCAGCGCTGTCCTCATACTCGCCGGACGCGCTTGTCGACGCAATCGCGCGGGAGGACGTCGCGCTCATATCGAGCGTTCCAGGTATCGGCAAGAAGACCGCGCAGCGCATGATCCTCGACTTGAAGGACAAGCTCGGCGTGCCGGGGGAGATCGGCGCGTCGACTGCCGGCAGCGCGACTGTGGATGCCGCGACCGCGGCCCGGGAGGCCCTGCTCGCCATGGGGTTCACATCGCCCGAGATCGTGAGCGCGATGAAGGGCTACGACGGTGCCGCGGATGACACGCAGGCGGTCGTGAAGCACGCGCTGAGGCGGCTCGGGGGAGGTGGTGTCCGGTGAGCACCGTGTGGGAGAATCCCGACGGTACAGGCGACGCCGCCGGAGCCGCCGGCTCGCAAGACGACCGCGATGCATGGACGGCCGAGTCCGAACGCCTTGTGAGTGCGGAGCATACCGAAGACGACCTCGAGATCGATCGGACGCTGAGGCCCAAGCACCTGGAGGAGTACCTGGGCCAGAAGCGCGTGAAGGAGAACCTGAGCGTCCTGGTCGAGGCCGCACGCGGGCGCGACGAGGCCCTCGACCACATCCTGCTCTCCGGCCCGCCGGGTCTGGGCAAGACCACGCTGGCAGGCGTGATCGCGACCGAACTCGGCGTGGCGATCAAGACCACGTCGGGTCCCGCAATCGAGCGCGCGGGCGACCTCGCCGCGATTCTCACCAACCTCGACGAGCGCAATGTGCTCTTCATCGACGAGATACACCGTCTCAACCGGGCGGTCGAAGAAGTGCTCTACCCGGCGATGGAGGACTACACCATCGACATCGTGATCGGAAAGGGTCCCGCCGCGCGCAGCCTGCGACTCGACCTGCCACGGTTCACGCTGATCGGCGCCACTACGCGGACCGGCCTGCTCACAGGCCCACTCCGGGACCGATTCGGTATGGCGTTCCGCCTCGACTACTACACTCCGGCGGAGCTCGCCGCGATCGTGCGCAGGAGCTCCGACATCCTCGGCGTGGAGATCGACGACGAGGGTGCCGAGGAGATCGCGCGCCGTTCACGTGGGACGCCGAGGCTCGCCAACCGGCTGCTCAAGCGAGTCCGGGACTTCGCACAGGTGCGCTACAGCGGGAACGTGACCGAGGACATCGCGTCGGAGGCCCTTGCGTTCTTCGAGGTCGACCACGTGGGACTCGACAAGATGGACCTCGCCATCCTCGATACCCTCGTCCACAAGTTCAGTGGCCGGCCGGTGGGGCTTAACACGCTGGCTGCCGCAGTGGGCGAGGAGCCCGATACGCTCGAGGATGTCTACGAACCGTTCCTGCTGCAGCTGGGTTTTCTCGCTCGCACGCCGAAAGGTCGCCAGGCGACTCCGCGCGGGTACGAGCACCTCGGTGTGTCGGTACCGTCCAGTGCTCCGGGGCAAGAAGGTCTGTTCTAGGGGCTACGGGGTCGGTCGAGATTCCGCCTCGATAAGCGCAGCTCAGAGAGTTGTTGCGGCGCCTGCGGTTAAGGGGCGCAGCAAGTTCGTTAATTTCGCTCAAGGTACTTCCTGCATGGCCGATATCCCTAGTGGGATAGGGAGATCGCCGTGTAAGCGAGGTCACGATTCACGCGCGGCACGGCGACACAGGGTTGCGCGAGCGGCAGTGGATTCTCTTCGGCATCGCCACCGGCAGGCGGGCCGAAGGACAGCCTGGTGTTCTGGGAGGAGCGACAGCTGTGGGTGCCCTCTACGACTTGAGTCAGCGCGCGATGAAGGCGATTGAGACACGCCACACCGATCCTATCGAGCAGATTCGCGCCAAGGGTGAACTGGCTGTATCAGCCGGATTCATGGTCAGTCTCGTCTCCCCGGGCGATCAGGACGATCCTGACAAACTCGCGAGTCTTCGTGCTGCGGCAGAGGCGCTGGGGATACAGCTCTAGAGACGAGAAGGGGGACGCGGATGTTGCGCTCGATTCGAGGGAGACTGATTGTGGCCGTGGTGGTCATGGCGGTGCTTCTGGGTGCCCTGATCTACTTCCAGTCCATGCGCCTGAGCCAGCTCGACGAGACGCTGACCGATCTTGGGGAGCTGCAGCAGTTCAAATCGCACGTCTTGATTCCGCAGAAAGACATGAATCAGTTCATCGCCGCCATGGACAACACTGTGCTTCTGCTGGAACTCGGCGAAGTCGAGCGCGCGCAAGAATCGTACGACGAGTCGGTTGACGCTGAGCAGGACATATCGGCGGAATTCGCGTTCCTCGAGGAGAACGGGTCAGACGAGCTTCTCGCGTTGGCCGAGCAGACCCACCAGAAGTGGGAGGCGGCAACGGAGTACATGAAGATCCGCGCGGAAACGGTGGCTGCGGAGCTGGGAATCACGCTCGTGCGCCCGCCCACGGAGCCTCTCAAGGTGGAGGACGAGCACACGGCGGCCGGCGCTGAAAACGCTCGATCCCAGTATGGACAGATGGGCGCGGCGGAACTCGAGGCCCTCATGGAGGACGATGCCACGAACCCACTGGAAATCGCCGATGTCGATGTGGACGCCCTCGAGGAGGCAACGGACGAGGTGCTGGCACAAGAGGAGGCCGCAGGCGACTCGACACTCACCGCGGCGTCACGGACGGTCATCTTCGGCTCTGCCGGCGTGCTCGTTGCCATTCTCGTTATCGGTGCGTTGGTTACCACGAGCGTCAGCCGTCCCCTCGGACAGCTCAAGAAGGGGGCCGAGGAGATTGCCGAGGGCAACCTCGACTACAGGTTCGACGATGTGCCTGCGGACGAGGTCGGTGTCGTCATCCAGACGGTCGAGACGATGTCGACCTCACTCAAGGCTCGGATCAGGACGCTCGAAGAGGTCGCGGGCCTTGTTGTCATAACGAGCGAGGACATTCGGACAGCGGCAGAGACGCTACAGCCCGACGGTACGGCGGTCGACACCATAGTGAAGAAGTCCAACGAGCTAAAGGGCCTTGTTGGGCAGGTTCTCAAAGGCGACTAACGCAGCCGTCGGGAACTCAGAGTTCGCCTGCGCCGCTCCTGCAGTCGACATCGGAATCATCGAGCCAACCGAGGACGTCCCGGGCGAATCGCTCGGGACGTTCTTCGTGTGGCACGTGGCCTGTCTTCTCGTATGTGATGATCGTCGCGTACGGGATAGTCTCGGCAGTGCGCACGGAGTCCTCATAGGGGATGATCCGGTCCTCGGCCCCGGTCACCACGAGTGTGGGGACCTCTAGGCGCGCGAGCGCATTGGCAGGATCGTCAGGTCTGGGCGCGATGGTGAACTCCCACAGAGCCACATCCCAACCCTGCGCGCGAGTCGGTAGCGCATAGCCCTCCATCACCTCGGGAGTGACGAAGTCAGGGTCGTAGTATGCGCGTCGCAGGAACTCCTGGCCGTTGCCCGAGCCTATGCCGCGTGCGATGAGTGGTCCGATGTGTCTGAGCTGCGGGGTGTTGAGAATAGGCCGCAGCCACTGGCTGACGGAGCGCGACAGGAACACAGCCGGGTCCTCAAGCACGAGCGCGGCGACCCGTTCCGGATGCCGGTCAGCCGCGACGACCGCGACTGCGGCTCCCGCAGAGTGTCCAACAAGCACCGCGCGCTCGTAGCCTATCGCGTCCATAAGCGCGATCACCTGGTCAGCCTGGTAGGTAAGGCCGTACGGGTTCTCCTCGGCCGTATCCCACTCGCTGCGGGTGAGGCGTTGGGTGATGCCGAACCCGGGACGGTCGTAGGCAATGGTCGGCGCTGTTCGGCTGAACAAGGGCAGGACGTCCCTGTAGGAGAAGACACTGGCCCCGAACCCGTGAATAAGGACGATGCCGCACGTGGTGTCGGCGGATGCGCCGTGGTCTTCCGGTCCGAGGGACACGTGGTGCACCTCTACGCCGTCCACTTCGATCCACTGGCTATACGGGCCCCCGAGTTCCCGGTATGGGACTGTGTCGCCGAGTGGGGGTACTGGCCACACGAGAGGAACCACCAGCGCTAGGGCGACTGCAAGGGCCGCCAAGAGTGCCGTGACGCGCAGCCAGTGCCGAGTCGGTCTGTGTAGTTGTTGAGACTCGCTGCTCATGAATGACTTGTTCCCCGGCGGTGGGTTCGCCCCCTCCTATGGCGCACCCCGTAAAGGCGAACGCCCGGACCGTTCGGTGGGGATGTACTTTGCAGGAGGTGATCGGATGCGCGCTCAGCGCGAGAGGCGATTGGTGGTGCGAGAGCTATGGCGACGAGACCGTCAGCGGCTTCGATCGACGAGTACATCGAGGAGTTCCCTGAGGAGGTGAGAGAGCGTCTGGAAAGAGTCCGCTCTCTCATAAGGCAGACCGTGCCCGATGCGACGGAGACCATCAGTTACGCGATTCCCACCTTCGACTTGAACGGACAGCATCTCGTCCACTTTGCCGGGTTCAAGAAGCACATCGGCTTCTATCCCGTGCCCAGCGCCGTCGAGGCGTTCAAGTCGGAACTCTCGGCATACAAGCAGGGGAAAGGCTCGGTGCAGTTCCCGCTCAGTCGAACTTTGCCTGAGGACCTGATTCGACGAATAGTCGAGTTCAGGGTGCACGAGATCGGCGGCGAAGCTTCGGAGTAGACGCGCGGTGTGACGACACCCTGCTACGATGACTTCGCCGGGAGTCAGCCGGCGGTTGCAGAGAAATGAAAGGGGGCAGCTCATGAGCAGGGAAGTTGGAGCCCTGAGCGTCGTTGCTTTCGGGCTTGTCGTCATCGGCACGCTCGGTCTTCTCGCGAACGAGTACGTGTTCGCATGGGGCAGCTCCGCGGTGCTCATCTTCGCGTTGCTGAACGTTGTCGGCCTGGCATGGCTTGCGGTGGGTCTGTGGGGGAGGCGCCAGGTGCCGCCGAGTGACGCATAGTCCGGCGTCTCATGCCCGGGTACAGCATCACGGAAGGCTACACACCTGGGGCGCTTGGACGGGTCGTGTCGCTCCACGGGTCGTACTACGCCGAACACTGGGGTTCGGGTCGTACTTCGAGTCGAAGGTTGCGAGCGATCTGGGCGAGTTCTTGGGCAGGTACGAAGAAGCACGGCTTCGTGCTTGTGGCCGAGAAGCCCGGCATGAAATGGGGACCAGAGGTGCTGGAGCAGCGGTTCGAGTGTCGGCTGTGACGTGAGCTCGAGGTGGGTCCCCAGCGCCGTGTGAGGCGATGCTGCGCGCATTCCCGTGAGAATCGTGATATGCTTGCATGTAGGCGGGCCACACGGGTCCGTAGGATTGCGACGTGACGAGCCGCATTCTGGCGGCGAAGTCGCGTCGTTTTGTTTTGCCCCACGTTGGGGCGGAAGGTAGGTTTGGAATGGCAGAAGGCACAGTCAAGTGGTTCAACGCTGACAAGGGCTACGGTTTCATCGAGCGCGAGGGTGGCGACGACCTGTTCGTCCACTTCTCCGAGATCCAGGGCGAGGGCTTCAAGAGCCTCGACGAGGGTCAGACCGTCTCCTTCACGGAGGCCACTGGGCAGAACGGCAAGAAGCAGGCCACGCAGGTGACCCCTCTCTAGTTCGCTCTCGACGCGTTCTTCCTGGATCGGGCGGCTCTTCGGGGCCGCCCGATCCTTCTTTTCGCAGTCAGGCAGCAGCTTGGCGGGGGTTCGTTCGGAGTCCAGAGCGTCCGGTCGGGAGCACGAGGGTCCTCACCACCAGCCACGACACCCCCATCGGTGAAACATACGGGACACGTAGACTCTGTCCGGACCCCTTGACGCCGACGCGCCACACGTTCACTTGAAGGTGCGGTAGCCTTCCGAGGTCTCCAAAGCGGTGGTGTGCTTCGTGCGAGCCGATCTTCCCAGCCAGCGCGCCCTCCTGGTGCAAGTGAGTACGCCACCAGAAGGGTTTGAGCACGATGGCTCCGTTGTCTTGCGCATGGGGAACGAGCAGCGCGCGAAGTAGCCTCGTGGTGAGGTCGTCGAACCTCCAGACGTCAATGATCGAGGTGAAGGCTGCCTCCCACTGTCCAGTCGGCTTGCCTACCAAGGCCCTACATGCTGGGGTTGTCTGCTTCCGTACATACAAGCTATAGCGCTCTGAGGGCTCACGGTCAATGTGCGGGTGACCGTTGCCCAGACCCAATCGCCGCGCCGCGCACGCGGTGTTCGCGGCAGCTGAGCCACAGTGGCTTGCTCGCCCCTCACATCAGCGCCGCATCCCCGGAGGTAAGCGTCCTGTCCCGGGGTGACGTCAGGGCCGGCCGCATCCATCACTGTATGGGTAACGGCGGTGAAACGGTGCGCCTCCCATAATCGGGGTGAGGGGGAGGGGGTGAGACCGACATGCGCTTCTCTGACGGCCACGTACTTACGTGCCGGGCATCTGAGTGCTCGTACAACTGTGACTTGATGTGCTGCGCTCCCGAGATCGTCATCGGCGATGACCATCCTGCGTGCGACATGTTCACGATGGAAGTGAAGAACCGTGCCAAGAATTCGCCGAAGGTACAGCAGTGCCTCGTGAGCGATTGCCATTTCTACAAGCAGAGGACGTGCACGGCGGCTGGTATCACGCTGATACCGCATTCCGACCACGCTGACTGCGCGACCTACCGCACGTAGTCGGGTCCAATACTCGGTCATGAGCTTCGGGCGTGCTCGGTCTGGCGGCCCGGGTTGTCGTGCGCTCTACTGCACCTCGATCAGCGAGTCGGTGGGCGCGTGTGAATCGGTCAGTAGCGGGACATCGGCGACCGGGACCAGGTCCGTGTACAAGTCCTCGGCCATCCGATCGAAACCAGCGATGCTTACCCGTCCGTCAACGCGGTCCCCGATGCGCTGACGCAGTTCGGTCTCCGTGACGTGGGCATTCGTGGCAAGCACGACAATATTGCGGCGGGCGCGCGCGTCGCCGTCCTGCCCGATGGAGACCGGGAAGACCCACAGGTTCTCCCAAACGGTCCCAGCAGTGCGGTACATGCTGCGGAACAGCTCACTGCCGCTGCCCTCGACCCCCGAGATCACGTTGTACGCCACGACACCGCCTGGTGCCAGGCGTACCTCGACCTCGCGGAAGAACTGGTCCGTGGTCAGATGGAAAGGCAACGCGTCGGCGTAGTACGCGTCGATGATGATGATGTCGTAGGTCTCATCGGTGCTCTGGACGTATCGCCTCGCGTCTTCGACGAACACCCTGGAGCGTGCGTCCTCGGGCAGGTCGAAGTAGTCCCTGGCCACGTCGGCGACCACGGGGTCGATCTCGACAGAGTCAATGCTGACTGCCGGGTAGTCGCGCCACATACGCTTCGTGACGGCGCCTCCCCCCAGGCCCAGTACGAGCACCCTCTCGGCCTCCGGCCTCAAGGCCAGCGCCAGGTGCAGATAGTCCGGGTAGCGGATGCGGCTCACGTACGGGTCGTCGAGAGCGATGGCGGACTGGTGGCTCCGATCGAAGCGCAAGTGGCGCGCGTCTTCGTCCTCGGTGACCGTGATTCGGTGATATTGCGTATCGGCGCGGAACAGGACGGTCTCGCCGAACTCGTTCTCGCCGGGCACGGGCGCGACCTTCAGCAACACGTAGCCGCCGAGTACGATGGCCACACCCACGAGCACCAGCGTTGCCGGCGTTGCCATGCGCATCATCCGGCCCACGTCGAGCCGACCTGCCGAGGAGCCGTCGTGCGCGCCCTCATGAGCAGCGAGCGCCTGAGGCATGTTCAAGGGGAGAGCGAGTGCTACCAGCGAGGTGGCCGCCAGCGCGAATCCAGTCCACACGATCAGCGGTTCGATCGAGAGCAGTGGGATCAGCCAGAAGGACGTGGCGAGTGTGCCGACGATGCTCCCGCCGGTCGACACCGCGTACAGACCGCCGGCCGAGCGGCCGACGTGCGACATGCCTCGCGATGCAGCAATACGCACCCCGAGCGGAGAGACCATCGCGAGCAGCAGGGCTGGTACGAAGAAGATGAAGGCGGAGGCGGCGAGCGATCCGGCGCGTGGACCGAGGCCGGCGGCCCACGGCAACGTAGCGGCCGCGACCAACGGCGCGATCGTGGTGGAAGCGGCTGCGCCGGCGATCACGGTTGGAAGGGTGCGTGCTGGCCCGAAGCGGTCTGCGGCCTGTCCCCCGAGCCAATAGCCGATGGCGAGCGCTGTCATCACGATCGATATGACACTGCCCCACACGTAGATCGAGTTGCCGAGCGCCGGTGCGAGTACGCGGGCTGCCACGATCTCGAGGCCCATCAGGGCCGCGCCGCAGGCAAAGACGATCGCGTTGAGCATGTCGCAGGTACCTCCTCGGCGGATGCTTTCGTGCAAGCGTACGCCATTCCTGCGACCGAGCCGTTCGCTACACTCTCAGACGTGAGCGAAATGCACCCATACACCGTACGCGAGAGCCCGCGAGCGACACGGGTGCGTCTGCGTATGTCGCATTCGGGCGATCTCGAGGTGGTGGTACCGCGCGGCTTCGACACGCGGCAGATACCCAGGCTCGTGGAGTCGCAGCGGGATTGGATCGAGCGCGCCGCTAGGCGTATCGACCGGCAGCGTGCCGCCCTGCCTCCCGGACATGCAGCGCTGCTGCCGACGGTCGTGGACCTCGCTGCGCTGGCGCAGAACAGGACGGTCGAGTACCGACCGAGCGCGGAGGAACGGGTCAGCGTCCGAGAGCGGGCCGACGGTGGGCTAGTGGTGCGCGGGGATACTTCGGACATCGGACTGTGCCGTGCGGCACTGCGCCGCTGGCTCCGTCGGACGGCCGCTACGCGCCTGGTGCCCTGGCTCGCCAGCCTGGCCGAGGAGGGCGGTTTCGCCTACGAGCGTACGTGCATCAGGATGCAACGTGCACGGTGGGGAAGCGCCTCGACGCGAGGCACGATCTCCCTGAACGCTAAGATGCTGTTCTTCCCCCCACGTCTCGTCGAGCACGTGCTGCTCCACGAGCTGTGCCACACCGTGCACCCGAACCACTCGAAGGCGTTCCATGAACTGCTGCGAGCGTGCGATCCGGACGCTTGCCGGCATGTACGTGACCTGCGAACCGCGTGGCGGTTCGTTCCCGATTGGGCCGAGGAGTAGGCCGTATGGACACTCTCGTGTTGATCGTGGCGGTGCTGATCGTTGCGGCGATGGTGGGTCTGTACCTGCGATGGCTTCGCCGGTGGTGGTTCCGCTTGGCCGCGCTTGTGTCTTGGGTGCTCTTCTTGGGCAGCGGGATCGGAGCCTCGGCGGCACGCTACGGTCTCGGGGGAGTGGATTCCAACGTGTGGGTCGCGGGGGTGTTCCTCGGGCTCGCGGGAGGGCTGGCCGTGCACGTGCTGAACAATAGATATGTGATGCGTTTGATGCAGAAGGAGCAGGCTGACGCTGAAGGGCGCGACGCATAGGGGGTAGCCGATGCTCGGGGGTCCGATAGAGGTTCGCAGGTACGGCGACAAGGGACACGAGGTCGTGCTCCTGCACGGTGGTCCCGGCGCGCAGGGTTCGATGGCATCGCTGGCGGCTGCTATGGCGCCGACGCACACGGTCTACGAGCCGTGGCAACGGCGCGGTGGCGGCCGTCGGCCGTTGAGCGTGCGACAGCACATAGACGATCTGGCGGAGGTCGCCCCCGAACGCGCGGCCTATGTCGGTTGGTCGTGGGGCGCGATGCTCGGGCTTTCGTTCGCCGCCGCCCATCCCGACCGGGTCTCCTCGCTGACACTCGTCGGCTGCGGCACGTACGGGGAGGAGACGCGAGAGACGTACTCGAAAGCGTTGCGGAGTCGCCTTGGACACGACGGGCGCATGCGCTTGGAGGACCTGGAAGCCCGCCTCGAGCGGGCGACGGACCCCGAGTGGCGTGACGATCTCTTCGGCCAGATGGGAGAGCTTGTCGAACGCGCATCGGCTGTGGAGCCTCTTGGGTTCACGGCCGGGGACACGCATCCTGACGCCGCCGGGCATTTCGAGACGTGGAACGACGTGTTGCGGCTACAACACGAACAGATCGAGCCACGGACCTTCACGTTGGTGGAGCTGCCCGTCCTGATGCTGCACGGTGACGAAGACCCTCATCCCGGCACGATGATCCGCGACACACTGCACGAGTACATGCCGCATCTTGCGTATGTCGGTTTCCGGCGCTGCGGCCACGTACCGTGGCTCGAGAAGCACGCGCTCGATGCGTTCATGGCCACACTCGTCGAGTGGATCGACGACACGGCGTAGCGCGCGCCTGTTCGCACAACATCCTGCCGAGGACCGGTGGTGTGCCCGGCCGCGTTCGCGGCTATAGATAACGTGTATTGCTCGCTTTCGTGAGCAAGGGGGCCACTGTGGCGCGCGCGATCCTTGCGCTGGACATAGGCGGCACGAACGTGCGGGCCGCCGTCGCACCGGCCGAGCCGAGTGCGACGAGTGCCGGCAGCTCCGTCGGCGGAGCACTCGATGGCGCGAGGCGCTTCTCTCAGAGTGGCGGCTCGAAGTCGGACCTGCTCGACTTCGTGCGGGCGCTGGTGGGCGGCATCGACGTCGAAGGCGCGGTGCTGGCTTTCGCCGGGCCGGTGAGTCCGGACGGTGTGCGGATGACGAACTGGCCCGAGCCTCGAGGCGTCAGCCTCGATGAGCTCGTGGCGGCCGGCCTTCCTACCCGAAGGACGAGGCTTGTCAATGACATGGCGGCGGGAGTGCTCGGCGTTCATGCGTTGCTCGACGCGGGTGCGGGGCATGCATTCGAGTGGATCGCGGGCCGCGGTAAGGCTACTGCCACCGCAGCACAAGACACTCCGGTAGCCCCTCGGGCGGGCTCGCTCGTGTACGTCGCGCCGGGCACCGGCCTTGGCGCCGCATCGCTCGTCAACGGCGTGCCCGTCGGCTGCGAGGCCCAACACACCTCCATGCCGCACTTCGACGGCCAGGTCTCGCAGATTGCGGGACGCCTGCGCGAAGTGCTGGGCCACGAACCGAGCTGGGAGGAGTTCGTATCCGGCCGAGGACTCGCGGCGATCCACGCCGCCTTGGCGACTCCAGCCGACATGCGGCTGGCGGCGGATGCGTTGGACGCTGTTCGGGCACCCGAAGTCGTCGCCTCCGCTTCGCAAGGCGACCAGCACGCACTGCACTCCGTGCAGGTCTACTACCGCTGTGCGGCACGGTTCGCGCAGTTGATAACCCTTGCCTCACAGCCGTGCGCAGGCGTCTTCCTGGGCGGCGCGTCTACGCTCGCAAACCGCGACTTCATCGCCGCAGGTGATTTCATGGCTTCCTTCTCTGAGAACCCGGTCATGGGCGACACCCTGATTGACGTGCCGGTGGCACTCGTGCTCGAGCCTGACGTGAATCTCATAGGCGGGCTGGCCGAGGCCCGGCGGGTGATGCGCGCGACCACGTAGTGCGACGCCCGAGCCCGAACGCGTGCGCGCGATTCATGTTGCTTCACGCAAGTGTGTGCTCCATCACACAGACCTGTGCGGGTGGCGCCGATATCGCACAGGGGGCGTAGACACTCGATGTAGGGAGAAGGCGTGCCAGACGACGCTCACAGCGGTAGTCGAGTCCTTGGCGACCGGCGCGGACGCGTCGATTATGCCCTGCTGGCACTGGAGAGTGTCGGGGAAGGCGTCATCGTTCACGACCTGCAGGGCCACGTCCACTTCTTCAACCCTGCGGCCGCGCGGCTTCATGGTTGGAGCGTCGACGACTTCGCCGAGCTGGCTCCGTGGGGATGGACGCAGGTAGAGCCGCATGTGCGCGCCGATCGTCTCCGCATGCTTCGGACTGACAGGGAGATCCGCTTCACCGACGAGCGCGACATCGGTGGACGTCGAAGCGTGCTCGAGAAGAAGTCCCACCTGATCTCGGACGGCTCCACCGACCTAGTCGTATGCGTAGTCCACGATGTGTCTGAACGCGTCCAGGCCCAAGAGGCGCTTCAGCACGCGGTCAGGCACGACCCGCTTACCGACGTGGGTAATCGCCTGCTTCTGGAGGAGTGTCTCGAGAAGGCCGTCTCAGCGGCGCGGCGCCATTCCGAGCACGTGGGGATCGCCTTTGTCGACCTGGACGACTTCAAGCTCGTCAACGACGCATGGGGGCACGTTGTGGGCGACCACGCGCTGGTACGCATCGCACAGAACCTCGCGCGCTCGATTCGCGCCGAGGACACCCTTGCCCGCGTCGGTGGCGACGAGTTCGTTGTGGTCCTGCCCCGCCTGAAGTCCGCCGCGGACCTGAGTGCTATCGGAAAGAAACTGCAGGCAGCAGTCGAGGTCCCACTGCAGGTCGGTGACGAGGCGCTCAATGTCACGGCGAGCGTGGGCGTTGCGCTGCTCGATGACGCGGATGATGCGTGGACGTTGATCGAGCGGGCCGACATCGCCATGTATCAGGCCAAACGAGATGGCCGAAGGGGCTCCTCGGCCGATATCTAGCGCGCCAGCGTTGTCCTGCTACTCACTCGCAGGCGGCTTGCGAAGTCGCTTCTTGGCTCCGGTGCGCTTCTTCTGCTCGATCCGACGCCGCCGAGCTGCGGCAGAGGGCCTCGTGGGCCGGCGCTTGGGCCGAACACGCTCCAGGTCCTCGAGTCTGGCGCGAAGTCGGCGCACACACTCGTTCTTGTTGCGGAGCTGGCTGCGTTCACGCTGGCACTGCACGCGCAGACCGGTGGGCCCGTGGACCAGCCTGACCGCGCTGTCTGTGGTGTTGACGGACTGCCCGCCAGGGCCCGACGCACGAAAGACCTGCACGTCGCACTCGGCGAGCAGCTTGGCGTCGTCATTCGGGATCTGGTAACCCTCCGGCAGCGGCATCGTGCCTCCTCGGCTCCAATGGTACCGTGACGCACGCTCGCTACGTGGCGCGGAACCTGCTACCATCACGCGCAACGGGTCCAAACGGGACCCAGACGTTCGCGGCGTGACCTGTCTCGCGCGATCGACCAGAAGGCACCGATAGGGTGCAAGCGCGAAGACGAGGCGCGTCGCATTTTGTTTGCCCTCGAAGCAGGGCGGAAAGTGAGTTTGGCATGACGCAGGGTACGGTTAAGTGGTTCAACGCTGAGAAGGGCTACGGCTTCATCGAGGTCGAGGGCCAGGACGACGTGTTCGTGCACTTCAGTGAGATCCAGGGCGAGGGCTTCAAGAGCCTTGACGAGGGTCAGTCTGTCGAGTTCGAGATCACGACCGGCCGCAACGGCAAGCCGCAGGCGAGTGGTGTCGTCAAGCTGTAGGGCTTGCTGATACATCGAACTGCCGAGGGGCGGTCCCAGATCGGGGCCGCCTTCTTGTTGTCGCGGCGCAGTTGTGTTGCGCCGGCTGCAGAAGGCGCGACCGCATGACACAATGGGTGCGGTTGCACATCGAGACGGGGAGGCAACGGATGAACTGTGCGAACTGCGGCACTCCAGCGACCGAAGGGGACCAGTTCTGCGGGAACTGCGGGGCGAGTCTCGCGCAAGCGCCGCCGGCTGCACAACCGCAGCCCACCCAACCGTTGCCCCAACCCCAGGCCCACCAGCAGCCCGAACAGCCGCAAGCGGCGTACTCTCAGGCTGCGTACCAGCAGGTGCCTCGAACTGGGGGCAGCAAGACCGGTCTGATCGTCGCATTGTCGATCGTTGGGGTGCTGGTCGCGATCGGCCTGGCGGTCGGCGGCTTCTTCGCGTGGCGCGCACTGAACGCCGAAGATGAGCCGCCTGCGACTGCGGCGGTGACGGAAACCAGCGATGCTGAGAACGAGGCGGACACGGCCATGATGGATACGGAGCCGTCCGCCTCGGCCGGCTACGCAACCGCCGAGCAGGCAGTTGCCGCCGCAGCTCCCGAGGGCTGGGTCTACGACGTACTAGAGGATCAAGGCAATGCGGTCGAGTACGTGGTCGGCCCTCCAAACTCCGAGTACACCGACGTGCTCGTCGTCGAACAGCAAGCGGACGGTTCGTGGATCGTCGCGAACACGTACCCCTTCGAGGTGGGGGAGATCGACGACAGTTCAGCGGACTCGGGGATGACCCCGGAGGATGAGGCCACGCAGATCGTCGGTGAGTTTCTCTACGCCGTGAAGGAGGACCGGGCGGACGACGCCCACGAGTTCACCGTCCCGCCGTTCTCAGAGGACCCAGCCAGCGCTCAATACTCGAACGGAGATCTCAAGTCGATCGAGGTGCTGAGCGCGACCATGCAGGGCGACGGTAGCGTGCAGGTGCGCTCGCGCGAGGTGTGGACCTGGGGGACGGAGGAGTGGATCTACGTGTGTGTGCCCACGGAGTACGGCTATCGCATCAGCGAGATGCTCATGCCGTAGGTGCACGCGCTGTCGCAGGCGTGTGCGCAGAACAGTAGGGCCGCCTGTGCGGCCGCGAAGGGAGAGGAGAGCGCATGAGGCGTGCGGGAATCGTAGCTCTGGGAGTGCTGCTTGTGTTGACGCTTGCCGGTTGCGGGAGAATCGCCGAAGAAGCCGCCGAGGAGGTTGTCCAGCAGACCACGGGCGTCAACGTCGAGCAGGACGGCGAGAAGGTCACCATCGAGGGCGAGGACGGCGAACAGATCGAGATAGGCTCCGGCGCCGAGCTACCCGATGACTTCCCGTCCGACGTCCCTGTCTACAAAGGCGCCGATGTGGTCTCGACCAGCACGCTGTCGGACGGCGGGGCCAAGAACTTCTACATCTCCTTGCAGACCACCGATGCGTTCGAGGACGTCGTGGAATGGTACAAGTCCGAGATGGACTCGAAAGGTTGGGAGATCGAGGCGGACGTGGTGACGACCGCGGAAGGAAGCTCCTCGGCGATCCTTGGCTTCAAGAAGGGCGAGGCGGAAACGAGCTTCTCGATCGCGACCGACGACTCGGGCAACACGGTCATCACGAATAACGTGCGCATGCCGTAAGCCGCTGACCGCGCGAGGTCGAGCTGTCGTTCGGTTGATGCCCGGTGTCTTCGGCAGGTAGCGCGTTACAGCGTGGCTTCTGCGGCCCAGCGTCCGTGCAAGTTGCAGTGCTCGATAGCGCGCACCGTCGCGCCTGCGTCGGCGTTCACTACCACCGAGACCCTGGGTGCGGTGGCAACCGGCGACAGATGGAAGAAGGCGACGGGCGTGCCGTCGATGTGCAGCTCGATCCACTGGATGAAATGGTCCGGGTCGTTGGGATGGGGCACGTAGTGGCCGACCGCGACAGAGATCTTGAAGCCACCGTCGGCGGCTTCGACCTCGATGTAGGGCGTGTGCTTCTTCTCGAAGTCGCTCGCCGCGTCGAGATCGCTGATGTGCTCGAAGGTGAAGATGGGTGCGTCACTCACGGGGTACTCCATTCGTTGTGGGGTCAGGCCATCGGTCCGTGTCACGAACACACCGAGGTTCATACCCACGACTCCCCGCACGTCCCTCACCGTCCGTTAGAATCGAGCCACGTCACGTGGAGGAGGAGCGCTACAGATGCCTGCGCCGAAAGAGACTCTCATATCGAGGACCGATGTCGTGCTAGTCGTCGTCGACGTACAGGAGCGGCTTGCCGCCGCTATGGAGCGGCGGGACGAGGTCGTCAAGGCGGTGAGGCGGATTGCCCGCACGATGGCCTTGATCGACGCCCCGATCATCGTGACGCGACAGTATCCGGAGGGACTCGGCGGGACGGTGACCGAACTCGATGACTTGTTGCTGGAGTTGGCGGCCACAGGCACACACGTGACCGGTGTGGACAAGACCGCGTTCTGTTGCGCGGCCGAGGAGGACTTCGAAACGGCCCTGGCTGCCACGGGCCGTCGGCAGGTGGTTCTCGTGGGCATGGAAACGCACATCTGCGTGACCCAGACCGCATTGGCACTGGCCGGCGAGGGGCGGCAGGTGCAGGTCGTCGCGGATGCGGTATGCTCGCGCTCGACTGCGGACCATGGCGTTGCTCTGGACCGGCTGCGGGCCGCCGGAGTCGTAGTGACGACGTCTGAGTCCGTGATGTATGAGGCGGTCGAACGCGCCGGCACAGACGAGTTTCGACTACTGCTCGCAATTGTGAAGGAGTAGCGGACCGATAAAGACGGTGATCATCGACGGCAAGCGCGTCGTCTCCGACGCGGAGGCGCGCAACGACGCTACGCTGCGTGGCCCGCGCTTCGCTAGAATGTGCTGCATGCGCGAGGTCTTGAGCCCCGCGGAGAACCGGCTCCTACCCGAACGAGGTCGTAGATGCACCGAATGACTCAGCTGCTCGTATCTGCGGCGATTGCGCTTGCCACGCTGCTCTTGGCACCCGCCATGGCGGGTGCGCAGGCGTCGTCGGCCGCCACACCGACCGTCGACACGTCCGATGCGACGTACGAGGTCCAGGTGTGGCCGGAGGGTGACCCGGGCATCTCGGTCCTTATCGTTGGCGTGCGCCTCCCCGAGACGACGCAGTTGCCTGCGACTGTCCGAATCCCGCTTCCCGACGATGCGCAGGTCTTCTGGGCCGGCGAATCGTTCGGGGGGAGCATCGAAGACGACCTGGCGCGCCCGTTCAGCATCGTAGCGGGCGAGGGCGGGTCATCGGTGGAGTTGACGCTGGAAGAGACGCTGACGGCACAGTACGACGCGTACTACCGCGCCATGAACATCGATCGCGGAGACTTCTCGCTCATCGTGGATTGGGTGCAGACCGAGCCGGCGGCAACGGTGAGTTTCGCCGTTCGGATTCCCACCGCCACCGAGAATGTGCGGATAGTGCCGGATCCGCCCGGCTCCCCGCAGGAGAACCTGATGGGGGAGCGCCTGTATACTCTGACGCCGATCAGCGTGGGCCTTGGGGACACGACGCAGGTGGAGGTCGCTTACTCTCGGCCCGAGCTCGGGGGTGGCACGCAGGAGTTCCCGATCATACCTGTCCTTGGCGGTGCGCTCGTGCTCGCGGTGGTCGTGCTGCTCATCACGATCCTTCGGCAAGGTCGTAGTCGGACCTACGAACCAGAAGAGTAGTCCGCTACACGGCCCGTACCGTGCACATACTCTGTTGCCGAGGACGTAAACGGTATGACACAATGCTTTTCGGTGGGCCGACCGGCCACCAGGAGGAAGCGGCGCCTTCCGTCGTGATGGCGACCGCGTGTGTGAACCCGCGGGGTGCGGGCGGAAGGATGAGTGTGCATGCCAGAGGGTACCGTCAAGTGGTTCAATCCGGACAAGGGCTACGGCTTCATCTCGCGTGAGGACGGCGACGACCTGTTCGTCCACTACAGCGAGATCCAGGGCGAGGGCTTCAAGACCCTCGAGGAAGGGCAGGCAGTGTCCTTCGAAGTCACCCAGGGCCAGAACGGCAAGATGCAGGCGAGCAACGTCACCAAGATCTAGCCGCCCGCGGGCCATCTGAATCACGCGAAGGGCGACCCCGGGGGTCGCCCTTCTTGCATCCCAACACGGAGGATCCGACTGCCGGAAGTGGTCACATGAGAGTCTTGCTCCACGCATGCTGCGGTCCATGCCTTCTCGAGCCCTTCGATGCGCTGGCCGGGGAGCACGATGTAGCGATCGTCTACGCGAATCCGAACATCCACCCGATCGACGAGTACCGTCGCCGCCGCGACACGCTGTTCGCTCATGCCGAAGAGCACGGCGTACCCGTCCGGGAACTCGGGTACGACCCCGTGGCGTGGATGCGTGCCGTCGCGGGCGTCGAGGACGATCCACCCTCACGGTGTCGCGCGTGCTTCGAGCTTAGGCTGCGCATGGTTGCGCGGGAGGCCCTTGCCAGCGGCTTCGAGGCTTTCGCAACCACGCTCACGGTAAGCCCGTACCAAGACGAGGAAGCGATCCGTGAGGCGGGGGAGAAGGTATCTGAAGAAGTGGGCGTACGATACATTCACCGCGACTTCCGGGAGCGGTACCCTGAGGCGACCCGGCGCTCGCGGGAGTTGGGCATGTACCGTCAGAACTACTGCGGCTGCATGCTCTCCGACATCGAGGCGCATTCACAACGCGAGGCCCGCGCCGAGCTGCGCGAACGGCGGCGTCAGGAACGGGAGGGTCAGTGAAGACCGAGGACTTCGACTACGATCTGCCCAGCGGCCTGATCGCCCAGACTCCTGTCGAGCCCCGTGACTCCTGCAGGCTACTCGTCCTCGACCGCCAGAGTGGGCAGGTCGACCACCGTACCTTCTCCGATCTGCCCGAGTATCTTCGGCCGGAAGACGTGCTGGTCGTCAACGAGACACGTGTGCTCCCGGCGCGACTCAAGGGCGCGAAGGACGAGACAGGTGGTGCCGCTGAGGTGCTGCTCCTGCGTGAGACCTACGAGAACACATGGGAGTGCTTGGTCAAGCCCGGCCGGCGCCTCAAGCCCGGCGCAAAGATCGTGTTCGGCGAGGGCGAGTTGACCGGGCTGATCGTGGGCGTTCTCGAGGAGTCCGGAGGGCGCCTGATCCGCTTCACCACCTCCGGTGGCAGTTTCCTCGATGCCCTTCACAAGCTGGGTGAAGTCCCGCTACCCCCCTACATCACCAAGGAGCTGGAGGACTCCGAGCTGTATCAGACGATGTTCGCCCGCGACGAGCGCAGCGCGGCGGCGCCGACCGCCGGACTCCATTTCACGCCCGGTCTCACCGAGCGGATCCGCGCAGCGGGCACGTTGATCGCTCGTGTCGAACTTGACGTGGGGATCGATACCTTCCGTCCGGTTTCTGAAGACGATCCGACCGAACACCACATCCACAGCGAGTATTTCCGAGTCGGCGAGCATGCCTTGGACTTGATAGCGGACGCGAGGGGGCGTGGCGGGAGGGTCATCGCGGTCGGGACGACCACGGTGCGGGCTTTGGAGAGCGCAGTGAATCCGCAGACTGGAATCCTGGAGCCGGCGGACCGTCAGACCAACCTGTTCATCTTGCCGGGACACCGGTTCCGTGCGGTTGACGCGATGGTGACCAACTTCCACACGCCTCGCTCCACCCTACTGATGATGGTGAGTGCGTTCGCCGGCCGCGGCCTTGTGATGCGCGCGTATCAGACGGCGATCGAAGAGCGCTACAGGTTCCTGTCGTTCGGCGACGCCATGCTCGTCCTGTAGGCACCCGAGTCTCCGCTACTCGGGTAGGGGTGCCCACCACGTCCAGTTCGGATTCCCGGCCGCCGGGTCGTCCGGCGGTGTGTCCGGCGCGATGGCGAAGCCGTTGCGTATCGGGTCCATGCCCTCGACCGTGTAGATAGTGACACGATTGGCGTCGGCGCCGGCGCGCGTGAACGTGGGGGACCCGTCTTCGAGCTCGGGTTCGGGGTACCGTTCCGGCAACGATGGCCACTGGTCGAACGCCGAGACCGCTCGTGATTGCATCGCGTACGCGCTGCCGCGGTAGCCGCGAGTCACCAGCTCGAACCGCAGGAACCGCTCCCCGTCGGTCACGAGGACCGCTTCAGGATCGCCGAAGGCCAAGACATCCAGTGTCCGAGGCGCGCTCGATGTGTCGAGAGCGCTCGTGGTCGTCCCGATCTTCTCTGCGCTTGGGGGCTGGGAGTCTTCGACACCGGTGAACTCGTAGACCCACTCGCCCACGGTGATGTATGCGACCGAACTCTCGGCTTGTCCGGTGGTCTCCGCCCCGAACGATCGGGTGTCTTCGGCGTCTCCGGTGGCGCCGGAATCGGGTGCGACGTAGATCACGTCCTGGTCGCTCGCCGACTCGGTCGTTGGTGTGGCGATGTACTTCGCCCCCTGCACGGCCACGATACCGGCAACGATCAGGGCCGCAGCCGCCGCAGCTGCGTAGCCGCCGTACACAGCCCAGCTGGGGAGAGTCGAGAGTCGTTGCCTGAGCCGACCTGTAGCCGCGCGACCGTTCTTGGAGGGCTCGGACGCGGTCTCGTCGGCCTGTCGCGCGGCAGCCTCCTGCTCGGCGGCTGCCTGGGCGGCCGCAGCAGCCTCAGCGTCGAGTCGCCGCCTCTCTTCGTCGACCTTCGCGAGTGTTGACTCGATCACCGTCTCGGGCGCGCGCGGGTCAGGTAGCCGTCGCACGGCGGCCAGCGTCGAAACGAATGCGGCGCACTGCCCGCACGAGGAGCAGTGGATACGAGCGCGCTGGATCTCCGCGGGGTCCACGTGGGCACCGTCGTACGTCTCGGATACGATGCGTTGCGCGTCGAGGCATGACTCGTCCACTACGCGTCACCTCCCGGGCCCAGGATCGAGGCAAGCATCCTGCGAGCACGGAATACCCGCGACTTCACCGTACCGACCGGCACGCTGAGCGTCGCCGCGGCCTCTCCGTACGACAGGCCGAAGAGCGTCACTGCGCTGAGCGCCTCACGGTCCTCGGGCTGCAGTGCTCGCATGGCGTGCTCGAGCGCGGCGGCGTCTATGACGCGGTCGGCGTGGTCCGGCGTGGTGCGTGCCACGAGGTCGATGGGGTCGACGGGAATGGGGCGCCGCTTGCCGGCCCTGAACATGTCGAGGCACGTGTTCCGCGTCACTCGGAACAGCCACGTCGAGAACGCAGCGTTGCCGTCGAAGCTGGACAGTGACCGGTAGAGCTTCACAAAGACCTCCTGGACAGCGTCTTCGGCCGCAACTGGATCGCCGAAGAACCGTAGCGCATGGGCGTAGACGGCGTCTGCATGCGCGCGAAGCAGCGATTCGAATGCGCCCATGTCGCCCTGCTGGGCTCGAGCGATGAGGTCTCGTTCTTCGTCGCGGGGTGCGGCCGCCATGTCCCACCTACTCGTTGGACGCGTGAGAGCGCGCTGCGGTTCTCGCAGAAACACCAGGATAGCGCAGCAGCGCTCCTGCTAGAATCGCGCCATGCCTACCTTCGGATTCGAGAACCTCGCCACCGACCCCGCGACAGCCGCGCGTCACGGTCGCCTGCGCACCGCGCACGGTGACGTGGAGACGCCCGTGTTCATGCCCGTGGGTACCCGTGGGACCGTCAAGGGCGTCACGACACCGCAGCTCTCACAGATAGGCGCTGAGATCGTGCTCGCCAACGCCTATCACCTCTACCTGCGTCCCGGTTCCGATGTCGTCCGGGATGCGGGTGGCATCAATGCGTTCATGAACTGGGACCGTCCTACACTCACGGACTCGGGCGGCTTCCAGATATTCAGCCTTTCGGAGACGTTCCGGCTCGCAGACGAGGGCGTTCGCTTCCAGTCGATCGTCGACGGGTCGTGGCACGTGTGGACGCCGGAAGACAACATACGCATCCAGCAAGACATCGGGGCGGATATCGCCATGGTGCTCGACGTATGTCCACCGTATCCGGCCGACGAGACGCAGGTCGCCGATGCCGTTCGGCGAAGCGCCGAGTGGGCGGCCCGGTGCAAGTCCTCGCACACACGCGAGGACCAGGCGCTGTTCGGCATCATCCAAGGTGGCCTGTACCCTCGCCTGCGGGCCGAGAGCGTCGAGCGCACCGCCGAGATCGGCTTCCACGGCTACGGCATCGGCGGCTACTCCGTGGGCGAGCCCCATGAGCTGATGCTCGAGTCGCTTGGGCCGGTGTGCGATTCGTTGCCCGCGGACAAGCCGCGCTACCTGATGGGGGTCGGCAATCCGACGACCATGCTGCAGGCCATAGGGCTGGGCGTAGACATGTTCGACTGCGTGCTGCCGACGCGTACGGCACGTATGGGCACGGCGTTCTCCTCGGCAGGTCGTATGAATCTCAAGAACGCTCGCTATTCGCGGGACTTCGGTCCGTTGGACCCGGCATGCTCGTGCCCCACCTGCACTTCGTACACGCGGGCATACCTGCGGCATCTTGTGGCTACGAAAGAGATGCTTGGGGCGATCCTGCTGTCGGTGCACAACCTGCACTTCTTGCTCGACCTGACGAGGTGCGCGCGGGCGGCCGTGGAGGCAGGGGAGTACGCGGCGTTCCTGCGCGGCTGGCTCGAAAGTCCGGGTGCAGACGACTACTGAGGCCGGCCCGTATGCAGTGGGATACGGGCCTAGACATCATCGCATGACGGTATGGTGACCGGTCCCGTCGGTGTATGATGAATCATTGTGGCTTCGCGAGACAGTTCGCGAAGCGTTCGCTTGTCCGCGTTACGAAAGGCTGTAGCACATGGACTACACCCCGTTGATCATCCTTGGCGGATTCTTCGCCTTCATGTATTTCTTCATCATCCGGCCACAGCGCCAACGCCAGCGCCAGATGCAGGAACTGATCCAGTCGCTGACCCCGGGTGACGAAGTCGTGACCATCGGCGGCCTGCACGGCCGGATCGTCTCAGTGGAGGAAAAGACGGTGGACCTGCGAGTCGCCGACGGCGTGGTCGTTACGTTCGATCGCGACACGATCGGCAAGCGGGCCACCGACGAGTCAGAG
>Ga0209164_1001035_pt1 | contig 42632 bp, 46 predicted proteins | sample MTBNYHSulfiMetaG_FD_187458 | JGI IMG/M metagenome (GOLD analysis project Ga0209164, IMG submission 187458) | Enrichment culture microbial communities from rom New York Harbor, USA that are MTBE-degrading - MTBE-NYH (New York Harbor Sulfidogenic)... | ecosystem: Environmental > Aquatic > Marine >... | reverse complement strand
TTGTCCACCAGTACCAGGTCGTGGCCCTGGTCAAGGAGGGCGCGGGCGATATGGGAGCCGATGAACCCGGCCCCGCCGGTAATCAGGATGCTGGCCATCGGATGAAATATAAATATGATTTATAAATGTTTGACTATTATAAGTCCACATTTATAATTTTTTTAGATGTAAGCAATGTCCGAATTCCCTGAATCTGTGTTGTTGCCTAGCTTTTTTAACAGGCTGCTCATCATGTCTTCGGTAAGCTCTCCATCGAGATACTTACGGACAATCTGTTTTTTAAGGTGGTCCTCATTTACATCCTCAATATCTTTCGGGGTATCCGCAACCTTCTCTCTTTCAAACACTGCATCGTATGTTTGTCGAATTCTGGATGACCGATGTTGCATGTATCCCAGCAATGTACCGACGTTTCTATGGCCTGACTGCGGCTGAATCTCCTTTAGGCTACATCCATGCTCTGCCATTTCGGTAATCATCGTGATGCGGAACTTGTGGGGATAGGCCGGTTTTTCTATTCCAGGCTTAGCCGCATAATTTTTGACAATGCCACTTAGGCAACAGGAGCTTATTCGCTGTCGGCTTGGAGACAGGAACAATGCTTTTTCGTGCCCTTCCTTCGGCGTAGGCCTATGAACCAAGTATCGTTTGATGGCTTCTGTACAATCTCCAGATATATTGGCTAGGCGAAACCTTTTCCCCTTTCCCGCCCTGATGACAAGCTGCATGCGTGCGAAGTCCACATCATCTACATCCAGATTGATGAGTTCGCTCTTCCTCAGACCAGCATAGTAGAGGATTTTCAGCACCGCATGGGCTAGTGGGTCATCTGCTGACTCTGTAAACATCCGCTGCACTTCTTCTCTCGTAAAGGGGGTTTTATCACGCTGGGGCGATTTCATGGTCTTCAACTTGATTTTGATGTCTTTGTCAAGGAAGAGCACCAACAGCTTCTTCAGATTGCAGGTATGCGGAACCAATGAATTGTGGCTGTAAGCATCGACCAGGTCACTGATATATTCGTTCACGATGTCCTGGTTCACCTCGTCAAATCTGTAGCCCTTTTTATGCAGCCTCCAATTATTATAATACAAAAAAAGTATATAGAATTTACTATCGTGCGGTCGTTTGTACAAAACACAAGTGAAACGATTCTGGAAAATTATCCCCGCCATTCCTCACTGGAAGGCATCGAGAAATGGAGTATGGAGTAGAGTGTTAATTGCCCTCTAACCCAACTTTGACAGTAGGGTAAAAATAGTGTTCTTAGTTCAGTTTGTTGATGATTACAAGGCAAACATCCCTAAGAACACGGAATATAAAGCCGAACGACAATATATCGTTTCCGATTGGGACGATCCTGGCGGTCCAGCAGTACTATGAGAAGCTGGGGTTGCAGGCCATTTTTGGGAACCATAAGAGTCGGGGGAGAGACATCAATGCCTTGGTTGCGGCGTTGGTGAGCTATCGGCTGACCGAGAATCAGAGCGTGACCAAAGCAGCTGACTGGATTAATCGCGATGCGGTATTGGACACGTTCAACCTTGAAGGCTTTGAGCAACGGACGCTCTACCGTGTCCTTGAAATCATCGGTGAGAACCGTGACGATATCATGGCCGGGATACAGGACGTGGTGTTCAGCCTGTTCGACTTTGAGCATACCAACGTCAACATGGACTGGACGAGCTTCGTCCTCTACGGCACGCAGTGCCCGTTGGGCCGCTACGGGTACAGCCGGGATCATCGTTCCGATAAACAGCAGATAACGCTCGGTGTCAGCGAGCTGGCTCATCCCATCAACCTCCCGGTGGGAATGACGGTCCGTGCCGGCAACGTGAATGACCAGGTGCACTTCAAGGACACGTTCGATCAAGTGAAGAACCATCTGCGAGATGGTTCGCTGCTGGTCTTTGACCAGGGTGCGAACCGCAAGGACAACCTTGACTGCATCGAGCATCACAAGCTGAACTATGTGACCGCTCGGCAGATAAACAAGAGCGACGAAGAGACATGAATCAAGGACTTCGACAAAGACAAGGCTGAGCTGGTGGACGCCGACCGTGGCATCTATGCGTTGAAGCGAACATATCCCAGCCGGACGACCTATCTGTATTTCTCCGAGCAGCTCTACATGCAGCAGATGGCCTCGAAACATCGGAAGGTCGAGCGGCTGCTCGACGAAGCACTGCAGGTCCAGCGGTCCATCGACACCAACCGGGGACTCCCCAAACGATACCAGATCAACAACCCGCTCATCGACTGCCAGTACTCCTACCAGACAAAGCTGGCACAATTAAGCGACGATAAGGCGAGAGCCATCCTCCAACAGGCCTCTATCACGGGCCGAGAAGGATTTTTTTGCCTGGTTCCGAGTGAAGATTTGACACCACATGAGGCCCTTATTGTCTACCGGCAGAAGGACAGCTTGGAGAAGATTTTTCATTCGCTCAAAAACGAGATCGATATCAGCCCGTTGCGGGTGTGGACTGAAGAGAGCATCTATGGTGCCCTCATCATTGGATTCATCGCCCAGTTATTCATCTCGTTGATACGATTTGAGCACCAGGAGTTGAAGCACACGTCCCCAAAATTCATCAAATTATCACTGATGAATTTGACAGTAACTGTGGAATACATGACAGCGGGCTCACAACGACACATTTATTCCAATTTTAGCCCGGCTGCCGAGGTGATTTTAGCCCAAAATCACCCATTTGGGTGACGAAATGGGCTCCACGGCGACCGCCGTGGAGCTACTGTCAAACTATTTTTCCCGGCAAAATTAGTGTACAAAGTGTCTAACTTGGGCTCTAAAACTTAGGGGTGACTTATCTTGAAGATATCTCTATAAGGTAAGCACAATATTATACAAGTTTTATAGATCCACTCAACTTACGATCTCGTTTCTGCTACAGAAGATTCTCTAGTGCTCCTCCTTTGATACCATAGTATCTCAAGCAGGTGGTATAACGAGATCTCTTTGGATGTGATTCACCCGAATGCAAGAGTGCTGATAAACATATTTTCTATAATCTGTAAAATAAGGTTTTTTAGCCACATGATATTGTTTTTCACTACCCACGGGAAATTCTCAATCATAAATGAAATCGGCGGATTTTCTTCAAACACTAAGATATCATTCGCAAAATAAGTTTGCTTACCGATAAACGAGCGGATATTGTATGTCTGGACTCTCTCAGGTTTGCAGGTGATGTTACTGATTTCTATCCAATTCCCATCAATCTTCATAAGGAAATCCCCAACTTCAACAGGTAACATATCTTCCCGTACCCGGGTTACTTCCTGAGCAAATTGTGGGTTTATTGCACCCCATCCAGTTACCTCATCCAGTTTTTTTACGTACATAGGATGGGAACATGTTAAGGAGATTAAACCATCATTGATATCGTACACTTGATGTACAGGATGGCCTAGTAGCTTTACTGTCCACGAATAGTATTGTTGCTTTTCTAAATCATAGGCTAAAACTCTATCCCCCACTCGTATATCCTCAATATTCTTGTAGGATCCATCAGCCATAGTTATCCTAGTACCTGCCGGGAAACAGCAACCATTAGTGCCCGCTCCTCGCAATGTAGAGGAAACGTCATCGCAATTAGTGCCTTTCGCTGTTAATTTGCCAGAATATTCTTTGACACTTGTAGGACAAAATTTTAATGTAACAGTCGCCTGCTCGCCAGGTTCTAAAGTAAAATTAAGTCCATCTAGACCCGTACTATCAGTTATTGGAAAATTTATAATAGGAGATGTTACGACGCGACCTGTCGCTGTTTGGTCACCGACGTTCTCCAATGTAAATGTTTTCGGACCACTACAATATAATTTTTTCACTTCGCCAAAATCATATGATGACGGGGTTAACTTCAGCTTCGCTGGCTGTGGCTCTCTAATTGCAATCGTATGGACCCCATAATTAGATGATACCATATTGTCTATATCCCTTGCCCGTACTTTGATAGTATATGTCCCCGGTTTAGAATATTTATGAGATAGGCGAACGGTCTCTCCACTTTTTGCAAATGGTGTCCACGGAGAAACATCCCCATCACCCCACTCAAACTCATATTGAACATTGTCATTGTTGGGGTCATCGCATTTTGCCCAGAACTCATATTTTTCTCCCTCCATACCTGATTCTGGTCCTCCCACCGTTGGACGGTCTGGTGGGGCAATACCGTCTATTCTGATTTTTTCTATCACACCGTACCGAACTGCCCATCCACTGGCTCCAATCCCTCCCGCAGCTACATGAGTTCCTACATACGCTTTATGGGTACCAGGACCAACATTCATGGTGAACGAAAACGTCACTATTTGTCCCTTCCCTGCATTAATCATGTCATTCATTGCAGATATCAAGTCGCTATAATCTATAAGTGTAGAAATGAGCTGAAATATTTCAGCTATGCTCTTAGCGTACTTTAAGGTGTCGATGATGGGGCCAAAAAATGGTAGAACAAAACTCAATATGAACTGAAAACTATCAATAAGGCAACTTATTGGACTAATAGCTGGATCAAGTTCCTCCGTATAAAAGTTATTTGTATTAGTAATATCCTCTTTAACCCAGAATTTATCAGTTTTTGCCATTGCCCAAAACGGCATGCCAACTGTTGCTGCTATCCCTGTAGTGAGAAATCTTGCTGTGATGGTGACCGTTTTTTGACGGCCAACATAAAAATTCATGCCTTGGAGGGCATATGCATGTCCACCGCCAATAAAGCAGTCTGCAAAGCCAGACACGAAACCATTTGCCCCTGAATCAGAAATCGCTGACCCAATAAAATCTGAGTGATGCCAATCTACATAATAAGAGTATGGGGGGGTATATTCAGTGTATGTCTGAAAATTCTGCATGGCGGGCTCAGTAATGATAGTTCTACTTTGCTCTACCACATTGGTTTGGGTCGACATTGTATATGGTAACGCTATACTTGTTCCGATGAACAAACATACAACTAAAACAGCCACATTTTTTTTCCCAATTGTATTCATCTTACGCCTCCCAAAAAAGTATCGGTTACAAATTTATAAATTTTGTGGCTGTCGGGGCTTTATCCCGAAACGTTTCGACAGAGATTTGCTCTTGTATTGGGGGAAGTAGAGAAATCAAGGTGGGGTAGAGAGCTATAGGGCGTTATAACTCATGTCCCGATTCCTCCTGTGCCTTCCCGCTATATTAATGCCGTAACTGCTCATATATTTTTCAGTGGAAATGTACCTCGCTGACCGTATCGATGGCCTAGGGGCATCAGACGCGTTGGGAAAGCAGAAAGCACGAGAACAACACAATTCTCAAATCTTTCCCTTAACCGGCCTTGATAATACATCGAGGGCATTATCGACCCTGATAGAAGGAGACTTTTTTGCCACGCCCGGCAATGGTGGCAAACTACGCCTTTTCGTTCGTGGAATATATCGGCGATATTATCGGGGATTGTATCGTCGATTTTATAGGTGTTTTTTTTCGAGAAAGTCACGATTTAAATATGATTTATAAATACACTGCTATGCTGTCCGTGGTCATTCCCGTGTACAACGAGGAAGCCAACATCGAGCCCCTGTACCGGCGGCTGAAGCCGGTGCTGGAGGGCCTGGGCGAGCATGAAATCCTGTTCATCGACGACGGCAGCACCGATAGCACCTTCCCCCAAATCAGGGAGCTGCACCGGCGGGACGGACGGGTGCGATGCCTGCGGATGCGGCGCAACTTCGGGCAGACCCCCGCCCTGCTGGCCGGGTTTCAGGCGGCGCAGGGGGAGGTGGTGGTGACCATGGACGGGGACCTGCAGAACGATCCGGAGGACATCCCCCGGCTGCTGGAGCACCTGGACGGGCGGGACGTGGTGAGCGGATGGCGTCACCGGCGCCGGGACACGGTGGGCAAGCGGCTGGCCTCCCGGTTCTCCAACTGGCTGGCCCGCCGGCTGACCGGGCTGGAGGTGCACGACTTCGGATGCACCCTCAAGGCGTACCGTAAGGAATGCCTGGAGGGGCTGGAGCTGTACGGGGAGATGCACCGCTACATTCCGGCCGTCCTGGCCTGGCAGGGGTTCCGGGTGGGTGAGGTTCCGGTGCACCACCACCAGCGGCAGCGGGGACGCACCAAATACGGCCCGGGCCGCCTGCTCCGGGGTTTCTTCGACCTCGTCAACTTCAAGTTCTGGGCCGGCTATTCCACCCGCCCCCTGCACTTCTTCGGAGGAGTGGGGCTGGCCCTGCTGGGCGCCGGGTTCGTCATCGGCCTCTACCTGGTGCTGCTCAAGCTGCTGTATGGAGAAGAGCTCTCCGACCGCCCCCTGCTCCTGCTGGGCGTGCTGCTGATGGTGGTGGGCCTGCAGGTGTTTATCTTCGGCTTTCTGGCAGAGATTATGATAAGGAGCTACTACGCCGGGCGGCCTCCCTCCTACTCCATCCGGGAAAGGCTGGAGTGAGGGCGAAAAATAATTGTAGGGCGGGCATATTCAGGGACATGGGAGACAAAACGCTTCTCAGAAAGGGCAAGGTGAAGGAGGTCTACGACCGACACGACGGGACGCTGGAGTTCGTGTTCACCGACAACATCTCCGTGTTCGACAAAGTCATTCCCACCCGGATACCCCACAAGGGCGAGGTGCTGTGCCGCATCTCCGCCTTCTGGTTCCGGAAGTGCGAGGAGCTGGGCATCCAGACCCACTTTCTGGAAGCGGACGGCAACCGCATGGGGGTGAAAAAGTTCCGGATTATCACCGACTACGGGGCCATCGACCGACAGACCGCAGACTACGTGATACCCCTGGAGGTCATCGCCCGCTACTACGTGGCCGGCTCCCTCTACGAACGCCTGCAGGACCGGGGCATGGAGTACGGAGAGCGCCTCCCAGAGCCCCTGGTGGAGTTCACCACCAAATTCGAGGAGCACGACCGCCACCTCACCGAAGAAGAGGCCCTGTCCATCGCCGGACTCAGCCCACGGGAGGCAGAGGACATCAAGCAGGCGGTGCTGGACATCGACGGCTACATGAACGAAAAGGTGGCGGAGCGGGGCCTGATTCACGTGGACGGCAAAAAGGAGTTTGCCTTCGACGAGGAGCGAACCCTGGTGGTGGTGGACACCTTCGGCACCCCGGACGAAGACCGGTTCTGGGACCGGGAAAAATACCGGCAGGGTGTGTTTGAGGAGCGAAGCAAGGAATTCGTGCGCTCCCACTACCGGAGCACCGGCTACTACGACGCACTGAAAAAGGCCCGCCGGGAGGGCAAACCGGAGCCGGACATCCCTCCCCTGCCCGCGGACATGACCCGGGAGGTCAGCCGCCTGTATATCGACATCTACGAGCAGATCACCGGCGAAGAGTTTTAAAGGGTCTTCAGGGCGTTTCAGGGACGGTGGACGCAGATATCGTCCAGGGGGCAGTCGTCGCAGCGGGGGCGGCGGGCCGTGCAGGTGTGACGGACCAGCAGCCAGAACAGCAAGGCCAGGTGGTCCTGCCGCTCCGGAGGAATGTGTTCCCAGGGAAAAAAGGCGGTGAGGCAGCGCTGCATCTCCCCATAGGATGCCCCGGCCCCCACCAGCCCCAGCCGGCGGGCAATGTGCGCCATGCGGGTGTCCACCACGAAGGCCCGGCGCTGCCCATGCACATGGGCCAGCAAAACGTCGGCGGCCTTGGGGCCGATGCCCGGCATGGCCAGCAGGCGTCGGCGCACCTCGGCCGGGGCCATCTCGCGCACCCAGGCCAGGTCGCCCCCATGGCGGTCCAGCACGTGGGCGGCCAAAGCCCGGGGAGTGACAGAGAAGGCGGCGCGAAGGCCCCGGTAGGCCCGCCGGGTGTTGCCGGAGGACGTATTCCGGGAGAGGAGGGTGAAAACCAGGGCGGTAAACGGGTCGGCCATGGCCTCCCGGTATTACGCGCTGCTCCTCCCCGCCCCACAGGTAGGCGCATATTTTTCCTCCATGCGGGGGAGGCGGTGCGGCGGAAATCTCCTATCTGAACATGGGGTCATCCGGCGGCTCCTCCTGAGTCCGGTATCTGCGGCGGCGGCGCTTGATGAATTTTTCCTGGTGACGGCGGCCCACGAACCGGATGTCGGTGCGGAGGAGGCGGATGTAGGTCTTGTCGGGCAGGGGCTCCAGGCCCACCAGCCCCCGGGACTGCAGCTTGCTCAGCTCGAAGTCCAGCCGGCGGGGGGGCAGGTGCAGGCGCCGGCCGAGCTCGGCCACCGTGACCGGGTAGTCCTCCTGGATGGCCCGGATGATTTTTTCCTCCATGGTGCCGGTGATAATTTCAATCATGGCCGTACCTGTACTCGATGTGGCAGGAGCCCTCCCGGGACACCATACAGGGCCCCACGGGATGCTCCGGGGTGCAGGCTTTTCCAAACAGGGCGCAGTCCCGGGGCGGAAGCAGTCCCCGCAGCACCTCGCCGCAGCGGCAGCCGGGGGGCTGGACGTCCTCCTGCTCCCGGACGGGGTCCAGCACCTCCGGGTAGCGTCGCTCCGCATCGTACCGGGCAAAGGCCGGCCGCAGGGCCAGTTTGGAGCGGGGAATGGTCGAAAAACCCCTCCAGGGGGCATCCACGGGGGTGAACACCTGATGCAGAATGTCCTGGGCCCGGGTATTGCCCTCCGGGTCCACCGCCCGGGAATACTCGTTTTCCACCTCGCAGCGCCCCTCCCTGACCTGCCGGGCCAGCATGTGCACCGCCATCAGCACGTCCAGGGGCTCAAAGCCGGCAATCACCTGGGGGATGCCGAAGGAGCGGGACAGAGAGCGGTAGGGCTCCACTCCGATGATTACCGACACGTGGCCGGGGTCTATGATGCCGTCCAGGGCCACCTCCCCCAGGCTCAAAATAGCCTCCAGGGCGGGGGGGATCAGGCGGTGGCAGCTGAGAACGGAAAAGGTCTCCGGGGGGTCCCGCAGCAGGGCGGCGGCGGTGGCCGGGGCGGTGGTCTCAAATCCGGCGGCCACGAACACCGTCTCCCGTCCCCCACGGGCCAGGGCCACCGCTTCGTGCACGTCATACACCACCCGCACGTCTCCGCCCCGGGTCTGGACGGAGGCCAGGGAGCCGGAAATGCCGGGCACCCTTACCATGTCCCCGTAGGTGGCCACGATGACCCCCTCCCGGGCCAGGGCCACCGCCATCTCTATCTCCCCGGAGGTGGTAACGCATACCGGGCATCCCGGCCCCTGCACGATGGACACTCCGGCCTCCCGCAGCAGAGCGTCCAGGCCAAACCGAACCACCGTGTCCTGATGGGTACCGCAGACGTGCATGATGCGCAGCCTCTGTCCCTCCCGCTGCAGCTCCCGCACCACGGCCAGGGATAGCTCCCGGTCACGCAGATGAAACATACTCCACCTCTATCTCCACCTCGGTAATCCGGCACTCCCGGCCCCGGACGATTTCCACCGGCTGGCCGCAACGGGGGCATCTGAGGGTGGGAATGCGCAGGTGGAAATCCTGGCGCTCCTCGTATCGGGCGTCACCGGCATAGCCGCAGGGGCAGCGCACCTCGGGGGGGACGGTGGCGATGTCCAGCGTGGCCCCCTCCACCTCGGTGTCCCGGGTGAGAATGCCGAAGGCAAAATGAAGCTGCTCCGGGTTGAGAAAGGTCAGGGCTCCAACCTCCAGCCCCACCCGGCAAATGCGGTCCGCCCGGTGCTTGCGCCCCTCCTCGCGTACCGCGGCCACCACGGAGGCCATGGTGGAAAACTCATGCATGCTGGCCCTCGAGCATCTCCCGGAACAGCCGCAGGGTTTCCTCGGCCTCCCCGGGGTCGACGATTTGAATGGCGAAACCGGCATGGACAATCACGTAGTCCCCCTCCGCCGCATTGACCAGGGAGATGTCCGCCCGCCGGGTGGTGCCCTCGCCGTAGTCAACCACCGCCGTGGGGCCCTCAATGGAGAGTATTTTGCCCGGGATGGCCAAGCACATGCACGAACAAAAGAGAAGCACTATAAAACGGTTGCTTCACGGGGCCCGCACCCTCTTGAGGGGTGAGCCGCAGACCGGGCACTCCGGATGCAGCGCGTCAAAACGGCGGCCGCAGGCCGTACACCAGTAGAACCACCGCCACTGCTGGCGTATGCCCGGCTGGAGGACGCTGCGATGGGCAAGGCCCAGGGCAGAGGCCACATTCTGGATGCCGTAGTCGTCGGTGAACACCACCACCTCCCCCTCCCCCCCTGCCTCCCCCGGCCCTTTCCCCCCCCGCACCTCCAGGGCCAGGGCCAGAACCTCCACGTCTGCCCGGGACAGATGGGACAGATCCCCGGTTCTCTCCGCCGCCCCCCGCACCCGCCGCAGAGAGGACTCCGAGGGCTGCCGCACGGTGAGACCGGCACTCCGCGCGTACTCCAGCAAACGCCAGGAATGGCCGCCCTCCCGGAACTCCGCCACCACCGCCGGCACGGTGACCGCGGGGCCCGGAAAGCGCTTGCCCGAAAGAAGAGCCGAGGTGTCCAGTACCGCCAGCATGGCACAAACATTTTAAAGCACCTACATATAAATTTGCATGAAAATCAAGATTGACGGATGGCGCGCCCACATCACCTTTTCTTCTGCCCACTTCATCCCCGACTATAACACCTGCGGCCGCCTCCACGGTCACACCTACGCCGTTCACGCTGCGGTCGAGGGGGAGCCGGACGCCCGGGGCATCATCATGGACTTCAGCGCCCTGAAGCAGGCACTGCGGACGGTGGCCGGGGAGCTCGACCACCGGGTGCTGGTGCCCGAGCGGGGAGAGTTGGCGGTCCGGGGCACCGGAGAAGAGATAGAGGTCCTGTTCAGGGACAAGCGGTACCTGTTTCCCGCCGAGGACTGCATCTGCCTGCCCCTGGCATCCTCAACGGCCGAAAACCTGGCCTCCTACGTGCTGCAGCGAGTGCAGGAGGAGCTAGCCATCCCGGCCAACGTATCCGCCCTGCACGTGGGAGTGGACGAGGGATACGGCCAGGGAGCCTGGGTTTACACCCGGTGCGGAGGTGCCCCATGAAGGCGGTCTGCCTGCTCTCCGGGGGGCTGGACTCCTGCGTGACCGCGGCCATGGCCAAAAAGGAGGGCTACGAGCTGTACGCGCTCACCGTCAACTACGGGCAGCGGAACCGGCGGGAAATCAGCAGCGCCAAGCGGGTGGCCGCAGCACTGGGGGCACGGGAGCACAAGGTCATAGATGCCGACCTGCGCGTCTTTGGGCAATCGGCGCTCACCGACGACATCGAGGTGCCGGAGGAGGCGGCTCCGGGCATCCCCCCGACCTACGTTCCCGCCCGCAACACCATTTTTCTGTCCTTTGCCCTGGCCTATGCGGAGGCGGTGGACGCCGACGCCATTTTCATCGGGGTGAACGCCGTGGATTACTCCGGCTACCCCGACTGCCGCCCCGAGTTCATCCGGGCCTTCCAGCGGGTAGCCATCCTGGGCACCAAACGAGGGGTGGACGGCAACCCCATTCGCATCAAGACGCCGGTGATTGACATGAGCAAGGAGCAGATTGTGGCCCGGGGAGCGGAGCTGGGAGCCCCCCTGGAGCACACCTGGTCCTGCTACCGGGAGGGGGAGACGGCCTGTGGACGCTGCGCCTCCTGCCGCCTCCGCCACCGGGGCTTTGAAAAGGCCGGGGTGACCGACCCCCTGCCCTACGAATCATGAAAATCAACGAGATTTTTTATTCTCTGCAGGGAGAAGGAACCCTGGCGGGGCTGCCCACGGTTTTCGTGCGGACCACCGGCTGCAACCTGCGCTGCTCCTACTGCGACACCACCTACGCCTACCAGGAGGGGCGGGAGATGTCCCCCGCCGTCATTGCGGCCCACACCGGGAGGTGGCCCTGCCCGCGTGTGTGTCTGACCGGGGGGGAGCCGCTGCTGCAGGAGGACGTAGGGGAGGTGCTGGACCTCCTGATGGAGGCCGGACGGGAGGTGAGCGTGGAGACCAACGGCTCGCTGGACGTGACCCCTCTCACGGAGCGGGCGGTGATAGCGGTCATGGACGTCAAGTGCCCCGCCTCGGGCATGCACGGGCAGATGCGCCGGGAGAATCTGCCCCTGCTGCGCCCCTCCGACTGTCTGAAGTTCGTCATCGCCTGCCGGGAGGACTACGAATACGCCCGGGGGGTGTTGGAGCGCCATGCACCCGCCTGCCCGGTGGTCATGCAGCCGGTCTGGGAGCAGGGATTGCCCCTGGCCCGGGAGATGGCCGCCTGGATATTGAGAGACGGGCTGGAGGTGCGGTTGTCTCTGCAGCTGCACAAACTCCTGTGGGGCGACAGGAAGGGCGTATGAAGGCAAAAAACACAATATTTATATAAAATGATGGTAATTCTATGCTCATCCCTTAACGTCCAGAGGGACTGCAAAATGAAAAAAAGAGAAAAGGTTAAAAAAGGGGATGCATTTTAGATGCCAAACCTAAGGAGGAAAAACCATGTATAAAAAAAGCACTATGAAAAAAATCGGAAGCATTATGGTAGTGGCCGCCATGGTCATCAGCGCATTTACCGTTTTTGCGGTGAATGACGTTGCTGGCGATGAAACGACCCCCATGATATCCATTAACGAAATAATGTACAATCCCGTCTCCGGTGACGAATGGGTAGAGCTCTACAACGGTGGTGAAACTGCCGTCAATCTGACCGGCTGGGTATTGAAAGACGAAGCAGATAACACCTTTGGTGACCTCACCAACGTAGAAATCCCGGCTGGCGGATACGTATACATCCAGAGCGCCACTGCGATTCTCAACAATGACGAGGATACCGTTTATCTATATGACGACGGCATGGAGGAGGTGGACAGCGCCGGTTACACCAACGCGCTCGGCGGCGACGGAAACGGCATGTCCCTGGAGTACAACTCCGCCACCGACACCTGGGAGGAAAGCCGCGTGGAAGACGGCACCCCCGGAGCGCGCAACAGCGTCCTGTGGCCGGATGTAACGGTCGTCTATCCCGTGGGCGGCGAAGTGATCGGCGGCATGGTCCCCGTAAAGTGGGAGGCCAGCAGCCCGGCGGGACTGGACGTCGCCATCGCCATCCACTACAAGAACGACACCGCCGCGGAGTGGACTAAGGGAACGGAGAAAGAGGAGAACGACGGACTTTTCATCTGGGACATCACCGGATTGGACGCCACCGAGCAGTACATGGTCAAAGTGACGGCCACCGACTCCCTGGGCGATTCCTATTACGATGAATCTGGCCTGTTTGACATTACCGGCATGACCGTGACTCCCAAAACCATCGCCTTCAACGAAACCGAGGACGTGGAAGTGACGGGCACCAGCGGCACCGTGGATCTGTACAAGCCGGATGGCACCCTGGTGGATAGCGAATCCGGGGCGCCCGGCGACGTGATTTTCTTCGGAGTTACCTTTGACGACACCGGAACCTGGTGGGTCAACGACTCCAATGAGGGCACCTTCTACATCCTGGTGACCCCCATCGAGTTGAACGTCTCCGCCGCTCCCGAAGAAGTAGATTTTGCCAAGAGTGGCTCTGAGAGCTATGTGGAGGTCACCGGCCGCGTGCTCAACCCGGATGGCACCCCCGCATCTGGCGCCACCGTGGAGGTATGGGCCCCCGGCGTCACTCCCTCGGGAGTGGCCACCCCGATTAGGGCCGTTACCACCAATGCAACCGGTCACTACGCATTCACCACCAAGGTGCGCATCAGCCTGTATGGAGCCGGCATGTATAACGTGACTGCCCGCATCGGCGACATAGATGATGCCAACGCCTTCGGATTTGCCCACATGGCCGTCAACCCCATTGATGCCAACGTCACCCTCTACGACATGGAGGGCGTATCCGGCGGCTTCGCCACCGGCGAAATCGTGTTCCAGGTGCTGTATCCGGACGGCACGCAGCTGCTCCCCGGCAACGACTACAACGTGTCGGTGTGGATGGGCAACGAGCTGTACGCCTGGATGAATACCTCCGACGACACCGAGGGCGGCAACATGACCTTCATGGAATATGGCAAATTCCTCAACATCACCCCGGTAGACATCTGGGAGCAGGGCGCCTACACGTTGAAAGTCGAGGTTGACTATTCCGGCGACATCAACTGGGAGTACACCGGCGAGGCGGACTTCACCATTCCGGAACCCGACCCGGTGAACGTGTTTGTGACGCCCACCACCATCGACGTGCTGGCACCCGGCGCCAACGCCCAGACCATCACCGTCGAGATTCTGGGCGAGACCCGCTACACCTACGGCGACCCCGCCAGTCTGGACATTGGAGTTGGCAACGAGAATGTGACCAAGCGCATCAAAATAGAGGGCGATGTCCTGTATGCCCCGCTGCGCTCCGCCTACAATTACATCGGTGAGGGCAAGTGGGAGGTAACCATTTTCCCCACCATCGGCGACGGCACCATTTACGTCAACGTTTCCTGGCCGGGCAACGACACGGTGAGCAAGACCATCACCACCGACAAGGGCGGCTGGGCCTCGGTGACCCCCACCTCCGTGATTGTGGATGAAGCCACCAATATTTCCGTGGTGGTCAAGGACAAGAGCGGCGTCAACCCCATCGCCAATGCCGATGTCACCCTGTACTACGAGACCGGCACCTATGGATTGGGTGACATGGTGACCAACGGAACCATCTCCGGTGACGGAACCGCCGGCAAGGGCTCCCAGGGCCAGTACGAGTTCGAGAACATCGTGTCCACCAAGGCCAACGCCAACATCATCGTGGTGGTAGAGTTCACCATGGGCGGCAGCACGGTTTACGCCTACAAGGCCATTCGCTCCGAGGCGGCCCATGACCTGGACGTCACGGTGAGCCCCGAAGAGGCGCTGGTGGGCGAGAAGACCACCTGGGAATTCAACGTCACCCGTGACGACGAGTCCTACGGCACCAACCTGCAGTTCTACATCATGAACGAGACTCAGCTGGCGGCCTTCCACGCAGACTACGAGGATCTCACCGGCATGATTCCCGCCACCCTGGACAGCACCGGAAACTTCACCTACGCCGACTACATCGATGAGCCGGGCGTCTACTACATCTACGTCCGCACCCCAGACGAAAAGCACGACAACCTGAACAATGAGCCCAGCGTGGAGATAACCAGGGCCACGGTCACCGTCAGCCCCTCGCTGCTGGTGAAAAACGTGGACGAAGACATCACCCTGGAATTCACCGTGACCTGGAACGGCGAGGCGGTCAACGGCACCCTGTACGTGTACGGCATCGCCGAAACCGGCAGCTACGAGGCCTACGCTGACGGCGAGGTGCATATAACCATCGTGGACGGAGAGGGCAACCTGACCAACGTCACCGCCACCATGCTCACCAACGACACCAACGTGATAACCTTCGAGTTCAAGTCCGCAGTCAGCGGCAGCGTAGAGGCAGAGGCGGACGGCGAGCTGGAAGTCGTGCCCCCCACGGTTACCGTTACCCCGGCCAAGGTCTACCTGTTTGAGGAAAACCTGATAACCCTGACCGTCAAGCACCCGCTCACCAACCAGCTGATTGAGGGCATGCAGGTAATGGCCATGCTGCCCTCCGGCACCATGGACCTGGGCACCACGGACAGCAACGGCAAGGTTTCCTTCGGCATCGTGCCCATGGTCACCGGCTACGTCACGCTGCTGGTGGAGGGCGACGAAGTGGACCAGAAGATACAGATCGTCATCGGCCTGAAGATTGTCTGCGACTCTGAGCTGGAGAAGGGCAAGGAGGCGACCATCACGGTGACCACCCGTGGCGGCAAGCTGGTGCAGGGCGCCACCGTGAAATTCGGCGGCGAAACCATCGGCACCACTGATGCCAACGGCGAAGTCAAATACAAGCCCGAGGAGAAGGCAGACTCCGTGGAAATCACGGCCAGCCTGACCGGCTACGAGTCAGCCACCAAGACGGTGACGGTCAAGGAAGGACCGGGAACACCCGGATTCGCCCTGTTGGGCGCCATCCTGGGTGTCCTGGGCGCGCTGCTGATTGTCCGACGGCGCCGACGCTAAGGCCCCACATCCCTCTTCCCTTTCTTTTCCTTTTTTTACATTTTTCCATAAGTCTTTAATAGAAGCATAACGTTGTAGATATATACAATGGCCGATGAAGATGAGCATGACCAGCAGTGGCCTCCCGACGACGAGGAATTCGAGAGGATACTGCGGGAGATGGAAAAAATCGTGGGCGAGGCGTTTCGCGATTCCTTCGAGCAGCTGAAGAGCGGCAAGATGTTCGTCAAGGGCTTCTCCATCCGCCTGGGGCCCGATGGCAGCCCCCGCATCGACGAATACGGACACCAGCCGACGGATGCAGAGAGCAAGGCACCGGAAATGTGGGAGTCCGACCGTCGCCTGTCCATCACCCTCCAGCTGCCGGCGGTCGATGAAGAAGACATCCGGGTAGACGTAGAGGAAACCCGGGTGGAGGTCCGGGTCCGCGACCTGGATGACTGCCATCACGTCATCCATCTGCCCCAACCCGTATGCCCGGATAGCGCCGCCATCACCTACAAAAACAGGATACTGGACATCGAAGTGGACAAACAGATCTAGCCTTCGTCCCACACCACGTAGTCGCCGACCTGCTCAGCAGCAGCCGCCCGTTTTTCCTGCATCTCTACCAGAAAAGACTCCATGAGGCAGACGGCCATTTTTTTGCAGTCGCCACACATCTGCTCCCCGGACCGGCATCTTCTATAGATGTCGGCCAGTTCCCGGTCGCTGTCTATGAGATGGTAGAGAAACATCTCGTACACCACACAGGACTCCGGCTGCCCCCCGTGCTTTTTGTGCTCCTCCCGGGACACCGCCCCTCCGGTCTTGGCAGCCATGATTTTCTTTTTGGCCTCTGCCGGCGTGTCGGTGAGAAAAATAGCTGATTCCGGCTTGCTGCTGGACATTTTGCCCCCGGTGAGCCCGGTCATGAACCGGTGGTACGTGGAAGAGGGTGACAGGAATCCGTAGGCGCCGTGCTCCTGCTCCTCACGGGCCAGGGCCAGGTCCAGGGCGGGGATGTCCTCCGGTGAGGCGTCCGGCAGATACACGGCCTTGTAGCGGTCCAGACGCTTCATGGTCAGGCCCCGCCCCGAGATAACCTGGGCCGCCAGGTCCAGCAGCCGGGCCACGTCTTCGTCCGGCTTCACGAAGACCCCGATTCGGCCGTCTTTGGCCACCGTCACGTTGAACAGGCGATGGGCGGCGGCCACCCCCCGGCAGAACCGGATGTGGGGGTCCTGGTCCACACCCACCGGTACCAGTGTGGGACGGGCTCCCCCGTATTTTTCCATCTGCACGTGCAAAATGTCTCCGCACTGGATGAGGGGAGCCAGCACGTGGGCCATGTTGGTGGCCCCGTTGAACCCGTAGATGGCGGTGACCTCCGACCAGTTGGCCTTTTTTCCCAGCAGGTAGCCCAGGTTTTTCACATCCCGGTGGCGGGACTGAAAATAGATGGTGCAGGGCTGCAGGCCCAGGGCTATGTAGTTGGTCACGTATTCCTGGATGGCCAGGCGCTCCGCCTCCTCCAGGGTGTATCCCCGGGTGGCATAGGCCTCGATGTCGGCTATGGCGATGAAAACATCGGCCCCGATGCTCTGGTAGTAGATGATCTGGTCGATGACCATTTTGTGCCCCAGGTGCATCCGTCCCGAGGGCATGAGGCCGGTGAGCAGGGCCCAGGGGTCCCCGGCCAGGATGGCCTGCCGGATGAGTCCGAAGCCCCGGTGGCCGAAAACGATGCCCCGACGGAAAAAGGAGGGGGGACGGGGCAGTTGCTCCCAGTCGTCCGGCTGCAGGGCCTGGATGCCAAACTGCTCCCGCAGGCGGCTGTAGTCCGCATACTGGGCCGAACTCCAGGGATTGATCTCCATCCTGCCCCTATCAAAAAAGCCTATTTGTAGTTTTTGAAATGCTCCTACTGCCGGGTGGTGGCCCCGGTGAGCTTGGTCACGTTGCTGCGGGTGAAGAAGCCGTCGAAGTCTCCGTAGCGGTGGATGTACTCGGTGACCAGCAGGGTGTGGGAGGAGGGATGGGTGAAGGTCTGTCTGAGGCCCTCGTGGGGAGAGCCCACCAGCGGAATGAGAAACTGCATGCCCTGGTCCCGGAGAGAGGCATAGGTATCCTGGATGTGGCGGGTGCGAAAGGCCAGGTGGTGCACACGGGGCCCGTAGTTGTGGATGAATTTCTCCGTGGGGCCCGACACCTCGTCGTTGACGTAGGAGGAAATGCCGCTGGTGAACACCATGGCATAGTCCCCGGCAGTGAGCCGGGCCACGTTGGTGATGGAGTTGAACACCTGGACGTAGATGGCAAAGTCGAAATGGTAGTTGGTGAGCCCCATGAACTCTATGATGGCCGCATCCCGGTCCTCGGCCCGCACCCGGGTGGCCGCATGGTCCAGTGCTCCGATGTTGTCCAGGTGGTCACGGTCCGGCTTGGAAGGCCGCCGGTCTACCGGCTGGGCTCCATGGGAGGCGTAGCTGCGCTCCTCCTTCCATTCTATGAACCCCAGGGAGTTGCCGGTGAAGGGGGACGGCGGAGTCTGGATGAAGTCGTAGTAATCGGTGCGAACGAGGGAGGGGGTGAGAAAATGCACTCCCCGTGACCGCTGGATGCTCACGTAGGTTTCCAGGTCGGGGGTGGCAAACACCAGGGTTTCCAGCCGGGTGTTGGGGAGGCGGCGGGACTGGGGGAAGTCGTTGAATGCCCAGAAGGGATTGCGCGGCTGGCGGCGGGAGCGCACCAGCACGTCGGCTGAGCCAGGAGTGGCCAGCACATAGGTGACATATTCGTCGTCCTGAAAAGCCTGGCTGATGTCCAGGCCGGTGGTTGCCAGCAGTTCCTCCACCGCCGCCACCTGATGCTCGGGCTCGGTGTTGACGATGACGCAGTCCAGTCCCCCCACCAGGCCCTCCAGCCCCAGGTGACGGCGCTCTTCTATGACCCGCCGTGTCTCCTGCTGCAGGTAGCGGTCGCTCTGGCTGAAGTCATAGGTGAAGGGATGGGAGGCCCCGCAGTGGGGGCACGCGGCCTGCCCGGTTTCCGAGACCCGCTTGCATTGGGAGCACACCAGCTTTTTCATCTCCGGTCACCACGGCTATATCCTGTGGACCCTATATGGCTTTTGCCGGCGATGCGGTCACATTGGGAGAGGACCCCTCGTCGAAGGGTTGGTGCGCAGGGCCAGGGAGAAAAGATAGGGGTAATTGTCCTTGAGGTGCTGCATGTAGTCCAGCCATTCGTGCACCATGAGCACGTAGGCCCGGCGGATGTCGGTGGCCAGGTGGCCCAGGTCGGTATCGGGAAGGCCGGAGAAATCTTTGCGATGGGCCAGCTCCTCGGTCAGATGAAACACGGCCCGCAGCATGGCGGTAAACGACTCGTGCTCCAGCAGAGCGGGGTTTTCAGCAGCCGGGCCAGAAAGCCCCGATTGGACACCAGGAGCTGCTTGAGGACGGGCAGGGGCAGACGGCGGATGTCCACCCCGTAGCCGTAGTCCTTCAGACGACGAATGGCACTGCGAAAGCTGGCATCCGTCCACTCCGTGGTGACGGCCAGCGACTGCCGGATGTCCTCCAGGTGTGGGTCGTAGTCGGAAAGCAGGGTCAGCAGGGAGGTGCCCACCTCGCTGAAAAAGGCGCCAATCAGCATGTTCATCTTCTGAAGGAGTATTTTTTTCTCCCGCATGCTTAGCAGCTGATGGATGATGATGGTCACCACCAGAACCTCGATGGGGATAAATGCGTTGTCCCCCAGAAGATAGATAAAAATGTGGTGCGCATCGTGAAATATCACAAAGTGGAGAACGTACAGCGCCGCGGACAGAATCAGCAGGGCGATTCCCAAGGATATGTACCAGCCATATTTTTTTGTTCATGGCAACTCCTCGGCAAACCGGCGGGCCCGCTCCAGGTCATCTGCATCGGGATGCCCCCTGTTGAGACCCCCCAAAAGTTTGAAGGGCCCATAGGTATCGTGTCCCTTGCAGGAAAACTCTCCCACCACATGAGCGCCCTTCTTCCGCAGCGTCTTCTTGAGAGCACGGTGGCCCAGCCAGTGCGGAAAGCCGCCCCGGGTGGAAAAGATGAAAAAGCGCTGGTCCCCTCTGACCGGCATATTTTGAGCGAAACGCACGATGCTGGCGTGATGCCTCCAGAAATAGATGCCGGAGCCCAGGCCAATCAGATCGTACTTCGCTGCCTCCGACGGGTCGACATCTGCAGGATCGCACAGGTGGGCATCCAAGGCCTGGGCCATGACCCGGGCTATCTGCCGGGTGTTGCCGTGATGCACGGAGGCACAGACGATGAGAGCGGCCATGAAGACAGGACCATATATCCAGGCAACTAATAACGTTTCCTCTCATCTCTTTAAAAATAGTGCTGGAGTGGGAGGAAAGTTCCGTGGCTTCATCCTCTTCTTCTTCCGCACCCGCTGCCGGCTGACTCCCAGGATGCGGGCCACCCTGGCCTGGGGCACGCCCTCGATCAGCAGCCGGTACACTCGCTCGCGGGTGGAATAAAAAAGGGGGGAAGAGGGGCGTTTCCTGTCCTTCAAAAGAGTAGTGTCGGGGGCGGGATCCGAACCCGTGACTTCGTGGGGGTTGGTATTAGGGGATACCAGTGTATCCCTCTACTCTGACGGTCCCTTTGGGTGTCAACGGCTGTGTCAAGTCCGGGTTTACAGCGGTGTCTAGCATGTGCACGCACCGGTCGAGTTGCGCCGCTGCCCGCTCGGCCCTGTCCTCAAGGCTGAGAGAGATGACGGCGTTGATGGTTTCCTTGTCCTGGTCGTCGGGCATCGAGTAGTGGTCGAGGGTGGTCCGTATCGACTTGTGCCCGAGATGGATCTGGCCCAGCTTGGGATTGTTCATGGTCAGCTCGGTGCCGCCACTTTTCCGCATCATGTGGGGGTAGATGGGCTTCTCTATACCGGCGCGCTCGGCGTAGTCCTTGAGCATGTGGCGCACGAATTTCTTGCTGGTGGGCCGTCCGCCAGATTTCACCTGGGGAAAGGCGGGGGCATCGTCGGACCAGTCGTCGCTGTCGCGGTGGGGCAGGTAGTCGTTCCAGGCGTCGAGGAAGTCCTGGGTGGTAAGCGGATACCGCAGGTGTTCCGGTACCCGGTCCCGCTTCCCCGACCGCAGCTTCAGGTGTTTGGTGAGTTTCCTCATGTCGCCCAGGGTGAGGTGGTGCAGTTCGCTAATGCGGGGTAGCTCGGTCCACAGGGTGATGATCAGCGCCCGGTGCAGTTTCTTCTTGGCCTCTGGTATGTCCCGTCGGTCGACCTCGCGCAGCATGGCCCTGACGTCGTCCTTGGTGTACCGCTCGCCGTAGATGTATTCCTTGTTTATGCTGGATACCCTCAGGTGCTTCTGCCCCAGGAAGTTGCAGAAGAACACGTTGAGGTCGGTCAGGATGGTCGCTACGTAGTTCCTCTTATGCATTCCCTGCTCCAATTTTTCCAGTAGGTAGGCTTTGTAGGCTTTGCGGAGTTCTGTGTCCACCTCGGTGACGTGGACGCGCGTTTCCCTCAGGAATTTGCGCACCTTCTTGATTTTTCCCTGTATGGTCTGCGTGGTGTAGCCCTTCTCGTACTTCATCCAGCGATAGAACTCGCTCAGTATCTCGTCGTTGGTCATTTCCTTGCATTGTTCCCAGCTCATCTCGTCCACGGTTCGGTTTTCTCTGAGGGATTCCAAAAAGCACCTGAACTCCAAGCCTTCGCGGCCCTTTGTGTCGGTGCTCATGGCATCCCGTGTGACGAATGGGGCCGTCAATTAAAAAATTTACGGGGCCACGTGCCATCTGTTGCTCTCCCCTGCAGCTCGCTTGGAGGGAGCGGCGGCCATCAGTATTCCCACTCCGCCGGCCCCCAGTCCTCCAGAACCCCGAACTGGCGGCGAATGACGAACAGCAGAAACGAGCCGGTGGTAATAAACGACAGCAGCCAAGGGGCTGGGTGGGCCACCATGAAATAGAAAAATGCCGTCGCCGCGCCGGCAGCTGCGGATCCGATCAGCCCCTGTTTTACCTCCTTGTCCATGGGCGGCGAGGGGTTTAAAATACGGGAGGACCATACTGTAGGGCAACCATGCCCACTTACACCACGCTCTCCATACCGCATACCTTCCGCCGGGAAATAGACAAGGTGGTCAACGACCGGCGGTACGGGTATGCAAACCTCTCGGAGTTTGTGAAAGAGGCCGTACGGCTGCACGTGGAGCGGGTGGTCAAGCCCAACCTGGAGGGAATGCTGATAAACAGAATCGAGGCGGCCGTCTACCGCCAGCGGTTTGAAGAATTGTTCCATGAACAATAGGTTCTGAACATACAAGGACTACCCAGAGTTAACTGGCAATATTAAAAAATTGGTGATATGGGGACCGGCTGCTATTACTTTTTCATTCTTCTTACTGGCTCTTTAAGGATGTCAATAACCTCGTCAAGATGCGCATTATCTTCTACGATTATTTGACAGCAAGCACCTCCATAGTATTTTTGGACGCTTTCAGAATGGGACTTTACCTTATGGTGTTTTATTCGCTGTCTCACCTCATCCTCGTCTATCATTATGGTTATCTTTATTTTCTTTTTTCTAAATTTGAGGTAGGCATAATTCTTACGGTAGCGGAGTGAAAGATAGTAATGTTGTGGATTAAAACCAATGCTTTCATTGAAGTTCAGTAACTCTCTTTTAATGTGATAATATGCTTCTTTCAACGGTTCTGCTACTCCTTCCAGATGAAATTCTTCAGTATACTCAGTAGCAACCTTCTTTGGCTCCTCTACCTCCAGTCCAATATCTCCAAAGTCCGGGTTAGACAAGAATATTGACTGATTGCCATGACAAAATTCCTTTATATAAAGGACGTGTACCATCTTATCCCACGTGTCTGTATAGGTCTGGAATATTTCAGGAAGTTCTTCTTTGCTGTTATCTAAAACAAGAATAATATTTTGACTGTTCTCAATGGTATCTTTAATAAACTTGAATATTTCTTTTTTGCCAATTAATCTCCTAAGTTTGCCTTTAAGTTCTTCATCTTTATTTACTATAGAAAAAATCTTCTCAATGAGATCGTTTCTGCTATTGGTATTTTGATAAAAAGCAAAAAATTTTGTTATCTGGGGGAAAATGTGTCGATAAAAATCATGAGAAGAAAGTTCTATTTCTACTAAATAGAATTGTGGGTCATCTTTGTCCCTTAAATCAAATAAAAATCCATCAGGAATAGAACTACCAAGTGCTTTAGTCTCAATTTTTTTCTTGGCATCAATATAAATGCTCCGTGAGCCAAAGAAAAGTTGATAGTTATCAATTACCTTTTTTTCTAATTCTTTTTCCTTGCTAAAACCATGTTCCTCAAATCTCTTACCATTAAAATAAACCGATGACGCCATTTTTATCCTTTTACTAATATTGTAATCATATATTCGTATAAAAAATTTTATTGTGTATTCTTATAGAGCACGCCACCACATCAAGAGTAAACAGGTGATTTTCCGTTTTTCAATAAATCTTCCTGTTCATATTTAGGAATTATCTAACACCCTGTGGTCTAATGTGTGGCTAATTTCATAAACCACTACGCGTTTAGTATAATAGAATGCCAAAGAATAAGGAAGCACTCCGAAGAGAAATCGAGATGCTGGCCAAGCAGACCTATGAGCCCCTTCCCGAGCATGACATGATTGGCCGAACACTGCACATGACCAAGGGAGACACCCAGTTCTTTTATCCAGATGCCCAGAAAGTGGTCCAGATGGTGAAACGGGGGTCGGAAGACGGAGAACTTTACTATCTGGTCTATGGCGATGGCACCTACCACAACGACCTGTTCCTGGTCCCCGCTGACAACTTCAGGAATGATGTGCCGGAGCCGAAGCAGAAAACTCTGATAGATGACAGGGAGGAAGATATCCCATGAGGATTATCCAGGTGGTATATCCGGAGGACATGAAACAGCGTTTCCAGGACTATATCTTCAAGTCCTATGAGGAGGTGGCCACCTATCTGGCCATCGGTGAAGAGGCCACTGTAGCCGTGGCAGAAGTGGGAGAGCACCTTACGCTTCTGGCTGGCTATGGAAAGATAAAACGGGTGGACGCCACAACCTATTCATATCCATCCTGCCTCCAACCTGATTACTGACAGAGGGAATAGTATGAAGGGGCTGGAACGCCTGGACGAGATGATCTTCCACGTGATCGAGAGCGTAGCCACGGGTAAAGATATTAAGGCCGAGGACATCGAATACGCCGCCCGGGATCTCTACCCCCAGCATGCCAACCTGCTCATTTTGATAATCCAGAACAAGCCGGAGTTCATGGAGCTCTGGGGCAGGAAGCCCTCTCTGGACGAGATGCATATGGCGGTGGTGGAAGCGCTGCCCCGGGGCTATAGTGGCAAACAATTTGCCGAAGCAGCCAGACGAATGTTCCCCCATGATTGGGAACCACTGGTGGACTTGGAACGCGAGGGCTAGGCAATCTCACTGGTCCAGGCCGTCCTTTAACCTCTCTTCTGAGGCACGGGTGGGATTAAGCATGCCCCCCATGTCCGTCTTTAGGGAATGTTGGCGTTGAATAGGGCATAGACGAGGTAGTGGTCGCTCTGGCTGCTGGTGACCTCGTCCATCACGCCGGCGGAGAGGAAGTTGTTGGTAGCGGCCGTGTTGATGATGATGCGGTCGTAGGTGTTGTCGCTGGCGGCCACCGTGGTGTCCATGTCGTTGCTGATAACCCAGGTCCAGGTGGTGAAATGCGCTCTGTGGTCCTCGTCGTAGTAACTGCCGTCGGCGTTGAGATCACCGATGACGATGGTGTCCCCGGTGGGAACCCCGATGATGTTTTCAAGGCTGGTGAGCTCAAGGGAAACGCTGTCGGGCTGGGTGTGGATGGTGTAGAGGGTGAAGGTCCAGTTATTGACGGTAAATGTCGCCTGAAACGGGGGACGTTCAAACTCGCCTTGTTGTTCAGGGGTCCAGTCGTACTGGCTGACCATGGTGGCCCTGCTGGTGTAAAAGATGGCATACTGCTCCTTGTAGGAGGTGGTGCCGGCCCGGGTGCTGATGATGTAGGAGTACCGGGGTAGTTTGTCGGCCAGGGCCATGATGGCTGTCCCCGAGGCATCGGTTATCTCCTGCACGATGAACAGGTCGTAGTCATCAAACACGTCGGCATAGTAGGCGAGCAGCGTATCGTTGGAGGCCTTGGTGGGGCCAAACCGCTGCAGGTTCCAGCAGGCGATGGAAAAGCTGCTTGTATCAACTTGCTCTACCGTGACGGTGATGGTCGCAGTGCCAGAGTGGTCGGTTCCATCATAACTCCGTGCAAAAATGGTATAGGTTCCATGGGGAAGCAGCCGGGTATTCCAGTGATAATGCCAGGTGGCGGTGCCGTTGGCTGCCGTCCAGGCCATCACCACCTCATGACCATGGTTCACACTGATTTCGACTTTCTCCACCAGGCCGTCGCTGTCAGACGCCGTTCCGGTGATGTTGACCATACCAAAGACAACGTCGCCATCGGACGGCGAGGCAATGCCCACCAGGGGCCGGGCGTTTGTCTCCCGTAGCTCCACGCAGCCGGAAAGGCCGCTCACAAGCAGCAGGAGGCACACCAGCAGCGTAATCCTTACCCCTCCCGGTAAATGCATGAAACATGAACTGGCAGGCCAACTTGAGTTTATCGGTTTTTTGATGTCCTTTTGTGTAGCATATAAGTTGACTTTTCCCTTCAACCACTGGCCATTAATATTTTGAAGAGGGCAGGCAACGTGGGCGCTGCAGAACATCTGCTTGTTATTGTAATTATGCCGCACGGTGATGCATCAAACAAGTTTTTAAGTGGTTAACTATTTATCCACTGATATTGGTATGTCACAGACTAATGGGCAACTGGGTTTTGAACAGAAGATGTGGCAGGCGGCTGATAAGCTGCGGAGTAACATGGATGCCGCCGAATATAAGCATGTGGTGCTGGGACTAATATTCCTCAAGTATATTTCTGATGCATTTGAGGAGGTGCATCAACAACTCAAGAATGATCCCAGCGGCCTTTCTGATCCAGAAGATGTTGATGAGTACCGCATGCGGAACATTTTTTGGGTGCCGCCCGAGGCGAGATGGGCTTATTTGCAGAAGAATGCCAAGCAGCCCACCATTGGTACCCTGGTGGACAATGCCATGGAGGCTATTGAGCGTGACAACGAAACGCTAAAGGGTGTGCTGCCCAAGGATTATGCCCGACCTGCTCTCGATAAACAACGGCTGGGTGAACTCATCGACCTCATAGGTACCATTGGACTCGGTGATAGGGAGAGTAGGAGTAGGGATGTCCTGGGGAGAGTCTACGAGTATTTTCTGGGCCAGTTCGCTGATGCAGAGGGGAAAAAGGGTGGCCAGTTTTACACGCCGAAATGCATCGTAAAATTGCTGGTTGAGATGATCGAGCCATACCGAGGACGGATATTTGACCCCTGCTGTGGCTCCGGCGGCATGTTCGTGCAGAGCGAAAAATTTCTGGAAGCACATGGGGGGAAACTGGGCGACATCTCTATTTTTGGGCAGGAGTCCAACCCGACCACCTGGCGATTATGCAAAATGAATCTGGCTATTCGCCAGATTGAGGGCAACATTCAGTGGGGCGACAGTTTCCATGAGGATTTGCATAAAGATTTACGGGCAGACTATCTGTTGGCCAATCCGCCCTTTAATGACAGCGACTGGGGTGGTGAACGCCTGCAGGAGGATGTCCGCTGGAAATATGGCACACCGCCAGCGGGCAATGCCAACTTTGCCTGGGTGCAGCATTTTATTTATCATTTGGCACCCACGGGTATCGCCGGGTTTGTCTTGGCTAATGGCTCCATGAGCTCTATGACGGGTGGTGAAGGAGAAATCAGAAAAAACATTGTGGAGGCGGACCTGGTGGACTGCATGGTGGCACTGCCATCGCAGCTGTTCTTCAACACCATGATTCCTGCCTGTCTGTGGTTTATCGCCCGGGACAAGAAAAACGAGCGGTTCAGGGACCGACGGGGCGAGGTATTGTTTATTGATGCCCGTAAGATGGGGACAATGGTGGACCGCCGGCATCGCGAGCTGACCGACGAGGACATCCAAAAGATAGCGGGCATCTATCATGCCTGGCGGGGTGAGGGCGACACCTATGAGGATGTCCCGGGTTTCTGCAAGGCAGTGAAGCTGGAAGAAATCCGAAAGCACAGCCATATCCTGACCCCGGGGCGCTATGTGGGTTTTGCCGAGGAAGAAGAAGATGAAGAACCTTTTGAGGAAAAAATGGAGCGGCTCACCGCAGAGCTTGCTGAACAGTTTGAGAAATCCCGGAAACTGGAAGATGAAATCCGAAAAAACTTGAGGACAATTGGATATGAACTGTGAAAATACCTCGAAATTCAAACAAACAGAAATTGGTCCAATCCCTGAGGGTTGGGAAGTTAAAACGGTGGCAGAAATTGCTGAAATTATTTTAGGTGGTACCCCCAAAACAAGCATAGAGGAGTTTTGGAATGGTGACATAAAATGGGCTTCTGCAAAAGATATTTCTAATTGCAAACTTAGATACATATATGAAACAGAAAAAACTGTTACTGCAAAAGGAATAAAAAATAGTGCTGCCAAAGTGCTACCTAAGAACACAATCGTTTTAACTTCGAGAGGTACTGTAGGAAAGTTAGTACTGCTTCCAGAACCAATGTCCTTTAACCAAACATGCTATGGAATACAAGCAAAAGAAAACATTGATGCTTTATTTTTATATTATAATCTAAAAAATGCCATAGAATATCTGAAATCTCTTTCATACGGGACAGTATTTAGTACAATAACAAAGCGAACTTTTGAGGAGTTAAAATTAGGTATTCCCAAATATGGCGAACAGCAGGCCATCGCCCATTCTATCGGAACGCTTGACCAAAAGATAGAATTAAATCATTCAATTAGTCACACCCTTGAAGCCATCGCTCAGGCCATATTCAAACGCTGGTTTGTTGATTTTGAGTTTCCCAACGAGCATGGGGAGCCATACAAGTCGAGCGGCGGGGAGATGGTTTATAATGAGGAACTGGGTAAGGAAATCCCAAAGGAATGGGAAGTAGGAAATATTGGTCATATTGCTGAAATAATCATGGGCGTATCCCCTAAAGGTGCAAGTTATAACACAACAGAGAAAGGTTTGCCCTTGTTGAATGGGGCGGCTGATTTTTCCGATGATAGACTGGTACCAAAAAAATACACAACAGAGCCAACCCGCGTTTGTGAAATTGGGGACATCATTTTTTGTATTAGAGGCACTATTGGTAACCTTACTTTTTCCAATGATAAATATTGCTTAGGACGCGGGGTTGCCGCAATTTCTTCAAAAGACAAGGTATACAAAGAATTTATCTATTTTACTTTAAAGCAACATTTATCAAAAATGATAACACAAGCTGCTGGAAGTGTTATTATTGGTTTAAAGAAGGATGATATTAGTAATTTGACTTTTGCCTTACCTTTAAAATCTGTTATTAGTTATTTCCACAAGGCAATTAAACCACTATTTAGTTTAAAACAACTTTTTACAGAAGAAACTGAATCTTTAGAAACAATCAGAGACGCTCTTCTTCCTAAACTTATGTCAGGAGAAATAAGAGTTATTGCGGATAATGCCGAGGGACCCACATGAAGCGTGTAGTGAGAATATTGTTAAATAAATCCGTCGATTCGCTTGTACTCAGCATTGAGCTTTTCAATCGACCTATAGATAAAGGAAGAACACACTCTGTGCTTATTTTATTGGATCATGCGTTTGAGATGCTACTGAAAGCTGCACTATTACATAGAGGTGTGGGGGTATATGATAAAAAGACGAAACAGACGATTGGATTTGATAGCTGTGTTAGAAAAGCAATCGGGAATGGGGCGGTAAGGTTTTTAACTGATGAGCAAGCGTTAACATTGCAGGCTATTAATGGTATGCGAGATGCTGAACAGCATTATTACCTTGAAATTTCTGAGGATATACTCTACACATTGGTCCAATCAGGATTTACTCTATTTAGGGACATACTAGAAGAGGTATTCAATAAAGAACTTAATGAGTACATGCCGAGGAGGGTACTTCCGGTTTCTACTACACCACCAAAAAATTTGGAGATTATGTTTGAGGAAGAGGTAGAATCAGTAAAAACATTACTGAAAAGCAAAGGTAGAAAAAAATCCCATGCGTTAGCTAAACTACATTCGCTTCAAATCATAGAAAAGTCACTTCAGGGGGATAGAACGCCAGTCATCCCCCGGCATTTAACCAAGATTGCCAAAAAAATAGAGAAAGGTGAAAAATGGCCAGATATTTTTCCTGGTCTAGCATCTGTATCTCTCACGTCGGAGCCAAAAGGCCATTTAATTAATTTGAGATTTACAAAAAAGGAGGGCATACCCATCCATACTGTACCAGAGGGTACACCAGGCGCCATGGTGGTGGGACTAAGGAGAGTGAATGAGTTATCGTTTTATTCGATGGGTAGAAATGATCTTGCAAAGAAGCTTGGGTTAACGGGGCCAAAAACCTCTGCTGCTATATGGTACTTTGATATTCAAGATAATCCAGATTGCTACAAGTTGATTACCATAGGCAAGAGTAAACACAAACGTTATTCGCCAAAGACCATAGAGGTAATAAAAGAGGGTTTGAAAGAAGTTGATATAGACAAAATATGGCATGAATGGTACTATGAAAGATAGGGAGCTTTTATGACTTTCCTCTCCGAACATGATGTGGAGCAGATGGCCCTATCGATTTTGGGCGAGTTGGGCTGGCATATTACATATGGGCCGGATATTTCCGAGGGTGGGACACATCCAGAACGCGCCTATGACGAGGTGGTGTTGAAAGACCGGCTGAGACGATTCTTAACCCGCCTTAATCCCGATGTGCCTGGCGAGGCGCGGGATGAGGCATTGAAGAAGGTGCTACGTGTCGAGAGCCCCAAACTGCTGACCAACAATCATGCGTTTCATCAGATGTTGGTGAACGGGGTAGATGTTGAGTATAAGCGGGATGACCGCATCGTGGGAGACAAGGTGTGGTTGTTTGACTTTGATTCACCAGAGAACAATGAGTTTTTGGCTGTCAACCAGTTTACGGTGGCGCAGGGAAACAACATTCGGCGGGCGGACATTGTATTGTTTGTCAACGGGCTCCCGCTGGTGGTTATAGAGTTGAAGAACCCGGCGGATGAGGAGGCAACTATCTGGAAGGCCTATCGGCAACTGCAGACTTACATGGAGCAGATTCCGTCATTGTTCCACTTCAACGAGTTTTTGATTATCAGCGATGGACTTGATGCCCGCGCAGGTACTATCACCTCAAAGGAAGAGCGTTTTATGCAGTGGAAAACCATTGATGGGGATGATCCACCAGTAGTAATGTCACTGTTAGAGGTACTGCTGCGGGGCATGTGTAATCAGTCTCGTCTCCTAGATATTGTACGCCATTTCGTGGTCTACGAAAAAGAGAAAACGCTGCAGAAAAAAATGGCTGCTTATCATCAGTATTATGCAGTAAACAAGGCACTGGATTCTACCAGGAAAGCAGTACGTAGTAAAGATAAGAGGGCGGGGGTGGTGTGGCATACGCAGGGATCTGGGAAAAGCCTCATCATGGCCTTCTTCACCGGGAAACTGGTACTTACCATGGACAACCCCACCGTGGTAGTATTGACGGATAGGAATGACCTCGATGACCAATTGTTCGGCACTTTCAGCCGCTGCTCGGAACTACTGCGCCAAAACCCGGTGCAGGCAGACTCCCGAGACGACCTTAGGGATCTGCTCTCCGTGGCATCCGGAGGTATTATTTTTACTACTGTGCAGAAGTTTTTCCCCGAGGGGAATAGAGAGGAACACCCCCTGCTGTCCGACCGGCATAACATTGTGGTTATCGCCGATGAAGCCCATCGCAGCCAATACGGGTTTAGAGGCAAACTGGTTGAAAAAGACGATGAAGCGCTGATGACTTATGGTTTTGCAAAATATATTCGAGATGCCATCCCCAATGCCTCATTTATTGGCTTCACCGGGACACCCATCGACATTCGGGATAAATGTACTCGGAGGGTGTTTGGCGACTACGTGGATGTGTATGACATTGAGCAGGCGGTTCGGGATGGAGCAACCGTCCGTATTTACTATGAGAGCCGGCTGGCAAAACTATCCCTCAAACCAGAGGAACGACCACGTATAGACGAAGAGTTTGAAGATGTGACCGAGGAGGAGGAAGAGCAGCATCGTGAACAACTCAAAAGCAAATGGGCCCGCCTGGAAAAAATCGTGGGCAGCCAAGCGAGAATCAAGAGAATCGCACGGGATATTGTCGAGCATTTCGAGAAACGCCTAGAGGTTTTTGATGGCAAGGGCATGATTGTCTGCATGAGCCGACGTATCTGTGTTGATCTATACCAGGAGATTATCAACCTGCGACCCGAATGGCACCATGAGGACGACGGCAAGGGATTCATAAAGGTGGTGATGACGGGCTCCGCCAGTGACCCCGTGGACTGGCAGCAGCACATCCGCAATAAGCGGCGACGTAAGGAAATAGGTGACAACTTCAAGGACCCCAGCCATCCCCTGAAACTGGCCATCGTCCGGGACATGTGGCTCACCGGGTTTGATGCGCCCAGCCTGCATACCATGTATATCGACAAACCCATGAAGGGGCACACCCTCATGCAGGCCATAGCTCGGGTGAACCGGGTTTTCAAAGACAAGGAGGGCGGCCTGATTGTGGACTACATCGGTATCGCTGCTGAACTAAAAAAGGCACTTGACACCTACACGGAGAGCGGTGGACAGGGACAACCAACCCTTATGCAGGAGGAAGCAGTGGCCGTCATGCTGGAGAAATACGAAATTGTTGCCGACATGTTCCATGGGTTTGACTACACCCGGTTCTTTGACATGGACCCCCGGGAACGCATGGCGCTCATACCGCAGGCCATCGAGCATATTCTGCAACAAGAAGATGGCAAGGAGCGATACCTCAACAATGTAACGGCACTGCTCAAGGCGTTCTCACTTTCTGTGCCCCATGAGAAAGCCCTTGAAATCAAGGACGAGGTGGGTTTCTTCCAGGCCATTAAATCAGCTATTGTGAAAAACACCAGCACCAAGGGACGGTACAAAGACGATGTAGACTCTGCTATCCAACAACTCCTCTCAAAAGCCATTGTCTCAGACAGAATTGTTGATATTTTTGCAGCAGCCGGTCTGCAGAAGCCCGATATTTCTGTGCTGTCCGATGAATTTTTAGCCGAGGTCCGGGAACTCCCGCAGAAGAATCTCGCATTGGAACTGCTCAAAAAACTACTGAATGACGAAATCAAGGTCCAGATGAAAAAGAACGTGGTCAAAGGACGATCCTTTATGGAGATGTTGGAAGAAACCATACGGAAATACACCAACAGGTCCATTGAGGCTGCTCAGGTCATCGAGGAATTGATTACCCTGGCCAAGAAGATGCAAAGGGAACAGGAGCGAGGAAAGGAATTAGGGCTGACTGACGCCGAGGTAGCATTTTATGACGCCCTGGCATCCAATGACAGCGCCCGTGAGGTGCTGGGCCATGAAACGCTGAGAAAGATGGCTATCGAGCTCACCGAAATCATCCGAAATAATGTCACCATAGACTGGACGGAACGGGAGAACGTACAGGCTAAACTAAGGGTGCTGGTGAAACGCTTGTTGCGTAAGTATGGCTACCCACCTGACAAGAGAAAAGAAGCCACCATGCTGGTGTTAAACCAGGCCCATACGGTTGCTAGGGAATGGGCAGAATGATAAGGAAGCCCGTATAGTTGCTTGCCAAATGGTTTCACTACAGCTGAGACGAAGGCCCTCTTCCTCTAAATGGAAAAAAGAAAGGGACAAAAAAAATAATGCCTTTGGTGGGGTATTATGATCTAAATGCGTTCTACTCCTGGTATGACGGCACCAGTTGCATCTATTTTACTGGAGACAAATATAGGGGGGTAATAGAAGACCCTTGTGAACACCTCTTCTGCACTGCCTTCATTGACAAAGGGTTCACTGATGTACTCTGACCCCGGTTCTTGACGACTTCTTATTGAACTTGGTTTAGCCACCCCAACTTTTGAGGGAACATAAAGGACTACGGTTCCCTATACGTGTGGTTTTCTAAAAAAATTCAGAAGGCTTCCATCACCATCTTCAACCGAGTATCACCACCACCGCCAGCCCGGCGACCACCCCGGCGATGAACCCGATGGCGGCCCCTCCTACGAAGTAGTGCCATTCCTCATATGTGCTGCAGAACTCGCTCAGCAGATCAACAATCTTCATGCTTCCTCTTTTTTCTCCCTGAACGCCTTGAGCTCGTATCCGCCCAGGCCGGCGAGGGCGGCGATGGTGGCGCCCAGCATGACGCCGTCGATTCCCATGCTGATGGCCTTCAGCTCGATGATCACGATGGCCATGATGGCGGCCACCGTGGTTATGCAGCGGGTGTAGGTCTTGGCGTTTTTCTCGCTCAGGGAAAGTTTTTCTCTGCCCGTCATTCTATGGCCTCCAGTGTTTCCTCGGTCTCCTGCCCGGACAGCGCCTTCACATAGATTTTGAGGTCCTCGGTGCGGGGGAGCCCGGCCACGGCGGGGAAAACACGGGATACCACCCGGGCCGGTGTCACCTGGCAGGAGGACAGCCCCGCTGGTTCTTCTTCCTCCTCCTCTTCCTTCCCCACCGGCTGCTCGCCCCCGAAGCCGCTCCAGGACGGCGAGGTGCCGCTGACCTCTTCCAGCAGGGCCACATAGTGCAGATAGGTCCAGATGCCGCAGTAGGTGTCGGTGCGGTAGTTGTCGATTTCCACCCGCTCCTCCTGCGGGTTGTAGGAGACGGTGCCCGCAGCGCTGCCTCCCCCGTAAAGGGCCACCGAAAAACGGCGCATGCCCGTGGTGTCGCCGTCGCCGCTGGCGTTCACCAGCTGGTCGTCCCGGTACAGGGCGATGTTTGCCCCCCTGCGCTCGAACCGGAGGCGGAATCGCGTGTGCAGGGGCAGGTTTTTCTCCCACCCGCTGGTCTTGGTGCTCTCGTAGGCCCGGATGCCGGGCGAGTTCTCTCTGCCCACCTGGTCGCAGTCCGCGCTGTCCTGCCAGCAGCTGTCCGTGGCCTTCCTGGCGGTGCTGTCCCCCTGGAAGAAGCCCGTCCCGGTCGAGAAGTAGCCCTCGCTGTAGTCGTCGATGGTGTAGCCGGCTAGCACCCGGTAGTGGGTGCGCTGGTCGCCCAGGTCCAGGTCGTCGAAGACATACACTTCTTTGTGGCCGTCGTTGTCGGTGTCGTAGGCCGTCATGGAGGGGGCCGCGGCCATGTCCTCGAAGGCCAGGAAGGTGGCCTGGCCGTCGCTGGCCGAGGCAGCAGTGGCGCTCTCATAGAACAGGTAGACGGTTTTGGTGCCCCCGGATTCCATGCCCGTAACCTTCACCCAGACCATGGCGTAGTCGTACTCGCCGTCGCTGCCCGTCTCCTCGACCCAGTAGGGATATTCCGTGGCGCTCTCCGGGTCGGAGCCGCTGCCGAAGGCGATGTCCCGGAAGTCCCCGCCGGTGTTGCTGTAGCTCGGCATCCCGATTTCGCCGGCGCCCGGGTCGTCCTTTTCGGTACCGGCGGCCCACAGTTTGAGCTGCATCTGGTAGCCGCCCTGGCCGTCGTTTTCGGCAATGGAGATCTCACGCAGGTACTGGAAGTCGGTGGCCCGGAGAGCCATGTCAGTACCCCCTCTCGCTGTCGTAGTAGACGGCGCTCTCGTCGGCGTCGGTGATCATCACCCGCTCCAGCAGGGGGTGGGTGACCTTGAGCACCAGGTAGCGCCCCTCGATTTCGATGAAGAAGCCGTCAGCCAGGGCGTGGTCGGGGTAGCCGTCCCGGAGCCGGGCCTCCAGCCCCATTTTCACCTCTTTGAGGTTGGCCGGGGCGGCGGTCTGGGCACTGTGCTGCTCCCACCCGTCGCCGGAGGCCGCCGGCGTGAAGTGGTGGGTGTGGAGGCCCCCGTCCACGTCGGTCATGGTCAGCACCACCCGGGGCAGGGGGTGGTCGGCGTCTAGGCGCTTCATCCGGCAGCCGTACCGGATGGTGGCCCCCTCCAGGACGGTGATATGGTAGGCGTTTTCGTTTTCGAAGGCGGCGCTGCTGTCAGCGGTGCTGCCGCCGTCCAGCTCCACGTGCCGGTACATGGTCCCCCGGGCCAGGTAGAAGCCCTCGCCGCCCCGGAACACGTGCCCGTAGTCGTCCACGGCGAAGCAGTAGGTGCTTTTGGGCTGCGCTTCCCCGTACCGGGTCCAGGTGCCGTCGAGGCGGCGGTGCACCTCTCCGCTGGTCTTGATCACGTACAGCTCGTCGGCACTCGTGATCTTCAGGTCGATGGCGCCGTCGCCCACGTCCCCTATCTCGGTCCAGGAGCTGCCGTCGTAGCACCACACCTTGCCGGGGGTCTCCACCGCATAGATGGATGACTCTGACAGGCCCCACATGGCCCAGAAGCCGGGGACGTTCCAGGTGGCCAGCTGCTGGGTCCAGGTGGAGCCGTCGTAGTGCCAGATTTTGCCCTCCATCTCCCCGATCCAGATGTTGTCCTCCCCCGTCCCCCAGATGGCCCGCACCTCGTAATAGGTGGGGGCGTCCAGCTCCGAGCAGCCGCCGCCGGCGGTGTAGACCAGCACCTTGGCCCCCCCGCCGATCAGCACGGTGTCGGCACTCACCGCGCACACCGAGTACATCTCGATGTCGCTGTCCAGGTCCACGGGGGTGCACTGTCCGTCCACGTATTTCACCAACTTCCCCCGGTCGGCGATGGCCCAGGCGGTGCTCCCGTCCACGGCGTCGACGTCCCGCAGCTCCCGCAGTGTCCCCGTGTTCAGGGAATGCCAGCCGTCGGGGCCGCGCCTCAGCAGCTTGCCGGCGCTGCCCACCACCAGGAACTCCTGGCTGGACAGCCTGGTCATGGCACGGGCCGTCATGCCCGAGTGCTGGTACTCCTTGCGCCAGGACAGCAACGTGCTGTCCACCCCGAAGTCCAGCCCCACCTGGCCGTCGCCGGCGGTGGCCGCCGTCCACCCCGGGAAGTCCCCGTAGCCCTGCTGCAGGTCCGCGTTCATAAAATCCACGGCGTGGTCCTCCGCCTCGTCCACCAGCACCTCTATGTCGATGTCGGTCAGCTTGGCCTTGGTCCACCAGTCGTAGCCGCTGATCAGGTCGTCCCGCAGCCGGCCCCACTCGGCCAGGGCCTCCCGGCAGGACCGGGGCAGGTCGCGGTAGCTGAGGGCCGCCGCCATGAACCTGTCGCGCTGCGCTGCCTGGGCGGGGGTGGCCGGACGGTCGCGCTTCATGGTGAACATCAGCGAGATGTGCCCCCTGTTTTTCTGGAAGTGCACCTTTCCCAGCCTCCCCTCCTTGTCGTCAATCTTGCCCTTCATCCGGGAGTAGTGAGGGGTAAACACCTTGACCATGCTACGTCCACTCACTGCATGGCCCTGACGACTTTTTAAATTTGACATTGAGCGGGCGGTTCCATCGCATTTTAGCTTGATGGCTTTGGCAGTCACGGGCCGCCATCTATCCAGGCGAGGGCGAAGCCCCCCTCTACAAGGGGGGTCAGCGCAAGCGTACCCTCGCCCCCCTATCCCGCCTCTAAATAAGGAGTGGGGGCGGGCCTCCAAATACCTGTAATGGGCCGGTCCAATGCGGCTCGAACACTATGGATGGGGTGGAGGGGGTGTCTGTAAACTGCTGTAAACCTGTTGCCAGACGCGGCACGATTGGGGGTGGCGGTGGGGCACCATACGACATGATGGCGCTGCCCGCTGTGATCAGAAAAAAAGCGATGGCATACCACGGCTGGGGCCACGTGCTTTGATTGACGGGTGACATGGTAGAGGGTCGTCCCCCCGGCGTGCTGTTACTCCCGCAGCAGTGCCATGGGTGTCAGATAGGAGTGTCCTGTGAGTGTCTGCCTTCAAAATTGCTGTTACGGCGGAGGGGAGGGAGAGAGGATGCGGAAACGGTGGTAAACCTGTTTAACCACGCACGGCCGCCGTGAAACTGCAGATCCGGCCCGTCCTGCAGGACATGGGGGGAGGGGGGGAGGCAACAGGGGGGGCGGCGGTATGATGGGGTTGCCGAGGCGGTCATAGTCACCCACGTGGGCGCCGCCAGGGGCCCCCGGGCGGGGCCGGAGGCGGGGGCTGCCCAGGCGGTGGGGCGGTATGATAGGCGGCAGCAGGGGGTCTGATATGGTAACGGGAGCGGAGATGGCGGGGGCTGCGGGGCGCTGGGGCCCTCTGGCCGGCGGTTCCGGCGGCCAGCGGGGGGCCTTTCCGGGGAGGCGGGGGTGCAGCGGAGGGGACAGGGGGCGCCGCTGGAGGGGACGGTAGACCTGTGGCCAAAGGCGGGAGGATGGGGGCGGACGTCGGGAGGGGCGACGGTATGACAGGGGAGCCGGGGTGGCGGTGGTTTCCCCCGGCAGGCGGCCCTGAGCCGCCCCGACCGAAGGGAGATAAGGGGAGGGGTGGCAGCGCAGACAGGGCGGCTTCCGCCCCGCTTCGAGGCGAAGCCCCGAAAGGGGTTAGGAGGCCGTTACCGCTTTTTTCGAAATAAAGCGGCGGAAGATGCCGGCGGAAGACAACAGCTTTGCTGCTGGTTAGACCCGGCCGGGTCTAACAAGTCGCTGCCGCTTCGAGGCGGGCTTGGCGCCTCGAAAGGCCGATTGGCTTCTTGGCGGTATCCCGAAGGGCCGCCCTGTCGAGCGAGGGGCGGAACCACCCCGTTTAGCTCCAGTGCAGCGCCGGTGGGGGTGGGGAGGGGGCGGGGGGTGACACCCCGGCGGGTGATGGCCCGGTTTTTTTCTTTACGGCGATGGCGTGATTTTGCATTTGAAGCGTAGCCCACACGGAGGGGGCGGCACATGCGCCAGCCTATTCCTGCAAAAATCCTGGAAAAAGGTGAGGGGAGTGGGGGGCAGAGATATCCACAAGCGGGGATGCCATGCGGTGCCCCCCACCCCCACCCCGCCCCACAGGGATGCCGGAAAGGAGGAAATGGTGTATCGAGCGTACATATGGGGCGGGCGCTCGACGGTGAGGATGGCCGCAGCGCTTACCGGGGGTGGCCGTATCTGATTCTGTCCAGCAGCGGGCGGGGGTCCTCGGTCAGGCGCTCGTAGGGGATGAGGTGGACTTTGGGGAACAGGCGGGTTATTTTCAGCATATGGTCGGCCTTGGGGATCATGTCCTGGGGGGCCACCAGGCCGATGTGGCGGCTGTGCTTGGTGAGGGTCAGCAGCTGCTGGCGCGTGTGGTCGGCCAGGACGGTGTCGTGGGTCTTGACTTCCAGCAGGATCTGACGGCCCTTGTAGAGGATGTTGAAGTCCACCCGCACGTTTTCGTAGTCCAGCCTGAGCGTCCGCTGCTTGCCGGCCCACCGGATGTGGTCCACGTTCAGGGTGTGTATGTCCGCACGCAGCAGGGAGGCAAGGATTTCCTTGACGGCGTAGCTGTGGTCGTCCAGGGCGTCCTGCTGCTTGATCTCTATGAGGAGGCGCTGCTTGTCGGGCGACACTCGTATCCGGGCGAGGCTGGAGTTGTAGGCGGTCCCCCAGTCGGCGGGGTCGATGCTCATCGTGTGCTGAATGACGGAGGGGGTTTTTGCGTTTATGGACGGGGGGCGGTGTCCGGCGGATGATACCGGAAGCGGGTGTGGCACCGGGGGCAGATCCACCCCACCAGGGAGGGGGGCGGGGGGTCATCGGTGCCTCCGAGGGGCCGGTGGACCTCCAGCACACGGTCCATGGGGTAGAGGCACTGGGGGCACAGCCAGCCGTAGGGCTCCGGGCCCTGGCCGGGGTCGCCGTGCCCCGCGGGCAGGCGCAGCTCCAGCATACCGGTCAGGCAGACGGGGCATTTCTTGGGGCGGGAGAAGTTGCTACCCATGGCTCACCTCCTTGAAGGCAAAAAAAGAGGAGGGAAGAGGGGGGTTCTCCGGGTGGGCGTCCGGCGGCTAGGGGGGCTGCCCCCATCACAGGGCGGTCAGGGTGACATCGGTGGTGGCGTCGGCGGGGGCCAGGCCGGACTCGTAGTAGGTCTCGTAGCCGTCGGCCTCCACGTAGAGGTCGTAGGTCTTGCCGTTGTCGGCACGCAGGGCCCCGGCCGCCTCGCCGTTGGTGTCGCTGGTTCCCTGGTAGCGCACCACGTCCGAGCCCGCCGCCTTGTAGGTGACCTTGGCACCCTCCACGGGGGTGGTGCCGTCGCTGGTCACGGTGGTGGTGAACTCGGTGGGCTCCAGCGCGTCCTTGGCCGCCTGGTCGGGCGCCTTGCGGTACTCCCCGACGTAGACGTTGAAGCCGGAGGCCAAGCCGGAGGTGGCATAGTAGCCGTAGGCGTCTTTCTTGGCGGCGTTGAAGCCGTGCCAGTTGGACACGGCGTTGGCGAAGTCGGAGCGCACGTTCTGCTGGTCCGGGGTGTTGGGGTTGGTGGGCTTCAGCCACTCCCGCATGATCCACACGCCCTTGCGGACCATGTGGACGCCGGACTTGCCTATCTGGCCGCTCATTCCGCTGTAGTGGGGTGAGTAAACCTTTACCATTGTGGCTTCACCGTGCTAATTATTACCGTGCCACTCCTTAAAAATTGGGGTCTGGGACAGCACGCAGGAAGGAAACAGGGGCCCTGCTGCCAGCTGCTGCGGGAGTTGACATGGCCCGGGCCGCCGTCAGAATGCTCTGCAGCTCGGCCCGGAATGATGGCAGGGGCGGTCAGGCCCTGGCTTCCTCCGCCCTCTTTGCGTGGGGCAGCTGCCTCTTTTTTGCCATCTCCAGGTTGAGCCAGGTCTGGGTGTTGTATTTCACGATCAGACCCTCTTTTTTAAGCTGGCGGAGCGCGTGTCTAAGGGTGCCCCCGGTCATGCCCGTGGCCTCCTGCAGGTGCTTGTATTTGAAGAAGGGGGAGGGGAAGGAGTTGATGACCTCCCAGGCCTCCCGGGTGTACTCCTTCACCGCTCACGCCTCCCTGATGCTCACCGAGAGCCGGCGCAGGGTGTCGCTGTCCATCAGCCGGTCGGCGTCCTCCCGGGAAAAGGTCCCCGTCCAGGCCTTCCGGTCCGGGTTCCAGGAGAAGCCCAGGTCCTTGAGGGCCTCCTTGTGCCTGTAGCAGGTCTCGTCGCCATCGGTCACCACCAGTTTGAAGGCAGACTGCCCGCTCTGGCCGCCCCGGCCGGCCGGGGTTCCGCCGTCATTCCGGCGCCGGGAGGGGGTGAAGGGGTAGTCGTGGTAGAGGTAGTCCTCGAACTCGGCCGCCGTCTCCCTGATGCACGCCCGCATGGCGGTGCGTATCTCGTCCGGCGTCATGTCGGCCTGGCCCACCACGTCCAGGATGGCCATCTCGATGTCCGTGGCTACGGCCAGCAGCGCCTTTCTGGCCTCTGCCCGGTGCATTACACCACCCCCCGGCTGTCGCAACGCCTGCGGCTCTCTCCGGGCCCCTCTCGGCCCGATTCGGCGAAGTCGGCCAGGCTGGACTCCCGGGTGGGCGTCCGGCCCAGCATGTAGTCGCGCTTCCGCATCTTCACCAGCCTGCGCCCCAGACAGTGGATGCACCGGTGGCTGTCGTGCTCCTCCCGCACCCTGAACTTGTTGCCGCACAGGGGGCAGTAGTAGTGGTTGTAGCCCATGTTAGAACCAGACCAGGGCGGCGCCCTGCTTCGTCTTTCCGCACTTCGGACACTTGTACTGGCTCTGCTGCGGGGTGCACCCCCGTATCTGCAGCCGGCACACCGCCCCGCACAGGGGACAGTGGGGCTTCGCCTCGTCTGCGGGCTTCACGTGATCAGCGCTCCCCCTTCTTCCTGAAAATGGCCTCCAGCACCCGGTTGCTGAGGTGGCTCTCCTCGCCCTTCACCGCGTACACCTCCAGGAAGTGGGGGCAGAGGGTGCCCCGCCCCACCTGGACGGCGGCCACGTGCCCGTGCCGCTCCCTGACCCGGCGCTGGTAGTCGGAGAGGACGTCCAGCAGGCGCTCCACGTTGTACCGGGGGATGGTGCCCCGCTTGGCGATGAACAGGCAGCGGGTGTACTTCTTCCCGGGCTCCATCCAGGCGAAGATGTTCAGCCGGCGCTGGCCATGCGTCCTGCCCTCCTCCAGATGTGCCTTCACCATGTGAACTCCTCCAGCACGGCGCTGTCCATGGCCACCAGTTTTTTGCCGTCAGCCTCCAGGGCGGCCACCTTCTGCTTCAGCCACTTCAGCTCCCGCAGCGCCCGGAAGATGGTCCGGGTCTTGGTGGGCTCCTGGTAGGCCTCCTTGTGCCACTCGATCAGCTGCGCCTCCAAGGGGGTGGGCCTCAGCGTCACCTGTCCCATACCGACCACCATCTCACTCGTCCAGGCGCCGCTGGGGCGTGGAGAGGGCCACGGTGGCCGGCAGCCCCTTGCGGGCGGCCTCCTTCAAGTCCCCGAAGCCCAGACTCCTCGCCACCTCCCGGGCCATCGCTCGGTCCATGTCCCTGATCTTCACCTGCACCTTGGCGGTGCGCTCGTCGCCCATCATCCATTCTCCCTCGATGGTGAGGGTGTAGGACACCTCACCAACCTTGGTCTTCTCGTCCAATTTTTCTACTTTTCCTTCCGTTTTCATGTTTTTTGCTCCCGGGATGCCAGTGGAGCGCAAACACTATGCCACCTCCCGGTCGTCGGGCGGCCGGACCGGCGTTTTCTGGAACTCCAGCAGCTGCTCGATCTTGCCCTCCAGGCGGGGGATGGCGTCCAGCAGCCGCCGGGTGGAGCACTCCAGGGAGTCCAGGCGGCGCTCCAGATCCAGAATGCGCTTTGGGGCCTGGGCCTTGGCCATGGCCAGCTCCAGCTCGGTGGTCTCCCACTCCCGCTGCCCCTCGCTGTCGTCCACCCAAAACTCCCCCCAGGTCATGCCCACCAGCTGCGCGGCCGCCGCTATCTCGTTGGTCTCCCGGAAGGCAAAATGGGGCTTCTGGTAGAGCTCCAGCAGACCCAGCTGGCAGTCGTAGCGCTGCGCGAACCACACGGCGGCGCTGCGGGCATAGCCCTCCAGATGGGCCTTGTAGTCCCTGAGTTGCTCGGCGGTGAGCCACCGCTCCGGCATGAAGATGATCAGCCGGTCGGCGCTCCTGGTCACCATGCGGGTGAAGCACACCGCCTGGCCGCTCAGCACCTCCTTCCGGGAAAAATAGCGGTTGCCGTTGGGGAGTGTCCACTCCCTGTCCCATTCTACAGGACGCCGGGGAGGCTCCAGGATGGAGGCCACACAGGCCACCAGGTGGACCCGGCACAGCGGCTGGCCAGTCCCCGACGGGGCGGCCTTGACATCGGCGGGTCTCCTGCCCGTGGCCTCGTAAAACTTGGGCTTGCCCCGGGGGTTGACGCACCGGATACGGCCCCCCTCCACCAGCTGCCGGGTGATCTGACTCACCCGCTGCCGGCTGACTCCCATGATGCGGGCCACCCTGGCCTGGGGCACGCCCTCGATCAGCAGCCGGTACACTCGCTCGCGGGTGGAATAAAAAAGGGGGGAAGAGGGGTGCTTTTTGTCCCTCGAGAGAGTAGTGTCGGGGGCGGGA
>Ga0209164_1001034_pt1 | contig 42704 bp, 46 predicted proteins | sample MTBNYHSulfiMetaG_FD_187458 | JGI IMG/M metagenome (GOLD analysis project Ga0209164, IMG submission 187458) | Enrichment culture microbial communities from rom New York Harbor, USA that are MTBE-degrading - MTBE-NYH (New York Harbor Sulfidogenic)... | ecosystem: Environmental > Aquatic > Marine >... | reverse complement strand
GCCTGCCACCACTGCGAGAACTACTTCGAGGTGTACGACACCGGGGAGCGCCCGCTGAGCTACGAATGCCCGCACTGTCATTTTGAGGGTGCACTCTCCGCCTAGGTACCATGTTCAGGGTCACCGTGGAGGTCCGCCTGAAGAAGGGCATTTCCGACCCCGAGGGGCGAAACGTGGTCAAGGCCCTGCACCTGCTGGGCTTCGACGAGGTGAAGGAGGCCGCCATGGTCAGGGTCACCGAGCTGACGGTGGAGGGAACCAGCGAGGCAGAGGTGCGGCGGCGGGCGGAGGAGATGTGCCAGAGGCTGCTGACCAATCCGGTCATTCACGACTATGTCATTCGCATCGAAGGGATGTAAATGAGGGAGCAGTTTCTCACCCCCGACGGGGACATCTACCGGGTGAACCTGTTTGACGCCCACGACCAGGATTTGCGCGCCATCAGCCGGGAGATGGGGCTGGCTCTCAGCCTGGACGAGATGCGACGCATCCGGGACTACTTTGCCGCCCAAGGGCGGCAGCCCACGGACCTGGAGCTGCAGGCCCTGGGCCAGGCCTGGAGCGAGCACTGCTGCTACAAGTCGTCCAAGCCTGTGCTCCGCCAAAACATCTACGGGATAGAGGAGGAGCGCATCGCGGCCAGGGAGGACGCCGGGGTCATGGAGTTCGACGATGACCACTACTACGTGGCGGCCCTGGAGTCCCACAACCATCCCTCGGCCATCGAGCCCTACGGAGGGGCGGCCACCGGGATTGGGGGCATCGTGCGGGACGTGCTGTGCATGGGGGCCCAGCCCATTGCCCTCATCGACCCCCTGTTTTTCGGTCGGCTGGACTTCGACGTGCGACAGCTTCCCCGAGGGGTGAAGCATCCCCGCTATCTTTTCCAGAGGGTGGTGGAGGGCATCCGGGACTACGGAAACCGCATCGGCATCCCCACCGTGGCCGGCCAGGTGTACTTTCACAACGGCTACGTGGGTAACTGCCTGGTCAACGTGGGGTGCCTGGGCATCGTGGACAAACAGCATCTCATCCACAGCCGGGTGAAAAGGCCCGGCGACGTCTACATCTACGCCGGGGGGCGGACCGGGCGGGACGGCATCCACGGGGTAACCTTTGCCTCCGAGGAGCTGACCGAGGAATCGGAGGAGGAATCCATCTCCGCCGTGCAGCTGGGGGATCCCATCACCAAGGAGCCCCTCATCCATGCCTGCCTGGAATGCGTGGAGGCGGATCTGGTGGAGGGCATGAAGGACCTGGGTGGCGGGGGGCTGTCCTGCGTGTGCGGGGAGTTGGCCTACGACGCCGGGTTCGGGGCGGAGGTGCACCTGGACCGGGTTCCCCTCAAGGCCCCCGACATGGCCCCCTGGGAGATATGGGTGTCCGAATCCCAGGAGAGGATGATGCTGGTGGTGCGCCCGGAAAACGTGGACAGGGTGCTGGACATCTTTGCCCGGTGGGACGTAACCGCCGTCACGGTGGGAAAAAGCATCCAGGAGCCCCTGGTCCGGGTGTGGTGGCACCACCGCCTGGCGGGGGAGCTGGACCTCCGCTTCCAGGTGGGGGGACCGGTGTACGAGCGGCCGCTCGAGGAGCCCCCCAGCCGGGAGGGGCCCGACCCCGAGCTGGACCTGCCCGACGTGGAGCAGGTGCTGCTGTCCGTGCTGGCCTCCTCCAACGTCTGCTCCCGGGAATGGGTGATACGGCAGTACGACTTCGAGGTGCGGGGGAGCACCCCGCTGAAGCCCCTGCAGGGACCGGTGGGCCGGCAGACCCACGGGGATGCCGCCGTGGTCAAGCCCCTGCCCGGCTCCTACCGGGGGCTGGCAATCACCGCCGATGTCAACCCCGCCTACATGCTCATCCACCCCTACCTGGGGGCCCGGGCGGCGGTGGACGAGGTCTGCCGCAACCTGGTGGCGGTGGGCGCCCGGCCGGACTCCATCGGCGACTGCCTGAACTTCGGCAATCCGGAGAAGCCGCGGCGGATGGGCGAGCTGCACCTGGCCACCCGGGGGCTGGCGGAGATGGCCCGCGCCCTGCGCCTGCCCTTCATCTCCGGCAACGTCAGCCTGTACAACGAGACGGCGGAGGGAGCCGTACCCCCCACCCCCACCCTGATGGGAATGGGCATCGTGCCCGACATCCGGAGATGCATCAGCACCCCCTTCAAGAGGGAGGGAGACAGCATCTACCTGGTGGGGCAGACGGAGCGGGAGCTGGGAGGCAGCGAGTACTACCAGGCGCTGGGCGTGTCCGGAGGAAAAGTGCCCCGTACCCACCCCGAAAGGCTGTCCCGGTACATGGACGCCCTGCTGCAGGCCGTGCAGGAGGGATGGGTGAACGCCTGCCACGACGTATCCGGGGGCGGGCTGGGAGTCTGTCTGGCCGAGATGGCCATGGGGGGCACGGGGGCAGAGGTATGCCTGTACCAGCTGGGGGAGGAAAGGGTGGACGTGAAGCTGTTCTCGGAGTCCGCTACCCGCTGGGTGGTGGAGGTGGGGGAGGGGCGGGAGGAGGGCTTTGAGGAGCTGATGGGGGAGCTGGCCGCGGTCAAGGTGGGAACGGTGACCGGTGACCGGCTGACCATCTACGACGGCAGGGACATGCACCGCCACGTAGACCTGTCCGCCGCCCGGCTGTGGGAAACCTGGAGCCGACCCCTGTGGGACATCATGGGATAGGCCGGTCAATAAGCATTTATAAGCCCCGGCGATTGGGGAGCATGCGCATCATCGTGGCCATTACCGGAGCCTCGGGTATCGCCTACGGGGTCCGCCTGCTGGAGGAACTGCGCCGGGCAGAAGCCGAGGTACACCTGGTGGTTTCGGAGGCCGCCAAAAAAATCATGGCATACGAGACCGACTATGAACTGGCGGAGGTCCGCAAACTGTCCCGGGAGACCTACCGGGAAGACGACATCGCGGCGGCCCTGGCCAGCGGCTCCTTCCAGTACGACGGAGCGGTCATCGTCCCCTGCAGCCTGAAGACCCTGGCCGCCCTGGCCCGCGGCTACGCCGACAACCTCATCACCCGGATGGGCCTGTGCGCCCTCAAGGAGGGACGAAGGCTGGTGGTGGTGCCCCGGGAGACGCCCCTGGACCTGGCCAGCCTGCGCAACCTGGTAGCGGTCAGGGAAAACGGCGCCGTGGTCCTCCCCGCCATGCCCGGCTTCTACCATCACCCCCGCGGCATCAACGAGCTGGTGGAATACGTGGTGGGAAAAATACTGGACCAGCTGGGCATCCCCCACCAGCTTTTTGAGCGGTGGAGCGGAAAATAGGGGAGCCAGCCATCAGGCCTCGTCATCCGTGTCTTCCGCCTGGTCCCCCTCTGCGGGTCGTTCGATGTCCGTGACCAGGGCCCGCACCAGACGGTGGGCACCCCGGCGGGACATGTCAATCTCCCGCTTGGAGACCCCGGCACTGTAGGCCACGTACTCCTCGATCACCGGGCAGGCGGCCATCACCAGCAGGGGATGTATCTTTTCCTCCCGGGTATACTCCATGATTTTGCTCATGACCTCAAATATCTCCTGGGCGGATATCTCAAATTTTTCGCCGTCACTGTGGCCACTGTGACTGTCGTCCATGCTACCGAAAACGGAACCCCATTAATTATCTTTGGATGTCTAGTCGAACAGTCGTTCAATCATCCATTCCGGGGTGAAGGCAATCTGGTCGTCGTATTCCTGGCCGTTGCCGATGAACAGCAGGGGCTTGCCGATGGTGTAGGCGATGGACAGGGCGGCGCCTCCCTTGGCGTCGGCGTCCACCTTGTTGAGGATGATGCCGTCGATGCCCACCACCTCGTCGAAGCGCTTGGCCTGCTCCACGGCGTCGTTGCCGGTGAGGGCGTCTCCCACGAAGACAATCATGTCCGGCTGGGCCACCCGCTTGAGCTTGCGCATCTCGTCCATGAGGTTGACGTTGGTCTGCATGCGTCCCGCGGTGTCCAGGAGCACCACGTCCTTGTAGCGGGCCCGGGCGTGCTTGATGGCGTCGAAGGCCACCGCCGCCGGGTCGGTCCCCGCCTGGTGTTTGATGATTTTGGCTCCCAGCCGCTCCGCATGCAGGGTCAGCTGCTCGATGGCTCCCGCCCGGAAGGTGTCGCAGGCCCCCAAGACGCAGGTCAGGCCCTGCTCCTGCAGGCGATGGGCGATTTTGGCGATGGTGGTGGTCTTGCCGGTGCCGTTGACCCCCACGAACATCAGCACCACGGGTTTTTCCGCCTGCCGTATGCGGGTGTCGAAGTCCTGCTGGCTGGAGGACAAAATGTTGGCGATGGCCTTCTGCAGGGTGGCCCGCACCGCCTCCGCCGGGTTTTTGCGGCCCGCCGCGGCCAGGTTTCTCTTGACGCTCTGCTTGATGTCCTCCACCACGGGCAGGGCCACGTCTGCCTCCAGCAGACCCATCTCCAGGTCCCACAGCAGCTCGTCCAGCTTTTTCTCGCTCACCGGCAGCCCGGCCTTTTTGCCCGCCCCCAGTTTTTTCTCCAGGGCGATGGTTTTCTGCAGCTCGGCCTCCACCTTCCGCCGGGCCTGCTCCTGTCGGGGGGAGGGCGTCTCCGGGACGGGCTCCGATACCCCCTCCGCCACCTCCTGCTCGATGGCCTGCTCGAACTTGCGGAGCTTCTTTCTGAGAAAATTGAACATCGTTATTCGGTGTCCTGCTGGGCTCGCAGTTTCTGGTTGAGCTGCTCCACCCGGCCCCGGATGTCCTGGGACATCTGGATGAGTTTTTCCTCCTGGGCCTGCATCTCCCGGATTCGCTTGTCCAGGAAGTCCATGGCGCTGCTCACCGATTTTTCGGTGACCGCTCCCCCGCCCACCCCGGCCAGCACCCGCTCCGTGTCCAGGATGGAGGCCCGCAGGAACACGCTTCCCCCGATGGGCACCAGTATGTCCTCTCCCTTCCCGGTTTTGGCGATTTCCTCCAGAGCGTTCTGGGCCGAGCGGTATTCGCCCATCAGGTCCTCGATGAGCTGCACCTGCTGAAAAATGGCGTCCATGCGCTCCTGGTAGGCCTGCATGAGCAGCAGGCTGTCCTGGGTGTCCTCGTTCATGGTTACTCCTCCAGCTGGTATTTGACCACCGGGTTCTGCACGTCTTCCGGGGATATCTCGGTGACGGCGGCGATGGAGATGTCGCTTCTCTTCACCCGGTGATTGCTGCCCACGATGGACAGTATCTTCTCCCGGACCTGCTCTTCGTTTTCCCCCAGGATTTCCTTGGTAAAGGTATGCTTTCGCTTTTTTTTCCGGAATTGGCCTTCCACTCTATATGCCTTCATGGTGTTCACCTAGCCTAAATGTAATGCGTCTTCCACGCGACCCATCTCGATGCCCGTGGTGGGGCTGCCCATGACGGCGCCGTGGTCGTTGGCCACCATTCCCGCCCCCACGTAGGGAACGCCGTGGTTTACGGTGCCGATGTTGGCCTCCACGCCCAGCAGCCGCTCCACCTGCTGTTTTTCCTCGTCTCGCACCCTGGGATGGCACAGGACGCCCCTGTTGGTGGCCACGGCGGCCATGCCCACCGTCTGCATGTCGGCGATGGTGCCGCGTTCCACCTCCACATCCAGCACACCCTTTATATCCTTTATCGTCTCGTCTTTCAGCATGGGATGGACCAGGGCCCCGTGGTCGTTGGCCAGGATGTTGTTCCCGGCGGCATTGAACCGGTCTCTGATGACCAGGACGCGGTCAAACAGCTCCTCCAGCATCGCCGTCTCCTCCTCCGTGACGAAGTCGGTAACCACCGCCCCGTGGGAGTTGGCCGCCAGCAGCGAGCCGGCAATGGTTCCCCCTCCCACGGTGAGGTCCACCACCTGCACCCGCAGGATGTCGGCAATGAGCTCCTTTTCCTTGGCTGAAACGGAGGGGTCGATGAGGGCCAGCCGGTTGTTGGCCCGGCAAAAAACGCCCAGGTAGGGATTGCTGTTGAAATCCAGCCGTTTCAGCATGGTCACGACGCTAGGCCTCCCCTGACTGCTGGGACTTCCCGGATGACTTTTTTCGGGGCTTTTTGGGTTTCTTGGGAGGCTCCTCGAGCTCCTCCGGTTTTTCTGGCTCTTCCTCCTCAGGCTTCTCCTGGGGCTCGGGCTGGGGCTCCCCTGGCCCTTCCTCGGGCTCCTCCGCCTCCTCCTCGGCCTCTTCTCCCTTCTCCGCCCTTGCTTCCTCCACCGGCTCCTCTGCGCCTTCCGCCTCTATCTCAGCCTCCGGGGCTTCCTCGCCCTCCCCGGCCACCCCTGTCTCTGCCTCCCCGGGCTCCTCGACCGGGGTGGGAGGTGCCTCCTCCGCTTCCTCCACCTCCTCTTCCTCCTTTCTGGGCTTGCGCTCCTCCGGTGCCACCACCTCGGCCTCCGGAGTGTAGGCCCAGACCACGCCGTCGTCGCCCTTGACGCCCTTGACCCGGATGCGGGTGGGAATGTGGGCCCGACCCCGCTCCCAGATTTTCTCGTTGAGGCTGGCGTCCAGATAGACCTCCTCCGCCTTCATGTGACGGGAGAGAAACTGGCGTATTTCCTTCACCGCCCGGTTGGCTCGCCGGGGGCGGGGGACGGATTTGGCCTTGATGAGACGAATGGTGTAAATGCGCTCGTCGGGCATGGCATCACCGCTTCAACGTACTCCGTCTCCAGCTCCGCCGCTTGGGATGCTGCAGGAACCGCCGGTTCGTCTTCATGATAATCCAGGCGGGAACCCGCCTGTTGCTCTTGGTGGCCTTCATCAGCCGCTTCTTTTTGCCCAATGGTTTATTTCGTGCCATCTAAATCCTCCGGATATTTATGTCTCGCTTCTTTGGCCTCAGGGTTTTGAGGAGTTTCTGAAACTGCTGGTCGTCCAGCTTTTCCTGGATGCGCCCCATCTGGTACAGCTGGATGAGCTGGTTCTCCAGCCACTCCGCAAACTGGGGCTTGGCGATGCGGATGCGCCCCAGCCGCTCCCGCGCCTCGGGGGTCATGATGTGGCGGAGCACCACCTTCTTCTGGGCCTGGACGTACTCCTCCTGCTCCTGCGCCTCCTGCTCCTGCTGCATCTGCTGCATCATGCGGCGCTTAATCTCATCTGCATCCGATTCCATAGGTGTTTCACATCTGAGATTCTATTTAAATGTTTTTATTTGGCCAGTTCGTGGGCCGTGTTGTCCACGAATGACTGCCCGGCGGGGGTCACCACCCGACCCCGGCCCTTGATGGCGGTCAGCAGTCCCGCCTCCTCCAGCTGATGCAATGAGGCACGGACGATGGCTCCGCTGCCCTTGCAACTGTGATGGGGAGCGACCTTGCGGTTCCGCCTGCCGCCGAAATAGCCGCGCAGCTTCTCCGTCCCGATGGGCCCGCGCATGTAGACCTTGCGCAGCACCGCCGCCACCCGCACGTACCACCAGTCGGGGTCGTCGGGCTGCCGCTCCTTGTGCACGCCGGTCTTCACCCAGGCTGCCCACTCCGGCGGCGTGATGTTGTACTCGCTCTTGAGCTTCTCCGCCATTTTGCGAATGAGGGCTTCTGCTGGAACGTCGTAGGCTGTGGTCATATTCTCATCGGCCAATACGCAAGTAATATAAAAAAGTTCTTTTCGGCCCTCGGTCGGTAAATCTGGCCCGCACAGAGTCCGTGTTCAGGATGCAGAAAACGAGTGTTTAAGAGGACGGGGTAGATACAGACAGAGGGTGTATCCGTGGAAAAAATAGAGGACATGGTGAAGAGAAGGAAAGCGGCCCACGCAAAACTGGTGTCCCTGAAATCCAGGGTGTATGAAGCGTTTTTGCAGATGGAAAAAGCCACCTATGTGGACGGTGCGCTGGATAAAAAACACAAAGAATTCATTGCCGTGGGCATCTCGGTGGTCATCAACTGCGAGTCATGCATGCAGTGGCACATCGAGCAGGCGGCCAGAGATGGCGCATCCATGCATGAAGTCCTGGAGGCCATGGAGGTGGGGATGGAGATGGGGGGAGGACCGGCCACGGTGGCAGTCCGGTTTGCCCTCGAGGTCATGGAGGATGTTTTCAAGGGTTGAGTACCGGGAGAAAAAGGAGAGGTGCTTCCTTACCTCACCTGGGTCAGCCACAGCATAACCCAGTCATATACAAGACTCCACAAAGAGCGGTGGGTGTAGGGCATGCTGACCGGAAGGGGGTCCGACCACTGACTGCGCACCCCGTGGCTGTCCCTGGCCTGTACCCGCAGGGAATAGCTGCCGGTGGCATTCCAGGTGTGGACGGCGGTACACGTTTCACCGGAGGCGTAGGGACCCAGCCACCGTCCAACGGCTCCGTCCCCCCAGTCGAAGCGATAGTACAGGGAGTCTCTCTCCGGATCCTGGGTGGAGGCCGTATAGCTGTAGGGCTGCCCTCGCCTTCCCTGGGCGGGACCAGAGGGAGGCACCGGCTGGTAAGGTGCCGAGGAGGGAGCAGCGAGAGCTAGGGTGGGGTCGGCAAAGGGCTGCCATTGCTCCAGGGCATAGTAGTCGCGCCCGGTCAGGGCGGGAAATACGTAGTCGGAGATAGCCTGGCACCACATCTGTCCCGGGTTTTGCGCCCCCTGCTGGAAGGCCCGAAACATGTTGAGAGCCAGTTTGATGATCAGGGTTTGGGTGAACTGGTCGCCAAAACTGATAGGGGTCAACGTGGTTCCCCCAAAGAGAGCCACGCTCCCCCCGGTGGGATGAACCATCCACGACCATCCCATGCAGTCCCGGTCGTCGTCGAAACGGCAGGGGACACAGCAGTCGGCGACAACCACGGGTAGTCGCTCCCCGTTGTCCAGGTGCTCCACATCTGTCTGAAGCAGCCCGCCAGGGGCAGGGGTGGGCAAGACTATGGAGCTGTCGTTCACAGCATAGGTGAACCACTTGCTCTGCATGCCGTGGCCGGAGTAATAAAAAAATCCACATCCCTGGTTTACCGCCTCCAGGATGTTTTCCACGCCGGTAGGTGATGTCCCGCTTAGCCTGCCGTTGGAGGCCAGCAGGGGAACAGATTGGAAATCATGCATAATGTCCATGGCTGCCAGCACCGCGGCCTCTCCCTCCACCAGCACGGGGTGGTCAGGGAAGCAGTCCCCGGCCATAACCACCAGATTTCTGAACCATTCCTGGGTATAGCGCTCCGCAGTCTCGTAGTCCATGATTTTGTCGACCATCACCGTCACCTCCTCCTCCGTGCGGCAGGCCAGCCGTCCAAAATAGACGTCGGGAAACAGGTCAACACCGTCTTCGTCTTCTCCAAATAGGGGGTCCCGGTCGCTGTTCCAGGTGCAAAAGGAGCCGTCGGCGTGGTAGAGGTCCGCATAATACAAATCGCTTATCAGCCTGCTTCCCAGAGGATGGGCATAGCGCACGGGGAAGATTTGGCTGCCTCCCACGGCCAGGACGTAGGTGATGCCCCAGCTTTCCACGGCGTTTTTGATGAAGTATTTTATGTGCTCCGCCTGGTCGGCACCCTGCACGGGAAAATGGGTGCCATTCATCACGTCTTCCAGGGTGACCAGCACCGTGGCAATATCCCGCTGGTTTTTGTGGTCCACCAGGGGCTGCAGGGCGTGGGCATAGATGGAGGGGGCTAAAACCAGGAAGTCATAGGGAAACCCCGACGAGGTGGCAACAGATGGCCGGTAGATAACCGTGATATCCATCTGGGAGGACCATGTAATGCTGCGGTCAGCCGAGTGATACTGGACTGGAAAAACCTGGATTTTGAGGAGGGTGCACCGCTCCCTGTCCACCATCCCCGCCCCCGTTCGATGGGCGCACCAGGTTCCGGGCGAAGGGTACCCAGCAGCGGGTTCAGGCTGCGGCAGGCAGGATGTCCGGACCCCGGCACCGGGAGCCGCAGCCAGAGGGGCCGGCAGTCGGATGGAGGTGAGCATCCGGGGGCGGCAGGAAACGGAGACAATCTCTGTTCCCAGGGGAAAGGTGAGGGTGTGCACAGCAGTAGGCAGCAGATACTGACCCTGAGACACTCCGTCAGTGGCCTCCGCAACGGTTACCAGGACCGTGTCCTCCTCCTGGGCAATCACCGGTGGAGAAAAATGGAGAGAAAGGTGTTGCTTATACAGGTGGTCCGGCGACCAACCATGTATGGGGATGGCGCTCAGCAGCACCGAGACGGCTATGACCGTGACTACGCCTTTGGTCCGCATGCTATATGCAACTGACAACTGTGTATATAAAGTCTCTTTCTGAAAAATGGCGAATTAAAAGGCCACCGTTTCCGCAGTCAGTGTCTGGACAAGGGTTAAATAGATGAGGCTGCTTGGCATCCATGGCTCTCATCACCCAGCCCCAACAGGTTCGGCGCATGGCCCGGGAGGCGGAGGTGGTGGCCGTGGTGGGCATGTCCCTCAACCGAGAGAGGAGCAGCTATAACATAGCGGACAGGGTCCGTGGGCTCTACCGCATGTACTACGTGAACCCGGTGTATGCCGGGGAGGAGGTGTGGGGGGAGACCATCCTGTCCTCGCTGCGGGAGGTGCCGGAGCACATAGACATCGTGGACGTGTTTCGCAACCCCCGGCACGTGGCCCCCATCATGGAGGAGGCGGTGGCCGTGGGCGGGGACGTGGTGTGGCTGCAGCCGGGCTCGGAGAGCCCGGAGGTCATCGATGCCTACAGGGACCAAATCGACATCATCGCCCATGCCTGCCTGGGGGTGGTGGTGGCGGGGCTTTCCTGACCGACACAAATTTTATTAGCAGGGCGGCGATTAGTTATCAGCGTGATTTTGAAGGATAAGCACAAGCTGGACACCGCCTACGTGCCCGCCCACACCCCCTGCCGGGAGGGGGAGAAAGAGCGGCTGATGCTGCTCCTGGAGAGCGGCGGGAAGGCCATCATTAGCGGCGAGGTGGGCACCGGCAAGACCCTGCTGGCCAGGCACACCGACGGCGACGTCTACGTCAACTGCTACACCCACAAGTCGGAGCACAAGGTGCTGGAGGACATCCTGCGGCAGACCCGGCCCAAGTTCAGCACCGCCGGGCTGACCGGCCAGCGGCTGTGGCAGGAGCTGCCGGGCGACCATCTTTTGATTCTGGACGAAATCGAGGGCATGATGCCCAAGGATTTGACCCACTTCGCCTACACCCTGTCCCGGCACGAGGAACTGGGAAAGAGCCTGCGCTACGTGGCGGTGACCCGCTCCGCCCTGATGCTCAAGCAGCTCATCCACGACGATGCCGCCTGGTCCACCTTTGCCGAAAAGGCGGTGGTGGAGTTGGAGCCCTACACCAAGGAGCAGATGATGGAGATTCTGGCCTACCGGGCCGGGGACAGCCTGGCCGGGGGCAGCTACGACCAGGACATCCTGTCCCTGATTGCGGACATCGCCCAGGTGTCGGCGGGCCACATGCGCTCGGGTATCGACGTGCTGCGCAACGCCGCCCTGGTGGCCGACCAGCGGGGCCATGCGGCCATCGAGGCGGAGGACGTGCGGGAGGCCAACCGGGAGAGCTGGCTGGGTGCGCTCACTGAGCTGGACGAGCGGCAGCTGCTTATGCTGCTGGCGGTGGCCGTGGCCTGCCGGGACAGGGCCTATGCGGAGGGTGAACTGATTGCCCGGGAATTTGTGGCCAAGGGAGAGGAGTACGGTCTGGAGGCGCACGAGAGCCAGGCGGAGCGGCACCTGACTGCCCTGGTCAACCACGGCTTCGTCTATCCCAGCGACCGGGGTTTCACCCTGATTGACTGTCCGGCCGCCGTGCTGGTGAAAGAAATCGAAAGGCTTTTAAACGCCTAGCCCCACCCCCCTCCCCTCACTTATATAGACCCGGCAGTTTGTAGGTCAAGAAATAAAAGCCGCCGCATTTATTCAGCGCCCTACGACGGGCATGCGGGGCTCTCTTTTTTTATTTTTTGTTTTCGGAGGCCGGACTGCAGGGGCTGGTCTTCTGCCCCGGTCGCCCTCCCTCGCCGTCTCCTCCTCTCTGCCTCCGGCGTGCCCACAGAACCAGAAAAGAGGGCAGGATGAACACCGCCGAGATGAAGGCAAACAGTATGGTCAGGGCGGTGATGCGCCCGAACTGCTGCAGAGGCGGCATGAGGGAGAAGGACAGCAGGCCGAACCCGGCGATGGTGGTGGCCGCCGCCCCGAAAAGGGAGAGGCCCGTGGACTGCACGGTGGCGCAGGCCGCCCGGGGGATATCCCGCTTTTCCAGCTCCTCCACGAAGCGGTGGGACACGTGGATGCCGTAGGTGACCCCCAGTCCCACGGTGAGCGAGGAGATGGTTATGGTCATCACGTTGAGGGCCAGGCCCATAAGATACATGGCGGCCAGAATCCACCCCACGCAGAAAATGATGGGAATGGCGGTGATGACCCCCAGCATCAGGGAGCCGTCCCGCAGGTAGAAGATGACGGCCAGGATGAGGAAGGAGGTGATAATGGTGATGAACAGGGAGTTAGTCTGCCCCCGGTTGAGGGTTTCCTCGGTGAGCACGGTGACCATGCTGTCCCCGGTGACGCTGGTCTGAAAATCGGTGAAGGCCCCGGCGTCGTCCCGGAGATCCCGGTACAGGTCTTTGGTGGCCTGCTTGTCGCCTCCCGTGTTGGTGGCGATGTCTATCAGAGCCGCATCGTAGGTGCCGTTTTTGTGCAGCACCTGGGTGACCATCTGCTCCCGGTTGGCATACAGCCAGTCGTACAGCTCTGCGATGTCGCCGCTGGTGGTAGCGGACTTGGGCAGGCCGCTGCGGTCAAAATAGGTGAAATAGAGGTCGGCGAAGGAGCTGTCACCGTTCTCCAGGGCCACGGTGAGCATCACGGTGGCTATAGAGGTCACGTCGGGCCGGGAGTCTATGGTGAGGACTCCCGGGGTGCCGGTGAGGCGGTGCATGGTCTGGTTGAGCTGAGCGAAAAAGGCGGGACTGGTCACCTCCCCCCGGACCAGGATGTAGGAGCTGGGGGCCTCGCCCCCCATGAACTCGAAGTTGCGGATGAGATACTGCAGGTCCTGGGTAATCTCCAGGTCCTCCGGCAGGAAGGCGTCCACGTCAAACCGGGTCTCCAGCTGCAGGGCCGCCCCTCCGGCCAGCAGGGTGACCACCACGGCCACCCCAATGACCATTCCCGGGCGGGTATTTCCGGCCACCGCCCCCGCCGCCACCACCCTGTTCACCAGGTGCTTGCTCCGCCCGATGACCCGGTTGCCGGTGTCCTTTTTTGCCGGAGTGCGCCGCAGCTGCTGCACCGCGGGTACGAACAGGAGCATGACCACGAAGGCGGCCAGGATGCCGAAGGCGCACAGAATACCGAACTCCTGCAGCAGTTTGATGGGCGAGATAAGGTTGGACAGAAAGGCCACCATGGTGGTCAGGGTGGCAATGAACAGGGCGGTGCCCACCGTGGCCAGGGTAACCCGCACCCTGTCCTGCTTCTCCCGGTCTCCCTCCTCGCGGTAGCGCATGGTGAGGTGGATGCCGTAGTCGATACCCAGGCCGATGAGCAAAATGGGGATGGCGGTGGTCATGGGATTGAACTCGAAGCCCAGGGCGGCCCCGAAGCCGTACATCCAGATGATGGAAAAGGCCAGGGCCAGGAGGCTGATCAGGGTGTCGGAGAGGGTGCGATACACGATGAGCAGGACCACGATGATCATCAGCATGGCCAGGGGCATGAGCAGCTGGATGGACCGGTTGGAGGCGGCCAGGATTTCCTCGTTGATGAGGTCCCCACCAATGGTGGTGAAGGTCACCTGTTGGGGCTGCATGTCCCGCACGATGGCATCAATGATTTTCTCTAGGCCCAGGCGGTCCGGGGTCTCCGGATCCAGGAAAATGAGCACCACGCATCCGGCGGCGGTGAGGTTCTGGGCGGAGGCATTGAAATCCGTGGTCAGGGTGCGGGAGATGTACTCGATGGCCTGGCTGCCCAGGGGATTCATGGCCAGCATGCGGATGCTCTGCTGCACGTTGTCCGGGGTGTAGAAGAAACTGAGGTTGACGGTCCCCCCGGAGCCATGGATGGTGATGTTCTGGCCCAGGAGAGCCCGACGCATCTGGGTTATGTTGTAGGGATGGTAGAGCAGCCAGTCCTCGCCCCTGCCCTGCAGGGTGGCCTCCGCTGCTATCCGGGTGGCGGCCAGGGTGGTGGGGAGGCTTATGATGTTGCCCTCGGGATACTGGGGGTTACGGAGGTGGGAGCAGATGGTGGCATTGGCCAGAAGCACCTCCTCCAGGGCAAAAATGTCGGTGAGGCTTTCCCGGTCCAGCAGGTTGCCGTCCCCTGCGCGGGCCAGCACCTCCACCGTGTACTGTCCGGTGAAGTTGGAACCTATCTCCCGATAGGTGTTGACCACCTCGATGTCCGGCTGAAAGGAGTCCTCGTTGAACTGGGTGGCAATGCCGTTGCTGTATATGGAGAAGAGCATGAGGGCGGTAACTGACAGCACCGCAGCGACGCTGAACTGGGGATGGCGGGCCACCCAGGACGCTATGTTATTCATTTTTTTCCTCCTGCAACGAGCAGAGTCGGCGATAGGCATGCTGCAGCACGTTATTTATTTTTTGCCTGGAAACGCCGGCAGCCGCCATGTGCTGGACCTTGGCCCGTATCTTGAGCATCACCGGGAAGTGGGCATGCAGGAGTGGGGGTTCCTGCTCCGCTGCCTCCCGCAGGCTGTGGTCATCGAATATCTCGGCAATGTTGGTGGCATAGTAGCGCAGCTTGCGGTAGGCCTCTTCCCTGACCTTGTCCCCCCTGGCCAGCAGCTGGCGGCCCTTGTCGGTTATGGTGTAGGCGTGGCCGCGTTTTTGCTCCTGGCCCCGGATGAGACCATCCTTCTCCAGCCGTTTGAGGAGGGGATAGACGGAGCCCGTGCTGGGGGTGTAACCCAGCGTCTCCCGGCATTTTTTGATGAGGGCGTAGCCGCTGGCTCTCCCCTCGGCCAGAGTCTTCAGAATGAAATATTTCAGGAAGGGAACCTTCATATGTATCGGCACCGATATAGCGATACCGATATATAATGTTTGTTCTACTTGGCTATCATGGCCCGCAGCCAGTCGGCCACATTCTCCGCATGGTCGGCGATGTCGTCCGTCCAGTCCGCGATTTTGAGCAAATGGTAGACGTCCATGGGGCTGAGCTCCTCTTCCATCTTGTAGATTTCCTTGGTCAGCTCAAACTTCTTCTGGTCCGCCTCCCATTCCTTGCGGTGCACCTCCCGGATCAGGTCCTTGACCAGCTCCCGCTCCTTCTTGATGAAGCTGCTCTCCACCAGGTCCCTGAACTTCTCCACCGCCTTCTCCATCACGGAGACCGTCTCCGCCACCAGGTGGATGTGCTCAATGAATAGTTCCTTCAGCTTGATGGGGATGTTGGTGGGGCGCATGTCGATGAGCTGGGCCAGGTTTTCGGCGTGGTCCAGGATGGCGTCCTGCTCCCGCAGGTGCCAGAGAAAATATTTCTTGTCCACGGGCATGAGGAGGGAGTTGGGCAGGTGGGCCCGGATGTTGCCCTTAATCAGGTCCGCCTCGTGCTCCAGCCGGGCGATTTTGGCGGCTGCCCCAGAAAAATTCTTGGTTTCCCCCCGGTAGTAGTCGGTGAGGGCCCTGTCCAGAATCTGGAGGCACTCCCGGACCTTTTCCATATGCTCCATGAGGCCCTGAAAGGGAGACTTCTTGCGGAAGGTGTCCGACACCGGCACACGGGCGTGCACCGCCTTGTCTTTCTGTCCGGCCATGTCAGAATATGAACAGAAATCCTCTATAAATCAATATCGACATGACGATGGTGGCCGGCAGGGTGAAGGCCCAGGAATAGAATATTTTTTTGATTACGGCCAAGTCGATGGCCTCCAGCCCCCGGGCCAGCCCCACCCCGATGACCGCCCCCACCACGGTGTGAGAGGTGGAAATGGGCAGCCCCAGCTTGGAGGCAGCCAGCACGGTGGTGGCGGTGCCGAAGTCCACGGAAAAGCCCCGGGTGTTGGTGAGGTCGGTTATCCGGGACCCCAGGGTGCGAATCACCTTGTAACCCCAGGTGAGAATACCGGCGGCGATGCCCACCCCGCCCAGAGCCAGCAGATAGGTGGTGATGTCCACTCCCGCCAGGGTGGTATCCTTCAGGGCCTCGTTCAGCACCACGGACAGGGGAGCGATGGCGTTGGCCACGTCGTTGGCTCCGTGAGAGAGAGCCACATAGCAGGAGGTGAGAATCTGGAGGCGGCGAAACAAAAACTCCACCGCGTCGTAGCCGGTCCCGCTGGTCAAGTTGCCTACCACCAAAAAGCCCAGGGCGGTGGCCGCCACAAAGATGACGAAGGAGGCTGTAAGAATCTGTCCGGTGGAGGGAAACAGCATGTCGCCCAGGGCGGTCTTGGAGAACAACGAGTAGGAGATGATGAAAAAGGTGAGACCTATGAAAAAGGGCCCGAATTTTTTGGCCGCCTTCACCGGCTCCCCGGCGGCAAACACCGTGTGCACGATGAGGCGAAACACCAGGAAGGCAATCACTGCCCCGGCCACCGGGGACAGCACCCAGGAGGCGGCCACCTCCCCCAGCTTTTTCCACACGATGACGTCCAGCCCGCCGGCGATGAGCCCGAAGCCGGTGATACCCCCAATCACGGAATGGGTGGTGGACACCGGCAACTCCTTCCAGGTGGCCATGGTGACAAAGAGGGCAGCCGCCAGTATGGCGGCCATGAACCCCAGCATGATGTACCGGCTCTCTCCGATGAGCGTGGTATCCACGATGCCCGTCTTGATGGTCTCCGTCACGTGGGAGCCCAGAAACACGGCCCCCAAGAAGTTGAGAACAGAGGCAATGACCACCGCCTGGCGGAGGGTGATGGCCTTGGCCCCCACCGCCGTGGACATGGAGTTGGCCACGTCGTTGGCCCCGATGTTCCACGCCATGTACATCCCGGAGAGCAGCGCCACGATGACGATGAGCAGCAGCAGCGGGGTCAGCCCGAAGAGCATCATACCCTAATGAGCCGTTGATTTAAAACATATCCGATGACCGGGGCCGTACCTCGATGCGGATGCGCCGCTCTCCGCCGTCCTCCACCCCGTGCAGCGCCGACAGCATGCCCCGCACGGCACCGGCGATGAACTCCTGTACGAAGGGCTTGAGCGGCACATGTCGCCCATCCACCATCACCTCCACCTCCGGCTGGACGGGCACCACACAGTCGTCCAGGGAGGCCTCTCCCGCCACTACCGCCTCCGCCAGCGCCGCACAGGTGGGATGGCCGCAGTCTCCGCAGTCCAGGCCGGGAAGGTTTTCGGCGGTTACCTGCTCCCGGATGTAGCGCTCCGCTGCTTCCACCGGGGGATTGCGCAGCACCACGTGGGGCCCCTCCCCCGCCCCCAGCCATATCTTGGGGTAGGAGCTGTTTTTGAACCCCTCCAGTAGCACCACCTGGGCTGCGGTGAGCTCCGCCAGGCGTTCCACCTCCAGCCGCCCCTCCCAGAACAGGGCCGTTTCCTGGCCGGCGGTGATGGCACTGGCCTGAGCTCCGGCCCGGCGGTGGCGGCGGGTGTCGGTGTCCGGGCCGTCGATGCGCTCCTCATGGGTGTCCTTGACGATGAGAAGGCGGTACTCCGGGCTGAGTCGGGCGATGAGCGATTCCAGCAGGGACGTCTTGCCGCTGCCTGAAAACCCGCTGATGGCGACGAGCATGACCGCCTATGGTCCGGCTGCTATTAAAAAATTTGTGCCGCAAACCTATATAAGCATCCGGGGGATATGTTTCCGGTGAGGCAATCATGAAGGCAGTCAAGGTTTTCCTGGCGCTGTGTATGGGGTCCCTGCTGCTGGGCGGTACCGCCCTGGTGGGCATCCCCGTTTCTCCCCTGCACACGGAAAATGCAGGCAATGAGGAGCACGTATGTGAGGGTCGCTCTGCGGTATCCTTCAGTTTTTCGCCGCCGAATATCACGGAGCGGAACGGCTATGCGGAGGTAAGGGTGGAAGAGGCCGACACCTATGTCCTCCAGCCGGGGGCACCCCGCCTGCCCGTGGTCACCAAAACACTCACCTTTCCCCTGGGAACCCGTATAACAGAGGTGACATGTGTACCACGGGAGGTGCTGTCAGTGGCCCTGCCCGGTCCCGTGGCGCCCGCGCTGGGCGCCGTGCCCCGCAACGGCCAACTGGCGGACCTGACGCTGGCCCCGGACCCCGCCGTCTATGGCAGCGACCACCTGTATCCCGGCGACTGGATGCTCTGTCATCTGGGTGTGGGCCTCTACGGGGGAGAGCGGGTGGTGCTGGCTACGCTGGAGGTCTACCCGGTTCGCTATCGGCCGGCCGCCGGTGAGCTTCTGTACGCTTCTCATGTAGACATTTCTCTCACCTACGAGCAGCAGCCCTATCCCGCCGCCCTGGACCAGGTGGACCTGCTGATTGTGGCCCCTCAGAGATTTCAGGACGAGCTGGAGCCCCTGGTGGAGCACAAGGAGCAGCACGGGGTTGCCACCCGGCTGATGGCCCTGGAGGGCATCGTGGGCAACTACGAGGGGCGGGACGACGCGGAGAAAATCAAATACTGCATCAAGCAAAAAATAGAGGAATGGGACGTCAGATACGTCATGCTGGTGGGGGGCATGAACCGGCAGCGGTGGTGGTCCTGGCATCTGCCGGTGCGCTACTCCCACCTGGATGACAACTCTGGCTGGGAGGCCAGCTACATCAGCGACCTCTACTATGCCGACGTGTACCGATATGACCACGGCCAGCCGGTCTTCGACGACTGGGACAGCAACGGCAACGGCGTCTTCGCCGAGTGGACCCCCACCAGCAAGGACGTCCTGGACCTGTACCCCGACGTCTACCTGGGCCGGCTTCCCTGCCGCACGGAGGAGGAGGTGACGGTGATGGTCGACAAAATCATGGACTACGAAAACACCGCTCACGGCCAGGAGTGGTTCCGCCGCATGGTAGCCATCGGCGGGGATTCCTTCGAGGACGACGTGCCGGAGATTGGCACCGACTACATCGAGGGGCAGGTGGAGTGCGACCAGGCCCTGAGCTACATGCAGGACTTCGAGCAGATACGGGTGTACGTAGAGGGCGGGGACTACCCGTTTACTCCCCATACGGCGGAGGAGGTGCTGTCGGAGGGCGCCGGCTTCGTGTACTTTTCCGGCCACGGCAATCCCACATCCTGGGCCACCCATCCCCACGGAGACTTCAGCACCTGGATTGACTTCAACCTGGAGAGCATCGGAAACCTGACCAACCACGGAAAGTGGCCGGTGCTGGTGGTGGGCGGCTGCCACAACAGCCAGTTCAACGTGAGCATGCTCAACCTGCTGAAGATATGGGAGGGACCCAAGTGGTTCGAGTACCTGTGGAAGGGAGAGACCAGCCGGGTGTGCTGGGGCTGGCTGTTCGCCCGGCATCACAACTGAGGGTCCATTGCCACCATCGGCAACACCGGGCTGGGCTACGGCACGGTGGGCGACGGACCGGTGGACGAGGTGCCGGACAGCGTACCGGACGGCATACCGGACGTCATCCAGTATCTGGGCGGCTGGCTGGAGCCCCACTTCTTCCAAGTCTACGCCAACGGCACCACGGTGCTGGGAGAGGTCCACGCCACGGCCCTCGCCGACTACCTCAACCGGTTTCCCATCGACTGGAGCCAGGAGTGGCAGGGAGAGCGGCCCTACACCATCGAGCAGGTGGACTGCAAGACGGTCCAGGAATGGGTGCTGTTCGGCGACCCCAGCCTGCGCATCGGCGGCTACCCCTAGCCGCCTTTTCTTTCCCCGGAAGATACGAATAATTAAGTATCTGGCATTCTTTACCGTTCGATGGAGAAAATAACCGCGCAGCGAGGAACCGACCTGCGGTGCAAGGGGTGGCGGCAGGAGGCCATTTTGCGCATGCTGGAAAACAACCTGGATAACGCTGAGCTACCGGAGCAACTGATTGTATACGGGGGAACGGGCAAGGCGGCCCGAAACTGGGAGGCCTACCGGGCCATCGTGGAGTCGCTCAGGGAGCTGGAGGACGACGAGACCCTGCTAGTGCAGTCCGGCAAGCCGGTGGGCATCTTCAAAACCAGGGAGAGCAGCCCCCGGGTGCTGATAGCCAACAGCAACCTGGTGCCCAGATGGAGCACCTGGGATATATTTTACCAGCTGGAGGGCCTGGGCCTCACCATGTACGGACAGATGACCGCCGGGTCCTGGTGCTACATCGGCACCCAGGGCATCATCCAGGGCACCTACGAGACCTTTGCCGCCTGCGCCCGCACCCACTTCCAGGGCACGCTCAAGGGTAAACTGGTGCTCAGCGGCGGGCTGGGGGGCATGGGAGGAGCCCAGCCCCTGGCCATCACCATGAACGGAGGGGCGGCCTTGGTGGTGGAATGCGACGAGGCCCGCATCCGGCGGCGCCTGCAGGCCGGCTTCTGCCAGGAGATGACCGACGACCTGGAGGAGGCCCTGGACCTGGTCACCACCGCCCGGAAGGAAGGCCAGGCTCTCTCCGTGGGGCTGCTGGGCAACTGCGCCGACGTTCTGCCCGAGATGGTGGAGCGAGAGGTGATCCCCGACGTGGTCACCGACCAGACCAGCGCCCACGACGCCCTGCACGGCTACATCCCGGCCGGCTTCTACGGCAGCAATCTACGGGAGGCCCTGGACCTGAGGAGCAGCAACCCCCAGGAATACATCCGGCGGTCCCTGCAGTCCATGGCCGCCCACTGCCGGGCCATGCTGGCCATGCAGAAGAGGGGAGCGGTGGTTTTTGACTACGGCAACAACCTGCGGGGGCAGGCCCATCAGGCAGGAGTGGAGAACGCCTTTGACTACCCGGGCTTCGTGCTGGCCTACATCCGGCCCCTGTTCTGCGAGGGACGGGGCCCCTTCCGCTGGCTGGCCCTCACTGGCAACGAGGAGGACATCCTGAAGACGGACCGCCTGGTCATGGACATGTTCCCCCACAACCGGACCCTGGTCAACTGGATACAACTGGCGGAGAAACATCTGCCCTGGGAGGGGCTGCCGGCCAGGGTGTGCTGGCTGGGTTACGGAGAGAGGGACCGGTTTGCCCTGGCCATCAACAAAATGGTGCGCAGCGGTGAAATAGGCCCCGTGGCCATCACCCGCGACCACCTGGATGCGGGGAGTGTGGCCTCCCCCCACCGGGAAACCGAGGGAATGCGGGACGGCTCCGACGCCATCGCCGACTGGCCCCTGCTCAACGCCCTGCTCAACTGTGCCGCCGGGGCGGACAGCGTTTCCATCCACAACGGGGGCGGGGTGGGCATCGGGCTGTCCACCCATGCGGGCATGGTGGTGGTGTGCGACGGCACCCGGGAGACGGACCAGCGCATCAGGCGGGTGTTTGTCACCGACCCGGGCCTGGGGGTGGTGCGTCACGCCGACGCCGGCTATCCTCAGGCCATAGACTTTGCCCGCCGGGCGGGCATCCGGCTACCCATGGTGAGACCGTGATAGAGATAGACGGCGAGCATCTGGGCATCGAGCAGGTGGTGGCCGTCGCCCGCACCGGGGAAGGGGTGTCACTGGCCAAAAGGGCCAGGGAGCGCATAGCGGCCAGCCGAAAAAAGGTGGAGGAGGTGCTGCAGAGTCAGGAAAAGGTCTACGGTATAAACACCGGGTTCGGGGAGCTGGCCGACGTGCGCATCTCCCCCGACCAAATCGAAGCCCTGCAGGCCAACCTCATCCGCAGCCACGCCTGCGGGGTGGGAGAGCCCCTGCCCGAGGAGGCGGTACGGGCCATGATGCTGCTGCGGGCCAACTCCCTGGCCAAGGGTTACTCCGGGGTGCGGGCGGAGGTGGTGGAGAAGTTGCTGGACGCCCTCAACCAGGGGTTTCATCCCGTGGTGCCCTCCCAGGGCTCGGTGGGAGCCAGCGGAGACCTGGCACCCCTGGCCCACGTGGCCCTGGCCTTCATGGGAGAGGGAGCGGCCCGGTTTGGAGGCATGACCATGCCCGCCCGGGAGGCCCTGGACCGGGCGGAGATTGACCCCGTCGTTTATCAGGCAAAGGAGGGACTGGCGCTTATCAATGGCACCCAGATGATGGCCGGGCTGGGATGCCTAGCTCTGCACGATGCCCAGCAGCTGCTCAAGCAGGCCCAGATTGCCGGGGTGATGAGCCTGGAGGCCCTCAAGGGCACCGACCAGGCCTTTGCCGCGGACATTCACCGGGTGAGGCCCCATCCGGGACAGGTGGCGGTGGGCCAGAACCTGTGGAAGCTCACCCGGGGAAGCGACATCATTGCCTCCCACCGGGACTGCCCCAAGGTACAGGACGCCTACACCCTGCGCTGCCTGCCCCAGGTGCTGGGGGCCGTGCACGACACGCTTGCCCACGTGCACCGGGTGCTGGAAATAGAGATTAACGCGGCCACCGACAACCCGCTGGTGTTTGACCGGGTTCTATCAGGGGGAAACTTTCACGGGGAACCCCTCGCCCTGGCCCTGGACCTGCTGGGCCTGGCCGTGGCCAACCTGGGCTGTTTTGCCGAGCGGCGCATCGCCCGCCTGGTGGATGAACACCTGTCCGGCCTGCCTCCCTTCCTGACCTCCAACCCGGGGCTGCAGTCGGGGCTGATGATCCCCCAGTACGTGGCCGCCTCCCTGGTCAGCGAAAACAAGACCCTGGTCCATCCCGCCTCGGCGGATTCCATTCCCACCTCTGCCAACCAGGAAGACTACCAGTCCATGGGGGCCACCGCCGCCCGCCACGCCCGGTGCATCGTGGACAACACGCAGCGGGTGGTGGCCATCGAGTTTCTCACCGCCGCCCAGGCCCTGGAGTTTCATGATCTGCAGCCGTCGCCGGCCAGCCGGGCCGCCCGCACCGTGATTCGGAAGCAGGTGCCCCCGGTCACCGAGGACCGCTCCCTGGCTCCTGACATCGAGGCCATCGGCACGCTGATCAAAAAAGGCACCATTCTGCAGGCGGTGGAACAGGAAGTCGGGCCCCTGATCTAGCGATCTAGAGGTACAGGGTCCCCTGCCGGGCCACATAGGCCCCGCCGCCCACCCGCACCTTTTCCGGGGCCACCTCCACTGTCACCAGCCCGCCCCGCCCCATCTCGTAGCCCTGCTCCGCCGTATAGGGGTTGCGCTCCAGCAGGCCGTGCCGGTGCAGGTAGGCGCCCAGGGCCCCGTTGGCGGTGCCGGTCACCGGGTCCTCCTGGACCCCGTACAGGGGGGCAAAGCAGCGGGCATGGACCAGGCAGTCCGGGTACAGGGTGTCCAGGGTGAAGACAAAAAGGGCTCCCACCTCACACCGGCGGCAGACCTCGGCCACGGCGTCAAAGTCCGGCCGCATGTTTTCCAGGGTGCGGCGCCGGGCGACGGGCACGGGGAGGGACCACAGGCCGGTGGAGACGGATTCCAGGGGATGCCGATCCATCTCGTGGGGCGAAATGCGGAGGGCCTGGGCCACCTCTTCAGGGGCCACCGGTGCCTCTTTGAACCGGGGGGCGGCCTGCTCCATAAAGACCTGCTCCCCGCGGATGTGGATGGGCAGAACCCCGGCCCCGGTCTCCATGGTCACCTGACCCTGGCTCACGCTGCCCTGCCGGCGGAGCACGGAGAACGCGGCAACGGTGGCATGGCCGCACAGGTCCACCTCCCGCAGGGGGGTGAAGAAACGAATCCGGTAGTGGGCCCGTGAGCTGGGGAGCACAAAGGCGGTCTCCGAGCATTTCAGCTCGGCGGCCAGGAGCTGCATCTGCTCCTCATCCAGAGGAGTGGCATCCGGAACCACTCCGGCCGGGTTGCCCATAAAGGCCCGGTCGGTGAAGGCGTTAACCACAAAAAAGGGCACCTCCACGTCTCTCACCCGTATTCCCGCAGGCGCTCGAAGGCCATGTAGAAGGGCAGGTTGAGGATGAAGAACAGGGAGATGATGCCCAGCAGGTGGAAGTAGGGGGACTGCCACAGGGTGTCCGGCGAATACTGGATGCTCATCCAGGAGCCGAACAGGGCTATGAGGTTCAGCACGAACCACAGGAAGAGGAATCCCTTCATGGTAAATAATGGATGCCGCCTTATAAAAACCTGGCGACGTCAGCGGTCCACATGCTCCTTTATCACCCCGGGGATGTAGTCCAGCAGGTCGGAGGCGGTCAGGCCGTAGCTTTTCACGGCGAGAGCCCGGTTGCCGGCGGAGCCGTTGATGAAGGCGGCCATGCGGGCGGCATTGAAGGCCGGGACATTCCTGGCCAGCAGGGCGCCGGCGATGCCGGACAGCACGTCCCCGGTCCCCCCCACGGTCATGCCCGGGTTGTGGACGTGGTTGAGCTTGACGCTGCGACCGTCGGAGATGACATCCACCCATCCCTTGAGCAGCAGGGTGCAGTTGCGCTCCTCCGCCGCCCGCCGCACCGCCTGCATGCGCTCCTCCCGGTCATCGGTCAGGGAGACGCCGGTCAGCCGGGCGAATTCGCCGGCATGAGGGGTGATAACCGTTCTTTCCCTGCCGTTCCGCTCGCCGAACGCCTCAATGGCATCGGCATCCACCACCAGCCCTTTGCCGGAGGACAGGCAGGCGTCGATGACCTCGCCGGCCGCCTCCCGGGTCTGGGGGTGGAAGCCCAGTCCGGGCCCCAGGACGACGGCGTCCGCCTTTTCCAGATGGGGGCGCAGGGTTTCCAGGTGGGATGGCTGCAGGTGACCTCCAGGCAGGGAAACGGTTATCAGATCAGGTGAAAAAGAGGCCACCACGGGCTGGGCCCGCTCCGGCACCGCCGCCAGGGATAGGTCGGCCCCGGTGCGCAGGGCGGCCAGGGCGGCCAGAGCCGGGGCCCCGGTGAAGGGCCCGCCGCCGATGGTGAGCACCACCCCGTTCTGCCCCTTGTGCGACCGCTGGCGGAATGGAGTATAGAAGGCCATGTCTCCCGGTCCCACCTGCTCCACCGCCTCCCGGGGTATGCCGATGTCGTGGACCAGTATGGTTCCGCTGTTGGCCTCGGTCATGCCATCCTTGAGGTCGTGAAAGGTGACTGTGAGGTCCGGCTCAACGGCCAGGTTGTTTCCCAGCCCGGTGGGGACGTCCACGGCCAGCACCGCCACTGGCGACTGGTTGAGGGTCTGGACGATGTCATCGAAGGGGGGGCGGAGGGTCCCGGTGATTCCGATGCCCAGCAGGGCATCGATGGCCAGGTCGCTTTCTTCGAGCAACTCCGGTAGCGCCTCCCGGCTGTATCCGTGCACGGGGATGGCGTTCTTTTTTGCCCGGCGCAGGTTGGCCCGGGCCAGGGGTGAGGAGGGCTCCTTGGCCAGCAGCACCGTCACCTGCCGCTCCGGGCAGAGATGGCGGGCCGCCACCAGCCCGTCCCCCCCGTTGTTGCCGGGTCCGCACAGCACCAGGCAGCGGGAAAAATCGAAATGATCGAGGGCCGCCTCCGCCACCCCCCGACCGGCGTTTTCCATCAGCGTTGCCTGGGGCACGCCGTGGTGGGCGGCATTGGCATCCAGCACCCGGACTTCCGTGGGATGCATACCAAAAAGTTAAACAGGGACACTATATAACGTTTGCATATGATGCCCAACGTGGACCCCCGGCAGCTCCAGAAGATAATGAAGCGCATGGGGATGTCCGTGGACGAGATCGAGGGGGTGGAGGAGGTCATCATCCGTACCGCCGACCGGGAGTACGTGTTCACTGAGGCCAGCGTCAGCGTGATGAACGTCAAGGGGGAAAAAACCTACCAGGTCAGCGGCACCCCGAAGATAGCGGACCGGCTCAGCCCCCAGGACGTGGCACTGGTGGCGGAAAAAACGGGCAGGAGCAGGGAAGAGGCCCGGGCCGCCCTGCAGAAGGCGGATGGCGACATCGCCCAGGCTATTCTGGACCTCTCCGCCTGACCATGACCACGGCGTCCTCGCCGTTGGCATAGTAGCGGGGAATGACCTGTTTGCGCTCAAAGCCCAGGGTGGGATAAAAGCCGAGGGCAGCTGCGTTGCTGGGTCGCACCTGGATTTCGGTGACCGACGACGGCAGGCGCTCCATGAGGCGCTGCACCAGGGAGGCCCCCACGCCCCGCCGCCGGTAAAGGGGATGGACGGCCAGGGACACGATCAGGGTCTTGTCGCCCATTTTTACCCCGATGATGTAGCCCGCCAGGTGCTGGCCCAGCTCCGCCACCAGAAAGGTGGCCCGCAGATATCTGGTGAACACGACCAGTGGATAGGGATGGTTAAAGGACTGCCGCTCGATGGCCACCACCTCCGGCAGGTCGGCCGGCGTACAGTCCCGAATCAGGGTCATAGTAAACAAAACATCTCCGGAATTTAAAAATATCTTTGGCCGTCCACCAGCTGGTGCGCTGCCTGTCGGGCATGGTCCATGACCGCCTGGGCGTCGAACAGGGGGAAGGCACGCTCCAGCATCACCGGCTTGCCGTTGATGATGGTAGAGGACACGTGGCCCCCCTGGGCGGCGTAGACCACCTGGGAAACGGGGTCGTGCAGGGGGAGCAGACCCGGGGCGTCCAGGTCTATAACTGCCAGGTCCGCCGCCGCCCCCTCGGTGACCGTGGCGCTCAATCCCAGAAAGCGGGCGGCGTTGACGGTGGCCATGTCCAGAACCTGCTGGGCACTCACCACGGTGGCATCCCACCGGTGGTGCTTGTGGATGAGGGCGGCATACTTCATGCTCTCCAGCAGGTCCAGGGTGTTGTTGCTGGCCGCCCCGTCGGTGCCCAGGGTGACGGTGGCCCCGGCGGCCAAAAGCTCGGGCAGGGGGGTGTAGCCTCCGGTGGCCAGTTTCATGTTGCTCACCGGGTTGTGGGACACGCAGGCCCCCGCCCGGGCGATGGTCCGTACCTCCTCCTTGGTGATCCACCCGCAGTGGGCCAGAATGGTTTTATCGGAGAGTGCCCCCGTCTTTTCCACCTGCTCGAGGGGACGGCATCCGTAGCGCTCCACCACCTCGTACACCTCCTGCCTGGTCTCCGAGCAGTGGGTGTGGAGGTAGACGTCGTAACGCCGGGCCAGCTCGGCTGCGGCGCTCAGGGTCTCCGGCGAGCAGGAATAGGTCGAATGGGGCGCCACCACCGGGGAAATCAGGTCGTCTCGGCGCCACTGCCGGAGGAAGGCCTCACAGGCGGGGATCATCTCCTCCGCCGCCATCTCCGCGGTGTCGAAGTCAATGATGGAAAAACCGGGAAAAGCCCGCATGCCCATCTCCCGGCAGATGCGGGCAATGGTGTCCTCAAAAAAATACATGTCGGCCACGCAGGTGGTCCCGCTGGCCACCATCTCCAGCAGGGCCAGGCGGGCGCCGGCGGCCACCAGGTCGGCGGTGAGGCGCTGCTCCACAGGCCATATTTTTTGGGTCAGCCACTGCTCCAGAGGCAGGTCGTCACCGTAGCCCCGCATGAGGGTCATGGGCAGATGGGTGTGGGTGTTGACCAAGCCGGGCATCACCAGGTTGCGCCCGGTGATCACGTATGATGCCTCCACGGGAACCCGGGAGCTGATCTCGGCAATCCGGCCGTCCTCGATAAAAACGTCTTTGCAGGCTATGCTCCTCTCTGCGTCCTGGGTGAGCACCAGGGCGTCTCTGATGAGAATGCTCATATTAGGCCAGCACTTCGATGTGATAGGCTCTCACGAAGGGCCGCTCCTCGCCCACCGTCTCTCCGTCCACCTCTATCTTGCTTCCCTCCAGCTCTAGGCGCTCGTTGACCAGGACCCCCACCAGCCCCTCGGATGTGGACAGACGGATGAGATACTGGTCGCGATAGGGGACCACGGCTTTGACCACGCCCCGCACGGTCAGCCGTCCCTTGCCCCGCATCTGGGTGCCCTCCTCGCCCTCCTGGCTGTCCTCCCAGTAGCTGTGGAACTGGCTGCGGAGGTGGCGGAGAATGGCATCGTCCACGGTGCGGAAGACCATCTGGCCCTCACGGATATCCCCGGCGAAAATCAGGGCCCGGTCGGACCCCAGGACAAAGTTGCCGGTGACCCCGGGATGCTGCTTGGCGCCCTTGGAAAACGCGGTGTGAGTCTGCACCACCACCTGGGCATTGCCGGGGGGCTGCATCTGGAGCCTCTCGGCCACGATGCGCGGCTGGGGTATCTCCGACATCTTCCACTGGCGGGCAATCTTGCAGGTCTGGACGGGAGCCTCTTTTTTCCAGCCCAGCTCGATGGCGATGGACACCGCCACGATGCCCACCACAAAACCGATGATCAGGGAGATGAGGTCCACTATATCACCAAACTATAATAGGGAGAAGGGTATATAGATTTTGATGGCCAAACTGACCTTCATCGGCACTGGAGGGGGGCGCTTTGCCACCATCCTCCAGAAACGCTCCACCGGCGGCATCTACATAGCGGACAGAGGCATCCTCATCCACCTCGACCCCGGCCCGGGGGCCCTGGTGCGCATGATCGACGCCGGGCTGGACCCCACCCAGACCGACGCCATCCTGGTGTCCCACTGCCATCCCGACCACTACAACGATGCCGAGATTCTCATGGAGGCCATGACCATGGGGGGCAAGCACCGGCGGGGGGTGGTGGTGGGCAGCCAGAGCGTGCTCAACGGCAGCACCGACTACAGGCCCCTTTCCAACTACCACCTGTCCCTGGTCAGGGAGGCCAAGGCGGTCCGTCCCGGCGACGAGTTCACCCTCAAGGAATGGTACAAGGTCAAGGCCACCCCCACCCGTCACTCCGACGAAACGGGAGTGGGCTTCAAGCTCCACCTCAACAACGGCATCATCTCCTATACCGGGGACACCGAATACTTCGAGGGACTGGCCCGTCCCCATCAGGGAGCACGCATCCTGGTGGTGTGTATGACCCGCCCCCGGGGGATGCGTATCCCCTTTCACCTGTCAGCCGAAGACGCCGTCCAGCTCATCCAGGAGGTGCAACCGGAGTTTGCCATTCTCACCCACCTGGGCATGAAGGCCATCCCCCTGGCCGCCGAGCAGGCCACCTGGATTACCGAGCAGACGGGTGTTACCACCATCGCCGCCAAGGACAGCATGCGCATCTACGCCGGCGACACCATCGAAGTAAAACGGAAATAGCCTACAGTTTTTCCAGAATGAGGTCGGCCACCTTTTTGCCCGACTGCAGCATGCCCCCGAAGATGGGACCCATGCGGGGCGAGCCCATCACCGCGTTGGAGGCCATGCCCGTGGTGTACAGCCCGGGGTAGACCTCCATGGTGTTTTCTATGGTCAGACGCTCCCCCTCGTCCGCCCACATGCATTTTTCTCCCTCCACCCGGCCCGTGGGGGTTTGCAGGCCCAGCTTGCGCTCCACGATGCGGCAGATCTCGGAGGGATGACCGGTGCCATCCACCACCGCCCGGGCCTCCAGGGACAGGGGGTCCACGTGCATGCCAGCTGCCAGCACCCCGGTCCAGTTGACCACAATTCCGCAGATTTTTCCCTGAGAGGCCATCACGTCCTCCACGGTCACCGCGTTGAAAATGGTGGCCCCCGCATCAACGGCTCCGGCGATGATTTTGGCGGTGGCCTCGATGGAATCCGCCACATGATATGGGCCATGCTGCCGGCAGCGCACCCCCACCTCCTCCAGAATCTCCCGGCCCGCCTCCTGCACCACAATGACCGGGAAGCTCATGCCTCCGCCCCACATGCCGCCCCCCGGAGACAGCTTGCGCTCGAACACGCAGACCTTTTTGCCGGCCGCCGCCAGGTAGCGGGCCGCAGTGAGCCCCGAGGGTCCGGCACCCACCACCGCCACGTCCATGCTGACGGACTGGAGAAACCTCTGGCTGTAGGACTCGAAAATGGCACGGGTGATGTCGATGTCGCTGCTCATTGCTTGGGCATCGGCAGACGCTATTTATTACTTATCCCTGGCTCCGGTGAGCAGGGAGGGCAGATGGATGAGGTAGGAGCCGTCCTTGTGGATGATAATGGACTCATCCTCCATGAGCCGCTGGAGGTTGATGCGGTAGGAGCCCACGTCGTCCACGGCGATGCTTTCCACCTTGTCCTTCTCCTGCTCCAGGGATTCAGTGACCTGCCGCTTCTTCTCCTCTATCTCGGCCAGGATGTCCCTGATGTTCTCCGGCTGGATGTGCAACCATTCGTCGCTCTCCTCCAGGGTTTGACCGGTGCGCTCCTCGATGATTTTGGTGATGGCCTCCACGTCCACCTGGGTTTCCTTGATCAGGCCCTGGCGCTCCTCCTCGCTCAGCGGAACCCTGGTAAAAAAGAACTTTTTGCCCCCGCAGTCCGGGCAGCCCCGGAGAATGGCAGTGGAGCCCTCCTTGAATATCTTGCCGCACTGGAGACACTGGTGAGGCATGCTATTTCCCCAGGATGATGGTCTGAATGACGTCGTTGTCCTTGTGAATGGTCTTCAGCTTGTCCGCAGGGCCAATCACCGTCATGCGGGGGGGCCGGATGACCCCCAGCACCTTCTGCAGCCAGGTGGGCCTGCCGTCGTCCCGGTAGCCCTCCATCTCGATGCCGATGAACTTGTGTTTTTTGCCGTCGGTGTCGATGCTCTCCATGGTGCGCTCAATCAGCTGGCTCTGCTCCTGGGGGGTGAGCCCCCTCTCCAGCACCAGCACCTCTCCCTGCTTGACCTCCCTGAGGATGTAGGAGATTTTTTCCTCGGCGGACATGCTCTCCAGCTTCTGGCTGCTCACCAGGTTGACCTTGACATCCGTCATGTTATTTCCTCCGTCCCTTGCCGAACACCTTGACCATGCCCTCGTACAGGGTGTCGATGTTGTAGCCGGTGAGAGCCGAGATGGGTATCACCTCGTGCTGGGAGAAGGCCGATTTGATGGTGGCCGGGGTGGAGCCGTCCAGGTCGATTTTGTTGGCCGCGATGAGCACCGGCAGGTCACGTGCCTCCAGGTTGCCGATGATGGTCACGTTCACCTGGGTGAAGGGATTGCGGGTGCTGTCCATGAGCAAAATGACCCCGTCCACGTTGTCCAGCCACCGGATGGCCTCGATGACCCCCTCCGTGGCCTCCTTGGCCCGGCGCTTGGAGTCCTCCTCGTTCATCCCGTGCTCCATGAAGTCGTGGAAGTCTACCTTGGTGGCAATCCCCGGGGTGTCGATGATGTCGATGGTCAGGGAGGAGGCACCATTCTGGATAACCACGTTGTCCTTGCGCTGGGCCCGCCGGGTCTCATGGGGAATCTCGGACACCGAGCCCACCACGTCTCCGCTGAAGTCCCGGGCGATGCGGTTGGCCAGGGTGGTTTTCCCGGCGTTGGGCGGCCCGTAAATACCAATCCTGACGTGTTTCTTTCCCAGAATGGACTGAAACACTGCCTTGAGTCTGCCGAAGAATCCCATCCTATTCTCCTCAGATACATACACCTTGAATTATTTAAATGTTGTTGAAAATGCAAGCAGGGAGGAGAAATGCCCTGGAGGCCTTCTACCCCCAGTTATCTCTTCTGCTCCATCTCCTTCAGGCCCTGCCACCAGGAGTGAGGGGAGGTTGTGCGCAGTGACTGCAGGAGGCGCCGGGCAGATGGGGTGCGGAGGCGGGGAGCAATGTTGTCTATCCAGGAGGCGGCCGAGGGGTGGCCGGCCTCCACGTATTCCCGGGCGGTGGCCGCCATCTCCAGGAGGTCCGCGTCGCGGGCTATAACCCCGGCGGTGCTGCTTTCCTCCTCCACCTGTCTCCACAGGCCCAGGATGGTGCTGCCCATCTCCCCCAGAGGCCCGGTCTGCTCCCTCACCGCCCGTTGCTCATCGGCGCTGACATAGCGGTTGGCCACCTTGTGCAGGTCCCCAATCCGGGTTTCCCCCACATCGTGGAAGACGGCCATGGCGCAGGCCTCCGCCGGGTTTTCGTGGTCTTCCATGACCGCCAGGAGGTAGGCAATCTGGGCGGCCCGCAGGGAATGCTCGGCCACGCTCTCCGGCTTCTCCACCCCGGCCAGGGTCCAGCCCTCATGCCGGATGCGCCGCAGCTGTCCCAACTCGAAAACAAAGCGGCTGACGGGGTCCATGTAGGGGCATGGGAGCCGGGGGTTAAAACGTTTTGCACCCAGCATAATACCTGTGCGGGATCTCCCGAGAGAACCCCCCCCCCCAGAGGTCACCAGATGAAACCACTTGGTTATTTTGACGGGAAGCGGCGGTCCTCTGCTTGGCCCTCCTCCTGGTCACCGTGCATCCATCCCAGAGGAGGATAGCCCGATTTATGCCACCGGGAAGGGCAGGGTCAGCCACGGAAAGCGCTGGGTCAGGGCCATGAGCAGGCGCAGCATGAGGGGCTGATGGACGTGGGGGGTGGCCAGCGAGGTCTGGACGATGAAGCAGTCGTCGGGGTTGTCCTGGTTGACCACCTTCAGGTAGCCGGTGAAGTTGCGCAGCATGGTGTGGGGCGCGGTCACCGTCACCGTGACCTGGGTCTCCTCTCCCACCCGTAGACCCGTGCCCCTGTCCGGGCTGAGGGTCCAGGTGCCCCAGTCGGGATGCTGGGCCACAGACCAGTTCAGGGTGGAATGGGAGGCGCCCACGTTGGCAACCGTGAAGGAGCCGGTAACCGTTTCTCCGGGGGCTATATCTGCCCAGCGGAGGCTTCCCCGGCAGTACACATCGGAGCCGGCGGCGGCATGCATGATGTCCAGAAGCACGCCTTCGACGACCGTCAGCTCGAAGCGCATCTCCTGGGGCAGCCGGTACCAGCCGTCGTAGGTGCCGCCCCAGCCAAAGTTGAGATGGAAGAAGTGATTGGTGTTGTAGCCGTCCACCACCAGGTTGTGACCGGCGGTCCAGTCCTCGTTGACCACCGCCAGGTGGGCGGGCAGGCCGTCCATCATATTCATGGCCAGTCGTCCGTACAGTTCCGGGCCGTCCTGGTCCATGAAGGTATAGTCGATGCCAAAGCGGTCGTAGGCCTGGCAGGCCTGGCCGACACCGAAGGTGCCGGAGGCCTGGGCGGTGTACACCTGCTCGGCGGCCACTCCGCAGGCGAAAATGAGGGCAGCAATCTCCTGCTCGGTGGGCTCCTGACCCTGGATGTAGCGCTCCTCCAGGGCGGCCAGATGATCGTTCAGCTGGGGAAAAGAGGGAAAATCGTAGGCCAGGTAGTCGTCGTCGATGGTGTAGCGGCGCCCGGCATAGTTGTGCAGGTAGTCGTCGCTGTCGTTGAACCGGACGCCGGTGACAGTTTTATGGTAGTGAAGGATTTGGCCCATGGCGATGGCCGGGCAGCCGGCGATGCTCCGCTCATCCTCCCGGGTGTCCATGGGGCACAGGTCGTTGTAGGGCGCGTCCTGGCTCCAGGTGGTCTCCAGCCAGCCCCCGGTGGCAGTGCTCCCTGCTGGGGGCCACTGCTGAAAAGTGGTGTGCGGGCGGGAAGGAGGGCTCAGATATCGTTCCCAGGCCCGGCGGATGTCTGCCGCCGCATGCGGGGACGGGTCGTCCCGGTATCGCATCCGGACAGAGAGGTCGCCGATGAGGAGGTCGAGGAGCGGGTTCTCCCCTCCGGAGCCCCGCCAGGAGGAGGTAAGGGAGTAGGCAATCACCGGGGGCAGACAGCGATAGGCGGCCACTGCCACATAGCCCTGGGGATGCAGGTCGAACAGATAACAGAGCGGGGTGTGATGGCCCCCGTACACCGGGGTCATGCTGGCCAGCTCGTATCCGGTGTCGGCCAGCCATTCAAGGTGGGCCTGGGCCACCTGGCAGGCGATGGTGGGAGTGACAGGCTGGCAGTTGTCCGGGCCGGTGAGACCCCATCCGTATCCCATCCCCATGGTGGCAAGAAAAACAAAAACCATACTCAGCGCCATACATCGCCTGATAAAACCCGGCATGGTAATCATCACAGTATTCACCGCCTTCACTTAAAGATTGCTGTGGTTTTAGGGCAGCAGGGCAAACGCCACCCCCAGAGCCACGAACGCCACACCGGCGGTCAGGGTGAGATAGCGGCGGTCTACCTTTTCCGCCACCAGCCCCCCCAGCAGGACGGCCGCCGCGGAGAGGGCAACCAGGGCGGTCAGGGTCCCCCCCAGCACCAGCCAGGGATGGAAGCGGATGGCAAACAGGGCCGCCGCCAGCTGGGTCTTGTCTCCCCACTCGGTGGCCAGAATGAGCAGAAAACCGGAGGTGAAGGCCCCGCGGCGGAAAAGGGGCACCTCTTCTTTTTCCTGGGGAGAGATCAACATGTAGGATCCGAAGGCGATGAACACCGCCGCCGATGCCAGGCGCAGCAGCAGCTCCGGCACCACGGTGGTAACCCAGGCCCCGGCGGCGACGGCCACGCCGTCCACGATGAAAAAGGCCAGCATGACCCCGGCAAGGAGGTGGAGGCGGCGGCGGGTCTGGGAGGTGAGCAGCAGCAGGGATACCTGGGTTTTGTCTCCCAGCTCGGCCAGGGCTATGGCTCCCAGGGGGACGAGGAGGTCTTCCAGAATGTCGGTCACCCGGAACGTCTATGGGCAGCGACTACATAGACCTTTCTGATTGCCTGAAAAAGGGGAAGGACCTTAAATAGCGTTTTGGATATATGAGTATGAACAACAAACAATTGGCAATGGTAATGGCGGTGGTGGTGCTGCTGTCCGGATGGGCAGCCGGGGTGACGGTGCAAGTCGTGCAGCATCCCCCGTGGGGCAACCCATCGACGCCGTGGGAGGAGGCGACGGCAGACGAGCCGGGAGCTCTGGCTCGCCTGGCCAGCGAGGGCCTCTTCGACGAGACGATAGCCCGCCTCATGGACCGGGCCCACATATCGGCGCTGTCCGCAGTCATCGTGCAGGGAGACCAGGTGAAATGGCAGCGGGGCTACGGTCTGTACGACCGGGCCAATGAAAAGGAAGCCGCCCCGGATACCATCTTCCTCGTGGCCTCCATCTCCAAGACGGTGACCGCCACTGCCGTCATGCAGCTGCAGGAGCAGGGACTGCTCAGCCTGGATGACGATGTCAACCTATACCTGCCCTTCAGCCTGCGCAATCCCCACCACCCCCAGGAGCCCATCACTCTCCGCATGCTCCTAGCACATCAGTCCGGCCTGGCCACCGACCCCTCCTCCCTGTGGGGTACCGGTATGCCCTGCATCCCCGGAACGCTGGAGGTCCGGGGCTATCCCCTGCCCTTTCTCGGTGATTATCTGGTTCCCGGGGGCGTACAGTATCGGCCCGAGGTATGGACCACTGATGCTCCGGGCGAGCAGGGACACTATGCCAACTTCGGGTTCGGGGTGCTGGGCCTCGTGGTGGAGAGGGTCTCCGGCCTGTCCTTTGAGCAGTACTGCCGGGAGCACATCTTTGCCCCCCTGGACATGCCCGACTCCAGCTTCTTTCTGCAGGGAGTAGAGATAAACCGGACGGCGATTCCCTATCAATACGCGGGAGGGGTCTACGCGCCCCTTCTCCACTACGACATGCTCCACTACCCGGCGGGCGGGCTGCGCACCACGGTGGTCGACCTCTCCCATTTTCTGGTGGCCCACATGAACGGCGGGATGTACGCAGGAGAGAGGCTGCTCGGCCCGGGGAGCGTGGAGGCCATGCACACCGAGCAGTATCCGGGGGGAGACTACGGGCTGGGGTTCCAGCTGTGGGGCTCCGGGGAGGGGGCGGAGGTGGGGCACACCGGGGGGCTGTTCGGGGTGACCACCAAGATGGTGTTTCGGCCGGCCGACGGCCTGGGCCTCATCCTGTTCACCAATGCCGGCCCCTACGACCTGCAGGGTCTCATTGTTTTCTCCCTGATTGAGCAGTTGATGTGGTGGAAGGCCACCGGGAATCCGGGCGAGTTGCAGATGTCCAGCGTGGAAAACGCCGCTCTTAAGAACTGGCATCTCATGGAAAACGGGAAGGTGCAAGAAGGCGACCGTCTCTCGCTGCCGGAGGTGTTGAGGGAGGTGATGGACACCCGGTTTGGTCAGCCGTAACCAAGCGCACTCACCTCGGTCGGCCTCCTGTCCGGGTCTCTCTGACCGGAGTTAACTTTTTATGAGATGGGGCTATACGTTAGCATAAGAGAGCCATCGGTATGAGGTGTTGACATGAATACGGCGGGTAAGATGACCAAGCTGGCTGAGTTTACGTATGAGGTGCCCACCATTGAGAAGGGCTATGCCAATCAGACCCTGTACGTCAATGTGGGAAGCCAGGATATCAAGAGCAAGCCGGTGACCCGGGAGATGAAGGATCTCTTTGTGGGAGGGCGGGGCTTCGACCTGTGGCTGCTGTGGCACGCCTTCCCCCTGGACCAAAAAATCGACTGGGACAGCCCGGAAAACGAAATATGTATCTCCTCCGGCCCCCTGGGGGGAACCACCAACTTTCCGGGGAGCGGCAAGAGCATCGTGGCCTGCATTTCCCCCCTCACCCACATACCCATCGACTCCAATGTGGGCGGCTACTTCGGCCCCTACCTCAAGTTTGCCGGCTGGGACGCCCTGGAGATACAGGGAAAGGCCCCCCGGGACGTGGTCATTTTCATCGACGGGGACCAGGGCCTGGTGCGGATACTGGACATCCCCGGCCTACCCGACGACAGCCACCTGCTGGCCCACGAGTTGACCGAGCTGTTCGCCGAAGGCAATCCCAAGGCGGTGTCCGTGGTCAGCGCCGGCTCCGGAGCCGACCACAGCTATTTCGGCTGCCTGAACTTCTCCTGGTACGACCCCCAGCGTAAGGCCGTCCGCTACAAGCAGGCGGGGCGGGGGGGCACGGGTACCGTGTTCCGGGACAAAAAGGTGAAGGCCCTGGTGGTCAAGTACACCGGGGTGAACCCCACCAGCAACAACCCCGCTGACCCTGACCTGCTGAAAAAAATAGGCATGAAGCACACCCGGGAGATTCTGGAGTTGGACCCCAAGCAGAACCGGATGGCCGTGGTGGGCACCACCCATCTGGTACCCATCATGAACGACTACGACCTGCTGCCTACCAACAATTACCGCTACGGCAGCCATCCCCACGCCCAAAACATCGGGGAAACCACCTATGAGCAGATGTTCGACCGGGGCTTCGACGGCTGCTGGCGTGGATGCACTGTGGCCTGCTCGCATCTGATCAAAAACTTCACCCTCCAGACCGGACCCTACCGGGGGCAGACGGTGTACGTGGACGGGCCGGAGTACGAAACCATAGCTGGCTGCGGCAGCAACTGCGGCATCTTTGACCCTGAGCACATAGCGGAGATGAACTTCTACTGCGACACCTACGGCCTGGACACCATATCGGTGGGCACGGCCACCGCCTTCGTCATGGAGCTCTACGAAATGGGGCTGATTGACGACGACCTGACCGGGGGGCTGGAGCTCACCTTCGGCAACCGGGATGCGGCCCTGGAACTTCTGCATCAGATGGCCCAGGGAAAGGGCTTCGGCAGGCACGTGGGCAAGGGCATCCGCTACCTCAAGCGGTACCTGGCGGAAAAGGGCGTGGATCCCCAGATTATGCAGGACATCGGCATGGAGGCCAAGGGGCTGGAGTACAGCGAGTACATGACCAAGGAGTCCCTGGCCCAGCAGGGCGGCTACGGACTGGCCCTCAAGGGACCCCAGCACGACGAGGCCTGGCTCATCTTCCTGGACATGGTGCACGGCTACCTCCCCACCTTCGAGAAAAAGGCGGAGGCCCTGCACTGGTTCCCCATGTGGAGGACCTGGTTCGGGCTCAATGGACTGTGCAAGCTGCCCTGGAACGACATCGTCCCCGAGGACAACGAGCAGACCGAGGAGCCGGCCAAGGTCATGGAGCACGTCCACAACTATGCCACCTTTTTCACGGCGGTCACCGGCCGGAAGGTGGAACCGGACGATTTAATCGAGATGAGCGAGCGGGTGTACAACTTCCAGCGGGTGTTCAACCTGCGCATGGGCTACGGCACCCGTGAGCACGACGCCGTTCCCTACCGCTCCATGGGCCCGGTCACACAGGACGAATACCAGAGTCGGCAGGAGCGCTACGACGGCCAGCTGAGGGAGCTGGGCGTGGACATCAGGGGCATGAGCACGGAGGAAAAACTGGCTCTGCTGCGCCGCCACCGGGAGGAGCAGTATGAAAAACTCATGGACGCCGTGTACAAGCGCCGGGGATGGACCCGCAACGGTGTGCCCACCGTTGACCACCTGCGCCACCTGGGGATTGACTTCGAGGACGTGGTCAGCGTGGTGAAGGCCCATCAGTAACCGGGGTATAAAAGTAAACGATAGAGGCCGTCCAGCAGCCAGGCCAGCCACGGGTAGCCGGGGCCGGTAAGGATGGGAACCGAGACGTCCAGTGTACCCCAGTCGCTGCTCTCGTTGAAAATGTCTCTGGCCTGGGCCCGGATGACGTAGGCACCACGCTCCCTATACACGTGGGACACCTGCACCGGCTGCCCCGAGGGATAGGGACCCAGCCATTCCACGCTGGGGCACAGGTCGCCGAAGTTCACGGTGTAATACAGGTCGTCGCCGTCGGGGTCGGTGGTCACCACTGTGTAGTTAACCTCCACGTCTTCCTGCACGCGGGAGGGGCCGTTGATGCTCGGGGTGGCCGGCGGATTGTTGCTGGCCTGGGAGATGGTGACCGTCTGGGGGGGAGAGAAGTCGCTCTGGTCCCCCACGTGGTCCTCTGCCCTCACCCGCACGGGGTAGACCCCCGCCCGGTCCCAGCTGTGAGATACGTTGACACCGGAACCCGAGGGGCGGTAGGCACTCCACTGGTCTACCTCCTGGTCTCCGTCCCAGTCCCAGCCGTAGCGCACAGCGTCGCCATCGGGGTCGACAACGCCGGTGGTGAAGGACATCTCCTGCCCCACGGCGCCCTGGGATGGCCCGGTGGGGGGTGCCGGCTGGTGGGGTGCCTGGTTGCCGCTCCGGATGGGGTAGCCGGCGTTTTTCCAGGCGGTGATGCCTCCCAGCAGGTTGTAGACGGTGCCCTGGAAGTCACTGCCCTCCAAAATCTGGGCGGAGCTGGCACTCCGGCCGCCGGTTCGGCAGTACAGAATGACCGTGTGGCCATCGTAGGCCTGGATGAAGTCCTGCAGTCCCTCACTGCTGCTCAGGCGGGTGGAGGAAAACGGGAGGGGATGCTCCGGGTAGGGGGTGTCAATGCGCTCGCTCCGCCATTCGCTCTCCGTTCGCACGTCGATGGGGCACTGTATGCCGTTGGCCGTGGTGGTCAGCAAAGCATAGGCCTCGGCAGGGGTGATATCCCGGTAGGCAATTTCGTTCACCTTCGGTTCCCCTGGCGCCTGGGGACCAGACAGGCCAAGGGTGGCGCTGGCCAGAAGGGCCATGAGAGCCACGGCGACGAGGCTTTTTTCATTTATCATGGTAGCACCCGGGCACCGGAAAGTGCCCTCTCATGCTAACGTCTGGGTCCATATAAATTTTTTTAACAGGCGTTAATTGACGGTCCGTGGGGGTTCCTCTTCCTGAATCAGAGCCCGATAACGGGTGATGGCCAGGCGGCCCCAGGGAAAGGTGAGGGCCATGCCCGCGACGAGATTGCCGGCGGCGATGCCCACCCATACCCCCACCAGCCCGTACCCCAAGACCAGGCCCAGCAGATAGGCCATGGATACCTGCAGCACGATGGTCCTGACGAGGGTCACAATGAGGGCGTTCATTCCCTGGTTTATGCCCCGAAACAGGGCCGAGGTGAGCATGCCCAGGGGGACAGAGGGATAAAACAGCGCCGTATACCGGAGGAAGACGGTGATGTCCTCGGCCAGGAATCGGGCCTCCTCCGAATAGGTGAAGAGGGTGGTAATCTGGGGAGCGAAGATGAATATGACGGCGGCAGCCACGAGCTCAATGACGATGCCGATTTTAACCGCGTACATGAAAGCCACCTCCAGTTTGTCGGGGTCGCGAGCCCCGTAGGCAGCCGCGGTCACCGCCGTCACCCCGGTGGCGATGCCCATCAGGGGCAGGGTGCCGAAGGAGACCACCCGCCAGCCGGTGGTGAACACCGCCACCCCGTCGGTACCCCCCACCTGGATGATAATGACGTTGAGCAAAAAAACGCTAAAGGACATGGAAAGCATGGCCACCGAGGAGGGAATGCCCACCCCCAGAATCTCCCGGACGATGGCCCGGTCGGGCTGGAAATCGCTCCGGCGCAGGCTCACGTAGGTGTCGCGGGTGACGAACATCCAGTAAAAGAACAGGGCAGCTGCCGTGACCATGGACAGCAGAGTGGCCCAGGCGGCCCCGGCAATACCCATGTCCAGGGTGTAGATGAAGATGGGGTCCAGCACGATGTTCAGGGCGGCGCTGAACACCAGGGCGTACATGGCTCGCTTGGTGTCCCCCTCCCCCCGCAGAATGGCGTTTCCGATGTTGGCAAAGAAAATGAAGATGGCCCCTCCGAACAGCACCCGGGCGTAATCGGCGGCCATGGAGGTGGCCGGGCCGGTGGCTCCCATGGAGGTAAAAATGGGCTCCAGGAAGGGTATGAAGGGCAGGCTGAAGGCCAGGCCTACCAGCATGCCGATGAGCAGGGTGTGCAGGGCGGTGTTGTCGGCTCCCACCTTGTCTCGCTCTCCTATGCGGCGGGAGATGGCGGCGCTGCCCCCCACCCCCAGGCCGCTGGACAGGGCGATGATGAACATGATGAACGGAAAAAACAGGCCCACCGCGGCCAGGGCGTCCGCCCCCAGCCCCGCCACCCATATGCCGTCCGCCAGGTTGTAGGTGGTCTGGGCCAGCATGGCCACCACCATGGGCCAGGAGAGTTTGGTGATGGCTCGTCTGGGGTCCCCCAGCAGGGTTTTGACCCCTTCGGTCCTCGTGTCGTCGCTCATGTCTCCTCCGTCGTCTCTCCGGCATTGGCCCTCACCGCCCGTTCGGCCAGGCGAGACAGCGCCTGCAGCAGAGCTTCCTGCTCCTCCGGAGAAAAGGGAGCAAGCAGGAGGGCGTTCCACCGGTGGCTGATGGACCGCAGCAGCTCCCGTACTTCCAGGGCTTTGGCCGTGGGACGGATGGAAAAGGTGCGACCGTCGCGGGGGCATCGCTCCCTGGTCACGTAGCCGTCGTTTTCCAGCTTGGCCACCATTTTGCAGGTGGTGGCCTTGGTGATGCGCAGCTGGCGGGTGATGTCGCTCTGGGTCATCTGCTGCCGGGCGTAGAGGCGCATCAAAATGTGGAATTCTCCCCAGGTGAGGCCGGTGTGGGCCAGCTGTTTCTCCACGAAGATGCGGGTCTGCCAGTGGAGGACGGAGAACAGTTTACCCAGCGAGGGAGGGGCAAAAACCATAGAGTAGGATGGCAGCAGCCAATAAAAAGGTTTCGTATGAAACCATTGTGGGCGGCTACATGCCGAGGCGGGCCCGCACCTTGTCCAGATTTTCCGGATGATGGTCAAAGTAGTCCCGCACCGGCTGCAAAAGGCGGTTGAGATGGACGGCCACCGCGTTTTTCAGGTCCAGGGGATGCACCTGGCGGTGGGCAAAGGCCGTTTCCAGGCCCTCATATCTCTCAAAAGACAGGTCGCCGCCGTACTTGGCCGGCCGGGCAATGGTGAATACCTCGGTGGCGGGAAAAACGATGTACCTGCACATCTCCAGCACCGGGTTGCCCTCCACCTGGCCCTCCGGGCAGTAGGCCTGCCGCAGTTTTTGGGTCACCTGCTCCTCGCTGTCATGGATGAACACGCAGCTGGAGGGCCTGCTCTTGGACATCTTGGCGGCGTCCATCCTCCCCGCCGCCTCCAGGCTAGATAGAATGGGGGTGTGCAGGGCCACCGGAGATTTGGCACCCATTTTTTTGGCTATGTCCCGGCACAGCATGTGGGCGTGACGCTGGTCCATGCCCCCGTAGGCCAGGTCCAGGTCTAGATAGAATATGTCGGCCACCTGCATGGCCGGATACAGAAACTTGGAGAAGTCCTGCTCTGCCTCCGCCGCCTCCCGACCCATGATATCCATGGAGCGCCGGATACGGGCCAGGGAAGCGTTTTTGGCCACCTTCAGCACCAGCTCCCAGTACCGGGCATCGTTGACGTAGTCGCTGGCATACAGATAGGTCACCCCCTCCACACCCAGGGCGGCGAAGCAATCCTTCATGTACTCGCCGCAGTCCCCAATGGCCTCCATGCTGCCCCCCATCTTGTCGTTGACCCAGGCATGCCAGTCGGCGAGGAGAACAGTGACCTCGAAGCCGGCCTCCTTCAGGTCCCTGATTTTGTGGGCACAGATAATCCAGCCGGTGTGCACCAGCCCGGAGGGCTCAAAGCCGATGTAGGCCTTTCGGGTGGGTTTTTCCAGCACGTCCCGCAACTCCTCCGGAGTGATGACCTCCTCTGCGTATCGGGTGACCCGTTCAAAGGCATCCATCGGTATGAAATAGCGCCTTCCTTAAAAATCTATGGTGCATCCCGCTGTCGGCGCAGGTGGGCGGCGATTTTTCCGTCCTCCAGCACGAGGGCACCAATGTAGTCGCAGTCCTTGCAGTGCCACTTGCTCCAGTCGTGGGGAAGAACCCATTCCACGCGGGGAGAGCCGCACTGCGGACAGTAAAGACCCTCTTTCGCTTCCACGACATGCAAAAAGAAAGGAGGGTTATAACCCTTTGCACCGGACATCATCGCCGGCGGATGCAGGCCTTGAGACCCAGGGCCGTGCCCCCGATGACCACCGCAAAAATGACCAGCAGGGCCACGAAGCCCAGAGTGATGCTTTCCAGCACCCATACGGCATACAGTCCGCCGGCCGCAGCCACCATAAAGATGAGGGCCACCGCCGACCAGTTAATGTACCGGCAATACTGCTCCTGCAAATCAGAGGGCCGCTCCTTGGAGGTCATGTACATCTCCCCGGTAAACAATGCGCA